>CENI01029406.1_pt1 | contig 9712 bp, 12 predicted proteins | sample 530161 | NCBI WGS metagenome assembly CENI01 (sample SAMEA2591107, study PRJEB7988) | marine metagenome | isolation source: saline water (ENVO:00002010), including | reverse complement strand
CGCGGAGGTCCGCATAAGTCTTACATCCTGTAAGCTCTATTAGACACAGTATTTAACACTGTGCCTAATGAAAAATAAGTAGGTATTATGATACAGTTGCGCCTTGAACGCTAACAATGTTCCATTTGCCAGTGGTGCCATCAAACAGTAAAGTAGCTGCTTCGCCCACTGCATTGAACAATATTTGTGTTGCCCAGTTGCCGTTGGTGTTGTCTAGGATAGCATTGTTGCCTGCCACAACCATCACAATATGTATAACTTGTCCATTAACACCATCTGCAATGGACAAAGTTGCTGTGTCACTGCCTGTGTTCAATAAGCACACACCAACAGTGATTTCGATGGCATTTGATCCACCAGCACCTGTGATTGTGTCTGTTTCTAATATTTGGAATGCATGATTGACTGAGCCGTTTACTCTTGTAGGGCCTTCAACATGTAAAGCATCGTCGATTGTTACTTCAGTTGAGTCTGTTGATTGAATTGATCCACCAATACTGATGCCATCATTGATTGTTACTCTTGAAGAGTCATTGGATGATATTGTGTTGGTATCAATGGTGTCTGCTGAAAGTGTGCCTGACACATTCACAGCTTCAGTGATTTGTATTCCTGCTGATGCTGTGGATGATATGATGTCTGTGTCCAAAGATTGGATTTGCACACTGACAGAATCTTCTCCAACTATTTCTTGCACCCTTAAAGTTCCACCAATTGTTACAGCGCCAGAAACATTTAATCCATCGTCGATTTGAATTGCTGTTGAATCTGTTGATGAAATTGTGTTTGTATCAATGGTATCAACACTCAGTGTGCCTGACACATTTAATCCATCATTTAATTGTATTGCTGTTGAATCTCCAGATGATATTTCGTTGATTTGTAACGTGTCGCCTTCAAAGTTTGCCACAATAGTTGCTGTGGCGTTTAATGACACTGCTGAAGAATCTGATGTGCCTGCTGTGCCAGCTCTAAATTTGTCTGTGCCTTCATCCCAGAAGAAATATGCCGCATCAGATGAGCCTCTGTTGACATAAAATCCAGCATCAATGTCTGCACCAGAGGAGTTGTTGCTGTTAAGTTCTAGAAAGTTGTCTTCTACTGTGAGTTGGCTTGTTTCTATTTGTGTGTTTGTTCCGTTTACTACTAGGTCGCCTTCGATCACAACTTTGCCTGTTCCGTTTGCGTCAATTGTTAAGTCCCCGTTTGTGATCGTGTTGGTTATTGTTGATCCTGTGAGTGTAATATTTGATAGACTGCTTCCGCCTAATTTGTCATATACTTCATTGAAGTTGTCGTTGATTTTATCAAATGCTGTTCTTAGCGGATCACCGGTGCCATCATTGGCTGCTGATCCTATGTTAATCGTTTGTTGGCTCATAATTAGTCTCCTCTGGTATGTTTATTTACTAAATATTCTATAAACCTAAAGTAAATGTTCATCAAAGAAACCACAGAAATACACCTACATCAACGCGAATCTAAGTTGGGCAACGTTCATAATTTCAAACGCAGACGTAGTGTGTATCACTTCAAATGTGACTGCTGTGATAAGGAGTTCATGCGTGACAAATCCAAAGTAACACCCAGCAGAGCATCTAATAATTTTCATCATGTGTGTGCCAAATGTGATGTCCATAAATATGCTCAGCAAGTAGGCGTCAACATGCGTAAGATTTACAAATTAGATGCCAGTTCAATAGAGGTCAAAATATAGTGTCAAAACAAAACATTTATCTGTGCCAGTTTTCATCGTGTTATCCTGGTGCTAGAAAGATATTGTATTATCCTTACAGCGTTGGCATGATTTGGAGTTATGCTAAAACGATACCGGAAATCGATCAATCATTCCATTGTAAGTTTTTTCTGGAGAAAAAAGAATTCACAGAGATCATAGACAGACTGGAAGATCCTGCATTGATCGGATTGTCTTCATATGTGTGGAACCACAACTACAATCTTAAACTTGCTGAAATGATTAAAGAAAAATATCCAGATTGTCTCACTGTGATTGGTGGCCCTAGTGTGCCTTTCAGAGACAAAAACTTCCTACAAGACCATTCCTACATTGATTTTGCAATATATCACGAAGGTGAACTTGCATTCACAGACCTACTACTTCACATCAAAAAAAACAAACCAAAACATGATATTCGAGGCATAGGATTTATAGACAGCAACGGAGAAATTGTAGCCAACAAGGCCGAAAGGATTCCTGATCTTGATAACATCCCTTCACCTTATTCAACAGGACTTTTTGATGAACTCACAGAAGAATACAAAGACACAGACATAATATTAAATGTGGTAACAGAAACCAACAGAGGTTGTCCATATTCATGCACATTCTGTGACTGGGGAAATGGTACTCTTGGCAAAGTGCATCAAATGGACATATGTAGAACTTTACAGGAACTTGATTGGTTCAGTGAAAACAAGATTGAGTATCTGCACATTGCTGATGCAAACTTTGGACTAAAACGTAAAAAAGACTTAGACATAATCGGATATGCGGCAAAATTAAAACGCGAAACAGGATTTCCAAGAACTATCAATTATACCTTGAGTAAAAAATTTTTTCCAGAACATTTGGAAATTGCAAAAGTTTTATTAGACAATCAAATGATGAGACATTTCACACTAAGTCTTCAAGACAGACACGATGATGTTTTAGATGCTATCAAAAGAAAAAACATAGATCATGACTCATACATGAACATCAAAGATATGTGCGATGAAAGAAATATTCCAATGTGCACCGAGTTGATGATTCCATTACCCAGACAAACATTTGACAGTTTTATGGACCAAATAGAATTTTTGATAAAACACAACATATATCCACATTTTAGTCCCACCACTATTCTTCCTGGTGCTGAAATGGCCGACCCAGAATATCAAAAAAAGTATGGAATGAAAACAGTATTAAGTGCCATGAAACACAGTGAATATGCAGAAGAATATGAAGAAGTTGTGATTGAAACAAATACAATGAAAAAAGAAGATATGAACGAAGCACTGATCTTGGTTTGGTTGATTGATGTATTTCAATCATACGGATTTGCTGACATAGTTTGCGACTTTTATTGTAAAACAGAAAACAAAAGATTAAGAGATTTTTATCGTTTGCTGTTTCAGTTTTTTGTTGATAAACCAGACAGCATGTTGTTTAAGTATTTTGATCCAGTTAAAGATCATGTCAATACCAAAGACACCTATAAATTATATCCAGGTAAAGATACAGAAGGAATAATACAAGAAATAGGATATGATTGCAGAGAACAATTTTTCAAAGAATTTGAAACATTCATGCACACTGTGATTCCAGAACAATACATCAAAGACTTATTGGCCATACAAAAAGTAAGGCAAACACATTCGTATGACAAAACAGAAGAAATAGTACTATTAGATCAAGATGTTTATGGATATACCAAACACGAGTCCGAACTAGCGCCAGCCACATACAAAATAAAATACAAACCCATCGAAAAACATTTCGAATACTACTGCAATTTTATGGTGCACGGGGTAATGTTCAAAAGATGGAAACCTTTAGAAATAAAGAAAATTTAACTATTTTATTTTACTGAAAAACTAGTGCCGCAACCACACGAAGAATGTGCATTGGGATTGTCATATGTAAAATAAGATCCAAAAATTTCCTGTTTGTAATCAATGCGTGTGCCTAATATAAACATTTCAGAACGTTCATCCACCAGCACTTTGACATCGCCAAATGCTAGTTCTTGATCTCTATCCTTTTTTTCATCAGCAACATCAATCTTGTAGTTAAATCCCGCACAGCCACCACCTTTGACTCCAAATCTAATATAAGGCTTGCTTGCATCTTCACAGACTTCCTTCATTTTTGCAATTGCTGGCACAGTTATTTCTATCATACTTGTATTTACATACCTAAATACAATCTACCATCGTCACTGACCATCTCAGGAGTCCATGGTGGATCAAATGTTAATTCTATTCTAACTTTGTCATGTCCTGCTTTTTCCACTGCTTCTTGGATCCACTGTGGTAACTCTCCTGCCACTGGACAATTAGGTGCTGTAAGGGTCATTGTGACATCTACTGAGTTGTCTTCCTGTAAAATAATGTCATATATCAAACCAAGTTCAAACACATCAATGGGAATCTCTGGATCATAAACTGATCTTAATTCATGAACTATGTTTGGAAAAGTGGTTTCAAAGTGTTTGCGGTCAATCATTCAGTTGACCTGACGCCACGCACTTCTGGAATATAATGTTTCATCATATTTTCGATTCCAGACTTTAGTGTTGCTGTGGAACTTGGACATCCTTGACAAGCGCCTTGCAGTTCTAACACAATCCATCCATCTTGGTATGATTCAAATATTATGTCCCCACCATCCAGGGCCACTGCAGGACGTATTTTGACATCAAGTATTTCTTTAATTTTTTTTACTGTGTCGCTGTCACTGTCTTTAACTCCATGCTTGTTGTCGACATAATTTTTTTTGAATTGTGGTTCCCGTATTAATGGTTTATCCGTGGCAAATTGCGTAATGATAGCACCCATGATGGCTGGTTTCAACAATTTCCATTCAGCAAACTTATGCTTACTGATTGTAATAAAGTCTGCACCATAAAACACACTTTCAACTCCTTTGATTTGAAAAAGTTGTTCGGCTAGGATTGAATTACCAGTGCTACTTTCATCTTGATAAAATTGTGTTCCATGACTCATAACTGTGACGCCAGGAATAAATTTTAGGGTTGCTGGATTTGGCGTTTGTTCTACTTGCACAAACATGGAACATTATGCCTCTAGCAATCTTGATTCTATAAATTTGTAATTGATCAGTTCGTTGATTACTCTTGTGAGATGTTCTTTTCGATCATTTTTGTAATCCAGATAGTATGAGTGTTCCCACACATCGAATGCGGCAAGTATATCAACATCTTCACCAACTGGATTATCTGCATTTGGATAAGTTTTAAATTTTAGATCTCCATTTTCTAAAACCAAATACACCCAACCAGATCCAAATCTTTTCATGCCTGCATCAACAAATGCTTCTTTGAACTGGTCCATTGTGTCAAATGAATCTTCAATATGATCTTGCATTTCTTGTGATGGCTCTTCATAGTCTGGAGTCAATGATTGAAAGTATATAATATGATTAAAGTTTTGGCCTGCGTTGTTGAATATTGCTTGATCGTTATCTCTTGACTCAACAATAATTTGTTTGAGACTTTTGTCTTCATATTCTGTGCCTTTGATAAGGTCGTTTAATTTATCAACATATCCGGAATGGTGCTTTCCATAGTGTAAGTCTATGGTTTCCCGACTTATTACTGGTTCAAGATCTTTTCTATCATAAGGCAAATCCATTATGGTGAACTTGCCACCGTTGACATTTACGTCATCTGCTACTTGATCTAGTTTCATTATTTTTTCTTTGGTCTACCACGGCCTTTTTTAGCAGTAGTCTTTTTGGTTGTTTTCTTTGTTGACTTTTTTGTAGTCACCTTTTTTGTTTTCTTTGGTGTTATGGTTGTTGACTTTGTGGTCACAGCCGCAGATGCAGTTGGTCCACTAGTATCACCAAATATCCATTTTAATATCTTCATTAGTTTGGTCTCCTTTGTGTATATTATACTTATTTTTTACAATCTGTCAATCACAACACAGGTGATCCAATTGATATTAATTCATATTGTGCCGCCAACAAAGATGATGCAAGATTCTTGGCTTTGGATTCGCACTGTATATCAAACAATTTTCCAAATGGTTTTATCCAATTGTTTGTTGGTATATGCCAGTAATAATCAGAGTGTGCTCTAATGGTTGTTCTGTTTTCTCCCTGTTCAAATAATTTTTCTCTATCCAAAAGTTTTGCCTGGTCAACCTTGTTGTGCAATATTTCTTTTGGCTGTGAATAATGCATCACTGGTCGCACACCACGCCACGAATCAATGATTCTTTTGATCCTGTCATCATCTACTGTGATCCATTCTCCACAGTTGACCCAATGATGATGTATATCAAACACCAGTGCCAAATGTTTTTCCAATTGTAAAACATCACCTAGTCCCCATTTCATTTCTTCATTTTCAATTGTGATAGTATTCCTTGCTTCAGGCGACAGTCTTGGCAAAACATCAATGATGCCTTGTGGACCTCTTCGCCCAGATATATGCACGTTAATTTTAAAGTCCTGGAATGTTTTACCATAACCCATCCAACGTGCCATGTTAACATGATATTCAAATTCTTCAATGCTACGGTCAATGATGTCATCCGACTCTGATGCCAACACAGTGAACTGTCCAGGATGAAAAGACAATCTCACACCCAATGATCTTGCTGTGTTGCCAACTTCAGCAAAATGTTTTTCACAGTATGCAATCACATCTGGTTTGGACCAAAAGTATTTCCATGTGGCTTCTGTGGCCACAGGTAATATCGGTGAACTTAATCTACACATACGCAATGAGGGAGGCAGTGCACCAGTGTATTTGACCAGTTCATGTATAGAAGATATATTATGGCGCATGAGATCCCACAGTCTTTCTTCTGCTTGATCTTTGTGTTCGTTGAGCCAACGCACAGTGGTTGCTCTACAGTTGAGTGGCTGTTCAGTTTCCTTTAATAGTTTGGGTTTAAGTGTTCTATCATGATGTAGATACTTGCAACAATAGCCTATACGCATAACGCTATTATAGTTTAAGAATACAAACTGTCAACATCTGATGGCACACCAATTGTTGCGTTTATTTTACACACTGTATCAACTACTTTGTTGATTTCATCATGGCTTAACCATTGGTGACATGGTATACACACTGCATGATCAACATAAAAATCTGTATTAGGATATGTTCTATTATCTACATTAAGTGCAGGATATTTGGAAAAATTATAGGTGTAATGTAAATTACATTCTATGCCCTTGTCATGCATCATTTTGGCAAACAACTTCTTATTTTTAGTAAAAATACAAAACTTATGATGATTGGAGGTGCTGTAGCCTGGTGATGGTTTGACCATAACTCCTTTGTTATCAAACACATCTTTGTAATACAGATTGATTTCAGTTCTGGTGTTTTGCCAACTGGCCAATCTTTGCATTGAAGCCAAACATTGTGCTGACTTGTCTTCACTGGGTTTGCCGTTGATCCCTATCTGTGATATCTGCACTTCTTCAGCATTGTTATAACCATTTGAATTGATGATTTTCAATTTGCCATACAGAGTGGCATCATCAGTTGAAACTGATCCATATGTGCCAAACACAGGTGCATTTTTATTAAAAGCAAAACTTAAAGTGGTCATGTCGCCATACTGTGTTGCCATGTTGTTACGATATTTGGTTGTAAGGCATTGAGCACTGTCGTTAAGCACAGGCACTTCAATGTCTTTGATTTGGTCCCAGTCCACAGAATCGCCATACAAGCCAGTCACAATACATGCCTTGGTGTTTTTGGTAACAGGCAGATTAGACAAATCCATACAGCCATAATTGTTGATGTCCACAAACACAGGAACTGCTCCTAGTAATTTAATTGGCATCACACTTGCAGGATTACTATAATTCACACACAACACTTCATCGTTTGGTTGTATGCCAATGGCCAACAACATGCTTGTAATAGCAGTTGTACCACTTGTGGTCACCACTGTGTGCTGTTTGGTGTGTTGCGAAATAATTTCAGCACATTGTGTTGTATAGGTGCCATCAACATGGTTGTCGTTACTGTATACATCTTTATAATACGCAGACAATGTCGGCATGATATCATTGTATAAACGTGACAGTGGAGCAATTTTAATCATTTTTTTGAAGAGTGATTGTATCCTGGCATCATAATTCCAATTTGTTTTTGTTTAAAATCTGGTTGTGACCAAACATAATCAAACGTGTTTTCTACATCATCTATTGTAATTTTATACACATCTAAGTGTTGTGAAAGTGTTGACCAGATTTTATATTGATCATCAGTGCCAAAAGATTTCTGCAAATTGCAATGGCCAATTTTAATATATCCAAGAGCAAGTTTAGGATCGGCAGGATCGAAACCATTTTGTTTCAGCCATGCATTAAACTGTTGTTGTTCTTCTTTGTGCCAAGGCGCAGTTGCTTCGGTTACATCTTTGCCCCACTCAATGTCAAATTCTCCAGTATAATATTTCAATGCATTAATTGTTGAACATACCACATCATCCACAGGTGCACCATCTTCATCTCTAAACACTTCGATATGTGTTTTTCCAATTTGTGCCCAATGCAAATACACACCACCTATTTGTCGATCAAAACTATTTTTTTCGAACATTGCAAAATCCTGTGATACAAGATTCTGTCTTGGTGCTTGAAGCCAAGTCATTATTTGACTAGGTCTTTGCCATTGTGGTTCAACAACAGATTTGCGTAAACTCAACACATATGATTCAAGTTCATGACACAAATCATTAAGTTGCCTAATGGCGTATTTTGTATCGTAATCAGCAATTTTGTAATATTTGCTTAGTCCCCAGGCTTCTCCTTGTAGATCCTCAAAGTATCTGTGTAAACGATTCATTGCATCATGTTTTAGCCTTAGACCTAGTGTGCCTGATTCGTCGCCATTGTCTGCTTTGCCTACAGGAAGATTACCAGGCCACATCACTGTGTCCTCGTTGAAGTGGTCATCTATGTGATAAGCATCCAGTCCTGCAACTTGCCATTTGTTAAATGTGTTGAACCTATTGATTTGCCATATTGCTTGATTTATTTCATTGCATAAAAATTTTACGTCTCTAGGATTGTTTTCTACAAATCCCATAAAGCAGTAATTTTTTTCTAAATGATAGTCTTGCTTCAGTAGATTTTTGAGTTGTTGTTTCCAACGTGCAGTAAACTCATTGCTATCGATGTCAAAGTGAACATCAATGGTCTGATCTGGTGTTAACGGATTTCTATAGGTAATGATCATTCAACTGTATATACAGCAGAATTACGTTCATGTTCCCATATTTCGACCTTGGTTAGTTTAACACGGCCATCTGTTTTTTTATCAATCATAGGCGCCACATGATCATGCACAAATTTACAAGATGCTTCTATGCCAGGACCCCAGCCTTTGTCTACATCCATAATATTGATGCTCATGGTGCCTAGTGAATGCATGTTTTTAAACTGTCCAAGATGTGGATCATCTGATGCAAGAAGCAGTCTGTGATCCCACTGTTCTTCAAGCCATTGTTTTACATCTCTTAGATCACCAAAATCCATGACCCACTGACGTTCATCTAGTTCGCCTTCAAATGTAAATTGAATGTATCTACCATAGCCATGCACCCATGCACAGTGTCCTTTGTCACGCCATTGTCTGTGTCCTACAGATATTGGCCCTAGTTTTTTTGTTGATTGAAACTTCATTGTATGGTTATGTTATATATTCTAATTCTGTATCCATCCTGTTTCATTTGCATCATGGTGTCAGCAAAATCTTTGATGTTATACACTGTGTTCATTTCAAAAGGCCTTTTGTGTGAAACAATCATGACCAATTCATTTGGATTTTCTTCTTTCACAGTTCTAATGATATAGTCTGAAGAAGGCACAGTCAAGTCTTTATATGCACGATCTTGTTCATAATCGTTAGGATACACTTTCACTGCTCTGTCATTCAACACAAAAATTTTATAATACTGTTCGCTTTCACCATATATGGATATTCGCATG
>CENI01023698.1_pt1 | contig 9734 bp, 3 predicted proteins | sample 530161 | NCBI WGS metagenome assembly CENI01 (sample SAMEA2591107, study PRJEB7988) | marine metagenome | isolation source: saline water (ENVO:00002010), including | reverse complement strand
TTGGTGGAGAAGAAACGGTTATGGTTCAAAAGAAGAAGCAATTGCCGATGGATGGCAATTTGTAAATGGTCAGTGGACTAAAAGTTCTACTGACGATGACGATGATACCACTACTACAGATGATGATACCACTACTACAGATGATGATTCTAGTACAACAACAACCACAACTCCTTCAAGTGAAATGGCAAGAGAATTAGCAGAATCAGCAGCAAGAGGAGAAGGACCACAAGATGAGGCAGTTATTCCTGATGCTGTTAAAGTTGGAGGTTATCAAACAGATGCTAAAGGAAACACTATTTTAGATGCTGAAGGAAACCCTATTCCTGTTGTTCGTGATATGAAAACAACTGACTTTACTGCATTAACTGATGAACAAAAAGCAGAAGCAGGAGCAGCAGCTATACCTACAGCAGAAACGGTTAGTACAGGAACGGCAGCTCCAGATGTTCAAGCACCTGAAGATATAGGAACATCTAAAATAGAAGACGTAGCTTTAGCTGATGAAAAACCTATTATAAATGCTGAAACAGGTGAAGTAAGTCCCGAAGCAATTGCAGAAATGCAAAATGCTACATTAACAATGGCTGCAGAAGGTGTTACTGTTGATCAAGACAAAGCTGCTGCTGCATTAATGGAAGCTGCAAAAGGAACTTTAAGTCCTGAAGCAAAAGCAGAAGCTGCAAAAGTTGCAGGTACAAACTTACCAAGGGTCCTTCGTGCTAAGAAACAATTAAGACGAGCAGGTTTAACAGAAGAGCAAATTAATCTTATTGGTAATGATCCAGAGCTTTTAGAAGACGAATTAATGAATTATACTGAAGCAGAAAGAGGAATGATTGCAGGTCTTCCTGAAGAAGCTTTGGTATCGACACAATTAAATGCTTTATTAGAAGGTGTAGAAAACGGAGAGGTTCCTGCTTTCGCTAGACCGGCTATGGCAGCAGTTGAACAAATGCTTGCTCAAAGAGGGCTGTCAGCTTCTACCGTTGGTAGAGATTCTTTAATCAATGCAATGATACAAAGTGCTGTTCCGTTAGCACAAAGCAACGCACAGTCAATAAAAGAAAGCGTGCTGTCACAAAGAAATATTGAAGCTCAAGCAGAGCAAATGAATGCTCAAATGAGACAACAAACAGCAATTTCGAATGCAGATAAAGTATTTAATATGGATATGGCTAATCTTAATAATGAACAGCAAGCAAGATTATCCAATAGTAAGTTTTTACAAACAGTTGTTTTAACTGATACTAGTAATGAACAACAAGCAGCTATGCAAAACGCAGCAAGCATGGCAAGTCTAGACTTAGCAGAACTTGATGCAAATACAAAACTGGCTGCTCAGAATGCTCAAGCCTTTTTAAGTATGGATATGCAGAACTTAAACAATAAACAACAAGCAGAAATATTAAGGGCGCAACAAACTCAACAAAGCATGTTAAGTAATCAAGCAGCTTCAAACGCTGCTAAACAATTTAATGCAGCCTCTGAAAACGACACGAATAAGTTTATGGCTAATCTTTCTACACAAGTGGATATGAATAATGCAGCACGAAACGATGCTATGTCACAGTTCAATGCAACTCAGAATAATGCAGCAGAAGCAAGAAGAGTGGGTATTGAAGCAGACGTTAATAAATTTAATGCGAGTCTTGTTACTCAGGTTTCTCAGTTTAATGCCAATCAAGATTTTGCAAGAAATCAATGGATGGCACAAAACTCAGCTACAGTTGAAGCAGCAAATGTAAATTGGAGAAGACAAGTTAATACTGCAAATACTGCTGCACAGAATACAATCAATATGCAAAATGCACAGAACGCATTTAACTTATCACAAACAGGCATGTCTTTTCTTTTACAAGAGTTAAGAGATCAAGCTGATTATGATTTTAGAGAAGCTGAAAACGATAAGAATAGAATTGCACAACTTGTTAATACGGCAATAGCAAGTGATCCTTCAAAGTATGCAGCAACTTCAAGTTTAAATACGTTGATAGGCGCTATTATTGGTGATATAACATAATAAATTAATAAGAGATAGAAAATGGGATTATTCAGTAAAATATTTAAAGGCATTAAAAAAGTAGTTAAAGGTGTCGCTAAAGGAATTAAAAAAGTAGTAAAAGGTGTTGCTAAAGTTGTTAAGAAAGTAGCAAAGAGTAAAATCTTTAAAGCTGTATTAGCAGCAGCAGCAATATATGTTACAGGGGGTGCTGCCTTATCTAGCTTCGGTGTAACCACTGGTAAATTAGGTGCTTGGGCAGCTAAAGCAGGTAGCGGTGTGTTTAGTTCTGGAGTAGCTGGAGCAATTGCTACTCCGTTTAAAGTTCTTGGTTCAGCAATAGGAACAGGTGCAAGAGCAATCACTGACTTTACAGGTATAACAGAAAAAGGTGCGCAGTTAGGAGCAGATAGTTTAATGTCTCCTACACAATACAATGAATATGCAAAAGGAACAGAAATTGCTACTGCTGAAAGAGGAATAGGAACTGCCGAAAGAGCTACACAAGCTATACAAATGGCAGGACCTAATGCTACAGCTACTGAAGTTGCAACTGCAGCAAGAGGATTAGAAACAGCAACAAATGCTACAGCTTCTTTAAAAGAAGTAACAAAAGGCTCTGGATGGAGTGATTATTTTGCTAGGGGTACTGTTGCAGGAGATGTTGTTAGAAATGTAGGAAGCCAAGTAGCAACAGGTTATGTAATGGATAAAATTAATCCACCGTTTGAAGAAGGTAAAATGATGGGTCTTGCTTTAGAAGGAAAAGGACAGCTAGATCCTTTTGCCGTTTATTATGGTGATGGAAAACCTTTATCAGTCGCTGAAGTTTATGGTCAATTACTTTATGGAACAGGAGATCCAATAACTAATGGTGGAAACACAACAAACTTATATACTCAGGACATAGCGCCAGTAGCAGCTTAAAGGAGACATTAAATAATGGAAGAACAAAAACAAACAAGCAATAGTAAACAAAGACAAGTATTGCCTCCTAGACCAATCGTATCGAGCAGTCTTAGTGATGCTGCTGGACAAACTGTATTAGATGCTTTGGATTCTGGTTTAACAATTGATGACATTATTGGAGAAGACAAAGGACCTAAGATTAGACCTAGACAAAGAGAAGATCAAGAAGCTTTGGATCAAATGGTTGAAAGAACAAGCAAAGGAGGTCCAGTTCCCGGTCAAAGTTTAACGAGTGATCCTGATCAACCGTATGCTTGGGAAACACCTCCTACATTTACAAATCCTAGAGAAGCTTTAAAACATATCAGCACTTTAATACTTCAACCAAAAGCAATAGAAGGCACAATTGGTGCTTTGTTAAACGGTGCTTCTGTCACAGACATAGCAACTTCAATTCTTTATGCAAGCTTTACTGAAGGTGATATAACACCTGATATGATGCTTATGCTTGTAGAACCTACTATGTATTTAATAATGAACATAGGTGAAGAAGCAAACATACAATATAATATTGATAAAGACGACATGGATGAGATGGATGAAGAAGATCCAGAAGAAGTCAACGAAAAGATTAATGAGTTTAAAAGTGTTTTTGAAGACATTAAAAATTCAGATCCTGTCAAGAACGTAAACAAAGAAAAATTAGAAACAGATCCTAACATACTTCCACAAAGTATCTTGGCAAAAGTTAAAGAAAAAGCGCCAGAGATTCAAAGTATATTAGGCAGGCAACAACAAGCGTAGATAGAAATAGGAGTTTATACATAATGGCACAACAAGATTATTTATCAAAAGCAGGAGGACAGTTTGGAACTTATGCTGGTTCTATTCTTTCTGATAGAAGAAGCAGAAAAAAGAAAGATGCTTATACAGCTCTGGCTATAAGTGCTTTTATAGAAACATTAGGTGCTAAGAACAAACAACTGGATCAAGAGTTAAAAGATTCTTTAGAAAATGTTAATGAAAACTATAAGTTTATTTTTGAACAAAATAAAGATATTTATGATTTGAAACAAAATGATAGAGATGATTATCAATCTTATTTAGCCAATAAAGATGTATATTTACACAACAAGGCTGTGGGATATTTTAATTCTAACAGAACCTTACAAGAAGAATTAGGTTCGTTAAATCCTTATGGTCAAGTTAAAAAAGATGACATGACTCCTGAAAGCTATGCAAGGGCAAGAGCAGTTTACGATAGTTATCTAAAACAAGCAGAAGATGAGATAATTGCTAAAAGTAAAAATCCCGGAGTTTCTATTGCTACTTATTCTGAGTTTAAAAAACCATTAAGAGATGAATATATAGCTGCTTATAATCAAGTTAAAAATGATCCTACAAAAAAAGGAGCGTTAAGAAATTGGTGGAACAAAGCTTTTGGTAAAGATAAAGAAGGAAATAACAGATTTGGAATGCTTGAAGTTGCTGAGTTAAAAGCAGAGCTTGATACAGCTAAAGCGATTAGAAATGCAAGAGATGAAAAAGTTTCTCCTACATTAAAAGATAACGAAGATAAAAAAATAAACGAAACAATAACTGTAAACGAAGAGGTTAATTTTATAAGGGCTGGTAGTAAACAAGGTATTGATGTTTTGTTAAAAAATTTCAATTTTCAAACAAAAGCAGAAGTTATAGCTCAAAACAAAGAGGCTCTTCAAGTAAAAGTTAATAAACAAGGATATACAGTTAATGAAGATGATATTTTAGCTGCTATTGAATATGGTGTGAACATTCCCGGATTTGCTGGTTTAACCTCCATAATGAATTCTGATATAAAATCTGTCGTTTCTCTTGCTGAAAAAATACAAACAATAAAAAAGAATGATTTAGAAGTTAATCTTTGGGATGAAGGAGTTCTTAGTGATCGAGAAAGGGCGCTTTGGTCACAAGTTATAAATCAAGACTTAAATGCAAGACAAGCATCTGACATTAATTTAAGAACAAATCAAATACAATTAGAAAAAGCATTAGAAGATGCTAAAGACTATAAAACTGTAAAAATAAAGGATATTACTGAGTGGTATGGAGAACCTATAGCTCTTAAAAGTTTAGAAGCAAGTATTGATAGCTTCTTAGAAGCAGATCAAAATGCTCTCTTTAAAGACATATATAATAATCGTATGTCTGACGATAGTGTAGAAGGTTTTAAGGCTAATGTGATACAAGGAGCTTTATTATTACAACAATATAATAAAGGAATGTCAAGTAACGATGCAGCAAGACGTTCAATGGAAATACAACTAGCTGGTTTTTATAAGTTTCAAGATGATCCAACTAGACTCATGTTTCCAATTTCTGATGAAACTCATAAACATCAATACGTAAACATAGAAGATCTCAAACTTTTAACAAGAGAAGTAATGGCTACTAATGATTATGAAGCAGATACTGTTGTAGATTTAATGAACAATAAAATATATATTCAACAAATGCCTATGAAGGGTTCAAAAGAAGGTGAGGAACTTACACTTAAACCAACAACACCGAGGCAATCTTTTATTGACGGAGACTATAAATTTTATGTTGAGCAGCTTACTCCTGTATATGGTAAGCCTAGCGTTCTTAGATGGAATTATAAACTTATTGATAAACCATAGGATTCTTTTTAATGGGAATACTTGATAAAAATAATTTGACTTCGTTGCCTGATTCTTCTTTTGAATATAGAAAAGCACAACAAGAAACACTTTCTAGTTTAAGAGATGATGACGAGTTTGTAAAACGTACTGAAAGATTTTTAGAAAGCGTAGGCGAAGGAGACAGTATTGCTGATATGTATCAATATTTCAGAGGCGCTGATTGGAGTCTTCGAGATATACGAAAAGTTTCTAAGCAATCTAAAGATTTTAATAAACAACAACTTGAAGATTACAACTATCTAAGGACTAGGTTTGATAATGCAAACGTAGGAGGTTTTAGAGAAAAAGCACAGCTTGGTGTAGACGTAACTCAAGAATTATTAAGCGATCCTATAAACTGGGCATCGGCTGTTTTAATACCTTGGTCAGGTGGAACCTCACTAGCTGCTAGAGCTGCTGGAGGCGAAGCTACTAAACAAGCATTAAAGGAAGCAACTAAACTAGGCATTCGCCAATCGTTAGGTAAAGTTGTTCTTAACACTCCCGGTCAAGTTCTTAAAGGACCGTTAACCACAAAACAAATATTAAGTGTTGCTTCTGCTGAAGGAATGCTTTATGGTGGTACTCATAACTATGTCAAACAATCTATTGATATAAATACTGGAAGACGCGATGAAAGAAGTTTAAAAGAAACAGCTATCGCTGCTGGTATAGGGGGAGTAGCTGCTCCTGCTGTTCTTGCTGGATTAAAAGGAATAGGAAAAATACCTAAATGGGTAAATACTGTTAATGAACAACGTATTGCTAGGATAGATAATAATGAAAACTATAAAGCTAATTTTTTTGAGAGGGCGATTGGTAGTACAGTAGAAGGATTAAAAACAACTTCAGAGGTTTTGAAACTTACTGCTCTTCCTCTAAGACCTACAACATTTTTACGAAAAAAAGCAAAAGAAAACGAGCTTTTTCAAAAACTTTTAAAACTTATAAGATACGATGCAATGGAAGGTTTCAAAGCTCCTGAAATTGGTAAACAAGAAGTATTACAAAAAGATTATAATATGCAACTAAAACAGTTGTGGGGTAATTTAGACGGTAAAGTAACAAAAATATTAGGGGAAGATGGATTTAATCTTTATAGTTTTCAAAATAGATTTACTTCTCAATACAAAAAAAATTGGGGATTTAATCCGGGATTATCTGATGAAGTTAATTTTGATTTAGCTTACGTTATTAGATCAGGAAAAAACACAAAAATTGTTGATGGTAAAGAAGTTAAAATTGAAACTAACATTGTAAAAGCTGGTTATGCTTTTAGAAGATTACTAAATAATATATATGATAAAGCGGTCAAAGCAGGATTAAATCCTAACAGAGCTGAAAATTATTTCCCTAGAGGTTGGCGCATAGACGTTATAAAAAACAACAAAGAAGAATTTATTGAAAAAATAATAAAAGCTGAAGGAGCTAGTAAAGAAGAAGCTACGGCTCTGTGGACAAGGTTGGCTACAGAAGGCACACCAGAGTCTAGTACAACAAGCGGTTTAAGCTCAAGGCTTCAATCCGAAAGATTATTAAATAAACTTGATGATGCTGAGTTTGGTAAGTTTTTAAATAATGATGTTGAAGGAGTTATGAGACAATATGTTGCTGAGTCTTCATCATTAATTACACGAACTAAATTATTTGGTGAGACTACAGAAGATTTTGTTGAAAAATGGATTAACCCTATTAAAAAGTCTGGCTTAAACCTAGAAAAAAAAGAAGAACTATATTTAAAAAGCCTGTATGAAGTAGTTACTGGTCAAAGAGGGAGAATAAATAGAAACGCTGTAGATCCTGTTTTTGGATTAATACCTTATGGAAAGTGGGGAGCAGCAATACACGACACTTTAACTGTTACTATGCAAACATCCATGTTAGGCTTGTCTACTATGACAAGTTTTGCTGAGATTGGAGTTCCGCTATTGTTAGGAAACGAAGCTAGAGTAGGACTAGACGCTATTAAAAAAGGCATTCTTAATACTGGAGAAGAGTGGTGGAAAAGAAATAAACAAATGTTTGGTGTTGGTGATCCTAATGTAGATATAAGATCAGCTAACAGACAAGACTTAAACGCTTTTATGTCTTCAGTTAATTTAGCAGGCGAAGATAGAGCTGTTGCTATTTATGGACAAGCAGTTGGTAAAACAGCCACAAAAATACAAAACTTCTTTTTTAAAAGTATTGGCTTACATGACTGGACAAGGTTTGTACAGCTTGTTGGTTATGACATGGGTAAAAATTTAATTCATAAAAATCTAAGAACTATTGCAGATAACGCTACAGCTTCTCGTAAAGATAAAAGAAAAGCAATAGATATAAAAAGGATGGAAGACGAGTTAGCTGAATTAGGTATCAATGTACAAAACGGACTAAATTGGTTAGATAGAGGCGCTTTACATACAGATAGGTTTTTTATGCAAGACATAAGAGCTGCAGCTAATAGGTACACTGATGAAGTAGTAATGAATCCTACAGCAGCTTCAGCACAAAAACCATTAGTGCATTCTTTAGCAACAACAAAATGGATATATGGTTTAATGGGTTTCCCAACTGCCTTTGCAAACGGACCTTTAAGAAGAGTCATTAGAAACTTAACCAAAGATGCTGAAACTATTGTAGCTGGTGGTCGTAGAATAAGCGCACCTAGAGCAGCAACAGGCGCTTTATTTATGGTTAATATAGGCTTATTAAACTATACACTTAGAACTGGCGGTAAAAACTGGGAAGATTTAAAATCTGGTAAAATTACCGAAGAAGAAATGTTAGAGCGTTCTTTAATGTACGCAGGGCTTTTAGGACCGGGTGAAATATATGTAAGATATACAAAAGCTAAAAAATATGAAAGTAAGATTATGTCAGTAATGGGAAGTGTGACTGGTCCAAACTTAACAGACTTAATAGACTACATAACTGATTTTACAAAAAACGGTACGCTTGCTGAAACAGCATTGAAACGTGCGCCTTTTTCAATGTCTATAAAAAGCCTTTATCCTGAAACATATAAAAAATGGCAAAAAGCAGCCAGAGAACTAGATAAAAATATGGGTTTAGGTCCAGAAGGATCGGAAAAAAAAGAAGTACAGGTTCTTCCTTTATTTAAAGGCGGTGAAGTCTCGGAAGAAAACCCTGTACCTAACGCTGCTCCAGAACCTTCTGAAAGAATCAACCCTTATACTGGAGAGCCTTACGAATCTGAGATGGAAAGATTAGGTTTTGCTGAAGGTGGTAATCCTGCTAGAGAAAAACGCATAGCAGAACGAGAAGAAAGAGATAGAATAAGAAAACAAAAAGAAGAAGAAATCATTAAAGGTATAGACGAAAATCTTAACCCATTACAAAAAGCAGCAATGGTTCCAGTTCCTGTTGTTTCTGATATAGCAGGTGTAGCAGGTGATATACAAATGTATCTTGAAAATCCCGAAACAAAATCGTGGGGTAACTACGCATTAACAGGTTTAGGTGCATTACCTTTTGTACCGAGTGTTGCTGGAAGCTTAAAACACGTAAAAGCATTACCAAAAACTTATCATGGAGCAAAAAAAGCTATACCTTCAAAATTAGAAAGTTTTGAAAATTATACTTCTGAAGGATCTATTTATGGTGATGGTTTTTATACTACTTCAAGAAAAGATACAGCAAAGGGATACGCAGGAAAAAAAGGAATTATTTATGAAACACTTCCTAAAAAAAGGAATACAAAATTATTTGATATGGATGATAAGATTCCATCAAGTATTAAAAACCATTTAAAAAAATCCTATGACAGTTCTGGTGATCAAATAAGCGAGTATACTGGTGCTATTTTAGATTTTATTGATGATAATCCTAAAGCCTCTTTATTAGACCTTTATGATGAAATGCGAAAAGTGTCTCCTTATCATAATATGCCTAAATACGAAGTTTTAGATCAGCTTTATGCATTAAACGGTATTTTAAGAAATAAAGGATATAAAGGTTTACGACACAGAGGAGGTGTCTTAACCTCTAGTCCAGAACATGAAGTAAATATTTTTTTTGATCCACAAAAAGATTTAAATGTTAAACCTATAGCAGAATGGTATACTGATGAACAATTAAAGGCAATGAAAAGAAAGCCTAAAAAAGACGGTGGCTTACTTGTATCTATTGGTGTTGCG
>CENI01012864.1_pt1 | contig 9738 bp, 3 predicted proteins | sample 530161 | NCBI WGS metagenome assembly CENI01 (sample SAMEA2591107, study PRJEB7988) | marine metagenome | isolation source: saline water (ENVO:00002010), including | reverse complement strand
GAACCTGAAAAGTTTAATTACAATTATAAGTTAGGAGATCTAAATATAGAAGGGATAGCTGACAGTGACTATTTCTTTTCTTAGATATATGAATATGAGTAAGAAGATATTTAAAATAAAAACCGACGGAACAATAGGAGTAGACGAAAAAGATATAGCATTTATATATAAGTATGGAGTAGTGTTTATGAATGGAGAGGAGTTACACTTCCCACAGTACTGGATTAAAAAGTATTTAGATAAATATAATATGCATCACTTATACCTTCATGATATTTGTGGATAAAAAAAAGGGGTACCTTAGCTTTCGCTTTGGTACCCCAATTTTTTTTCTTAACCCATATCTACTTGACCAAGGTTATCTTCAACGTTAGCAGGTAACCTTTTAAAGTATTCTGCACCACTTCCCTCAATTGACTTTACCATAGCTTCATTCATCTGAGGTTTGTATATATTAGAAATGTTAACCTGTCCTTTATCATTAATCTTAACATCTGTTTCCATCATAGAATCAGGTATGTCCTTTACTCTTAATACTCGTATTATTCTTCTAAACATTGAACGCATTTGAGATGGAGTTATATTAGCTAACGGTTCAGCTCCACGCCACCAAAAAGGATCGCCTTTAGCCTTACTTTTAGTTTGCGCCTGTAACATTTGATTAAGAATAGGTCCTCTAACAACCCACCTAGCTGCTAAATAAGCACGTTTGCTTTTTTCTTGATCATAGTCACTAATCCTTTCTCCTTCGTTTTTAGGTCTGAAAGGCATAGTGTCTTCAAAGAGTTGCGCTAAAGTAGATAAATGTAAATCTCCTATTCTTATTTGTTTGTCCGTATCACTTTTGTTTGCATGAAGTAATAAATAATAAGGTTTAAATTCCTCTAATTGTTTCTTAGCTTTATTACCTATAATTATACGCTCTTCTTCAGCAGTCGCTGGTTTCAATCCGCTAGGATCAAGAGGATCTCTTATAAATGTAGAAAAATGCCCATGTTGAAAGTAAGGCCTTAAAGAATTACTAACCTCAGCAAAATTAATAGGAGTATTTCCATTATCTATTTGAGTTTGTAATTCTTTTTCGTATTTACCTATTTGCTTATCAGTCCAGTCGATAAACAGACTTCTCCAAGGCTTATAATTCTTAACAACATTCCACCAATTACTGTTTGCTTCGCGTCTAACTGCTGCTGCAGTTTTGATATCTGTTTTAACCGCATCAAATATAGGTAACGCGTATCCGTCTTTAATCTTTTCAAATGACTTGCCTCTGAACGTCATGTTCATCCACGCTCCATCCATTGCTTGGATAATAGCCGGAATGATTCTTCCTCTTCCCCAACCAGCAAGTTGCCCAGATCTTAAAGCACTACCGGACGCAACTCCTTCAACCATGCCTATGCCTCTAGTTGTTACGCCTTTCTTACCTGTTTGAGGATTAGTTCTACTGGTAATCATTGTTATGTCAGACTTTATTTGCTGCTCTGTATTAGGATCAATCTTTGCTCTAGTTTCTTTAGCACCAATGTAGTTAGGAAAACCAAGAGCATTATCCATTGACATAATACCATTGCTTAACATAGCAACAACGTTAGTAGCTCTTAATGCTTGACCAACCGCTTGAACACCAGGATGTAGTTCACTATCAATACCATCAGCCATTATGTTATGTAAGAATTCCATAACAACATGTTCTACATCTCTATACTTTTTGGTTTTACCATACCGTGTGGGATGTGGAACTTCTAAATCTACCTCACCTGAAGCTTCTATTTCTGCTATTATATCTGCAATTCCTGATGACAGACCTGCTCGCCTATACACATTTTTACCAGCTTTTATAGTATTAATAACTTCTTCATCTAAGTTTTTTATCAATCGACCATAAGACAAAGTCATAATAGGTTGCTTCAAGAAAAATTCTTTATCGTTTACAGCGAGTTCAAGAATTCTATAAAGGCGCTCTGTGTTTGCATCATTCTGATGGAAGCCATTAGCTGCATATTCTCTTCCATTAGTTAGCATGTAAAGCCCTACAGCGTCTCTAATATCTCCTTCTGCTTTTGTTATATCTGCTTGTGAAAGTATTTTCCTATGCTTTTCAAATTCTTTAAAAGCAATTTCGTTTATTCTGCTTTCATAAACTCCTAGCGTTTCAGCAGGAGTAACACCATCCGCCTGCTTTTTTATCTCTAAAGTAGGATCTGCTACTTGTCTTGCATACACTGATTGCTGAAACTTAATAAACTCAAGGAACTCCTGGAACCCTGCTTCACTTTTTCTAAAGATACTACTAGACCACTTTTTTCCAGTTGCAGCTGAATAAGATTTCATTAGCGACTCAGGTCTACTACCATCTGCTAATTTTCGAGGATTAGTCCATTCTTCTTTCTCCCATCGCTTTCTTATATCATCTACGGCTATAACAATTGTATTCTCTTGTTTATCGTAATAAGCACCATCAAAGTTTTCAATGTCACCAACCGTACCTTCATCTATTATATTAAACTTTGCAAAGGTAAATACCTGACCTTCAACTCCGGCTAGTTGAGCAACAGGTACTTCACCTAAGTTATTTACAGCTCCTGCTTCTCTTGTGATACCTGTTCTATAAGCAGCTTTAAGATTACCAAGTGAAGCAAGATACGAAGAGATACCATGGGTTTTACCGTCAAACTCTACGTTAATATCAGTACTAAACTGAGTACCATTTTTCAAAGCATCTAAATATCTTTTTAACTCCATAGCTCCTTCAACTTTATGAAGACCGTCAATGTCTTCACTTGCTCCAGTCTTATCTCTAGTTCTAGCTAATAAGCTATCAGGGATATTAATCCTAGGTGTTTGAACTAACTCCTCAGGAATCTTAATATAATCAGCAGTTGATGTAGCTGTTTCGTATTGATTTGTTTCTGGATTAAACATTTGTTTCTGCTGTTGTTGAGGATTTACAGCTAATCCAATGTTCTTCAATAACTCTGTAGTATTTTTATAAGTATCATTGTCCATTAGACTTTCTTCGACTGTTTGTCCTTCAGCCGCAACAGTTGCAAGTATACTATCAGGCTGATCAATCCTACTTAATTCCTTATTAAACATTTCAACTCTCTTTTCAGGTGTAGCCTTCTTACCACCCGGAATAAACATCATAGCCATAAGTTCTTTGAACACATTGTTTTCTTCTGAGTTATTTTTAGGAGAGAATATAGTAGGAGTAGCTCCACCCGTTGCAAACCTAATCCACGGATTTCCTTGAGGATTAAACCTTGTTTGAATCACGTGCATACGGCTTGTTAATCCTTGGTGAGCAAACTTTAATTTCCAAAGACCATCACTATACCTAGCTAAAGTATTTAAGGTTTCTATAAACCTAGTAAACTGCTTATCCATTTCATAAGCAGGATCGTATTCTTTCATTACCTCATCTCTTGCGGTAGCTTCATCTATCATATACTGGCTTCTCTTTATACGTTGAGCAACCTTTTTCTCAAACTCTCCCTTGAAGTTAAGCATTTTTTCAGGACCTAATTTTACAAAGTCCCCAAGAGCAGTAAGATCAGTCTGGCTCTTAGCATCAATCATAGATTGCAAACCAACTTGGTAAAACAACTTAGTTCTTTTACTAGCAACCTGATGTCCAAAATGCTCCATACCATTTCGACCTTGTTCTACTTTTTTGTGAGGTGTTTCAGGTTTAATAACTTGAGTAGTTTCTCTTGATCGACGAGCTTCTCCTGTTATTCTACTACCAGTTGCTTCTCTAACTTCGGCTTCAGATATTCTAGTGGGTGGGATCTCCTGAGTTTTAAACGCGTCAGGAGCTGATAGTGCTGCTTGCTTCAAAGCTTCTCTTCCCTTAGCAGTTAATGAGTATGCTATCATATCTCCTGTCTGATCAGTAGTATATAGATCAGGGTTAACTGATTGCCAAACTTCTCTAGCAAAAGCTCCAATAGCTTCAAACTCATCGGCTGTTACAGAATCTAAATTATAAGAATCAGTTGGTTTACCTAAAGATCTGTTTACTTCTCTCTGCCATTCTTTAAAAATTTCTCTTCCAAGTTTACCAGATCCGGAAGTTTTAGTAGAATACATACCTTGTTCAGGTCCTTCTTGTGAAGAAGGATTATCTTGATCAAATAAATCTAATTGAGCTGGTCGTAGTACCCCAGATTCCATTAATTCGTATTCATATTCGCCTTCAACCGGAACAAACTGTTGCTGAAATATATGTTTCTCTATAACATAGTTCATGATCCTTATAAAGTTTGGATCTACCATCATATAAGGGTTTTTACTTTTTAACTTAAGCCCCATTTCACTTGGAGTTCTCAGAGTTCCTGCATTAAATTTATTTTGATTAAACAATAAAGCCTTTAATGTTAAAGGATTCCAACGAAGCTTTGGGTTTGCTTCCATTAAATAATCTATAAATGTTTTATCAGTATTTCTTGGGGTTATTGTTGGTGCATCAACTGGTTCAGTAGTCTTATAATTATCGTCGTATAGTAATGTTGCTCTTAAATCTGCAAGAGCTTGAGCTTCACCTGCTTCACTTATACTAGCAGCTTCTGCAGGTTCAGTGTAAGCCATCTTAATATCTGTTCCAGCGTAATCTTGCTCTGCACCTGGGTAGTCCTGTTTACCTGCAGCTATAACATCTTGTTCATTTATCTTTGAATGAAAAGCTTTTACGAGTAAATCTCCTCGCTTTATTGATTGACCAAACCCATCGTTTAATAGTGTGTTAATAGTTGCTACATCGTCTGCTAACGAGTCAGCTTCTTGTTGTTGTTCAGGAGTCCAGTCATCTATGTTTTCTTGTAGTTTGTGTAGCCTCTCCTGATGTGCTTTCCACGCAAAGTTTTCACTCATAGGATTTCTTTGGTCTGGGTCCATGAGTATTTCGTTTCTTGCATCGCCAATAGGATCTTGTCGTTCAAGCTCTCTCTGTTCACGTATAAGATTCTCTGCCTCAGCTGCACTTGCTTCTTGATCTACGTAACCCGCATCACGTGCCCGCTGTTCAATTCCAAGCTTCCTTCCTAGATCACCCGGTCTAGCTGAAGTATACTTAGGGTCACTAATATATTGATCTTCTGCTAGGTATGATGTTGGGTCTTGTTGTATATAGTTAGGTTGATCCTTTAAGTTAGGTTGGTACTTTAAACTAGCAGGGCCATCTTCTACTAGTCTATCTAAGGCTGTCTTAGGCCTCATGTCTTCTCTTTTCCACTGAGCTAATCTCTTTTCAGCTGCAGCTAAATTTTCTCTAGGTAAATTTAATGTTTGTCCGGTTCTTATAGCCATTGATTTTCCTCTAATGCTGTCCAACCTTGTTGTCTTGGTCTTCCTTGTTTATAACCACCAAAATCCCAATAAGATGGCTCATCTAAATCTGAGAGTCTTGGACTCTTTTGTAATGCAAACTGCGCTAACGGAGATATTTTAGCTAACGTTTCTGGAGGTTTCTGTCCACTAGCTACATCCCATCCTATACCACCAGCTCTTAATGCTTTACTTAGACCGGCTGATTCACCAGCCACAGTACCAAAAGCCCACGCAATATTACTTGGATATCTTTTTTGATACATTGGAAAGAAAAAGTCTACAACTCTTTCACCAGTACCCATCAATCCACTAGCTCCAAAGCCTCTTCTTATATACTCTGATCCTTCAAAGTAAGGAGTAGTCTTACCATACTTAAGTAAATCTTTTAAGTGCTGTGACGCAAATCCCAATAGTATCATAGTAGCTGCTGCTGCAAATAGGTTGTACCTCATAGCTGGAGTACCTCGCCTACCAAGATCTCCCCACATTTTAGGTAGATGGTATGCTGTAAATGTAGATATAAACCCTTGGAACTGAGTAAACAAAGCAAACCTAGGATCTTGGAATATGAGAGGTCTTATACCAGACTTAGGCATTACCACCGCTTCATTTACAAAAGCGTATTCCGCATTACGCATAAAGTCACTGTATTTTGCTTCTTCTTCTTTAGTAAGCTGCCCAGGTCCTAGAACCTCGCCTGTTCTATGGTCTTTAAGTTTCCTTCTTTTAAGATGTAGTTCTGCCATCCAGTCAGGGTCTATACCAAGATTCCTTAATGCTTCCCTAGCTTCTGCTTCCTCATTAGTCGGCATAGTCACTGGGTCTTTAGCTACTCGCTTTCTATGTTCAACTATAGTAGCAAGCTTATCTACTATATAATCACCAGCAATAGCAGCTCGTCCAGCTCTCATTGCGTTAGTCCACTGCTGAAGTAAAATAGTTTTAAAGTATATATCTATAATCCGTTGTCTAGTAACTCCGGTTTCACTAACACCTGTTGTATGAGCAGCACCTACTTCCCAACTCATATAACCTAGTTCTTGTGCTCGTTTGTATCCTTTAGTATCTCTCTTATGAGGCATAACAGTACCTGTTGCAGTACCATAGAACCTTCTTGCTGTATTATGAATCTCTTCTACAAAACTTCTAGCTAATGCATTTAAACTTCCTTCTTTACCCCATATTTGATCGATCCTAAGTCCTCTTAAAGAAGTACCTATCTCAACCATATTAGATACAGTAGCAAAAGGTAAGGAAGTAATCATAGTTACAAACAATAAATTCTTCTGAGCCCAAACCATAGCAGGACTCATGTTTCTTTTATAGTTACCTGACTCAGCATCAAAGTAATTCTTCATATCATAAGCGTACTTGTTAGTAGCATCAGACGCTTCTTTAGCTGTCATACCAGAGTCCATAAGCTCTCGCTCTATCTTAGCTAATCTTAAATTTATTTTTTTGTTGTCAGCTCCTACAAACTCTTCAAGTACTGTATAACGAATTGCTGACTTAGCGTTGTTAGATACATTAGTAAATATATCTCCTTCCATAAATTCGGAAAACGCTGGATTCTCAGCTAAACCTAAAGTTCTTTCTTGATGGTTTTTAGGTGTAAACTTTGCTTTAGAAGTAACAGAGAAGCTACCAACATCACCTACATCCCATATGGAATTAATACCAGATTGATTTAATATAGCCTCAGTAGTTTCTTTAGCTTTGTTTGGAGTAAACCCATAGTGTTGAATAAGTAACGATTCAAACTTACCCTTATCAGCAGCAATAGCGGCTTTATCAAAAGTTTTAGATCTTGATAAATAGTGGTTGAGGTATCCTAATTTTGTGTTATGCTTTTTCTGCATCTCATGTAGTCTATTAGATGTACGATCTAATGTTTTAGAGAAAGCTGAAAGCGCAGTGGGGTTTTGACCAAGAATAGCTATTGCATTTCTTAACTCTGCTATTTCTTCTTTAGTAGCTTTTCTATCTTTAAAAACTGGAACGGCATTTTTTCTTAAATCTTTCTTCCAATCGATTACTGAACCATCTCCATCAGCTTTTGCGCCTCGCTTATTAGCGTTTTGAAATGCATGAGAGAATACTAAATAAAACATTTTACTAAACTTCTGTCTAGAATCTCTAGAATCTGTCATATTAAATTTAGCAAGAATACTAGTTGGATCTCCAAAGAACTGATTAATCTTAGATATTTTATGGTGTTTTCTATCTTCATACGTTTCACCACTAGTACGTCTCTGAAGATTAGCATCTATTCCATCAGCCCAAAGGCTTAATGTTTTAGATCTTAACTGAAGATCTTCAGGACTTGCGTGTCGAGTTATACCTCTCCATAAACCTGGTATACCTTTCCACATATCTTGAAACCATTGTGGGGCTCCACGCTTTTTAAGTTCTTGTTCATGAGCATTGCTTCTGTCGTTGATATCAAGAGCAGATCTTTCTAATGCGTTTATTTCGTTTTGTATTCTTTGTTTTCTAGCTCCTCGTGCGTTAAACAATTTAACTTTAAGCTGATCAAGTACTATAGACGATTCTTTAGCTTCTGCATCAATAAGTTCGTTTTCCTCTTGTACATTATGTTGGCGACCATCCTTACGGGCAGCTCGATCTTGCTCAGCTAACGCTCCCATTTTAGACGTGTGTTGACCAGTACTCATACTCTTTCTATGAGCAGCATCATACCACATTCCGTAATCATATATACTACCAGGAGCAGAGAATGCGCCACCAAGAGAGGCTCCGGCAATAGTACCATCAATCAATCGATCTACAAATATGTTAGCATCCCAATCTCTAAATCCGTTTTTAACGTGAGCAGCTGTATAACCAACAACTTCTTGCATAGCTTCCGTTGAACCTTCACCTACTGCGCCTAAGCCTACCTTCTTTGTCATACTTCTTGCTACGTTTCTAGCAGTAATTTGCTGTTTAGCAAACATCGCTGCATCAGTAGAGAATTCAGCTATTGCTTTTCTACTAGATTGTAATAACATCTGTTCAGCGACAGGCCCACTTACTTTTTTCTTCTTTTTAATAGCGTTAATTATCTTTGTTTTATCTGCCGCAGTTAACATTCCAGCAGTACCAGTTAGGTTTTTCAATATAAGTTGAACACCTAGTCGGTCTAACGCAGTCTGAAGTACTCCTCCTGCAACAGCAGCTGTAGCACTCTTAGCATCTTCTGGTTGTTCATTCCAGATGTTACCAGCATATAAACTAACTGGTGCTATTAATGAAGTTCCTTTAGTGAAGGGAGCTGCTGCCATACCAGCCATAGTAACCGCCATATAAGGAAGAGAGATTGCTCCCATGTTTGCTACGTATTGTAAGAATCCGTTTCTACCAAAGAACCCATCAAGATCTTTATAAGTATTTATAAACTCTGGTTGCTTAGCTAAGTAGTCTCGTTGTCTTGCAATACCTGCTTCGCCTATTTGTTCAGCCCAGTTCCAACCTGTGGTTTCACCAAGCATTTCTACTGCACCGTATAACCCTTCAACGGCACCCCAAAGACCTGAGTCCCAAGCAGTAGCGAAAGGACTAGTAGCTTTATTAGATAAAGTTCTACTAGGATCTCGGTACATTACATTACCGGGAGCGTAGTATCCACCACCATAAGCAAGTTGTATCTCATCAACAGCTTGTTCTTTAAACTGTAATTCGTAGTTAGTTTCATCTTGAATAGCTTTAGTAATAGCATCTCGAGCTACGTCATACTCTTCTCCTATTCCCTCAGTTCCGTATATATCAGCTAGTTGAGAAGCCCTAACCGCATCAGGAGAACTATAACTATTAATGTCTAACACATCAGCTCTAGCTAATTCAGTTTGAAAACTTCTACCTAAGTCATCTTGTAAGTCAATAATTTCACGGCCTTTAGGATACAATGATGTCTTATTCCCATCAAACTTTCCAGTCTTTATTACGTTAACAAATCCTTTTTTACGAGCAAGATTCATTAAAGCAGCGTTAGCCACTCTACCACCAGGAGTCCCATCTACAATTCTGTTTGAGAAAAACTTATTAACCTCAGGAGCCTCTACTCCAGCTATTCTACCTCTCCAATTAGGATTATCATTTTGAGAAATAGTATCAGAATCTATAAAGGTAAAGTTCTCATTTAAAGCATATGGATTACCTTCAACTGGACCAGCTTCAGGTATCATGTCTGAACCTTCTGCTAGCATTTCTTCAATTGTTCTTACCATAATATATCCTTTCGGTTATTCATTTAAACCTAGTCTTTTATTATTTTCTATTATTAACTGAGATTTTATAAAATGTAAAAACCCTGATTCGTTTGTGTCTGTCTCTTGCCAATGGCCTTTTCTATCTTCTTCATCATAATTCTCAGGATCAGGCTGACCATTCTTTAACTTTCTTTTACCA
>CENI01088512.1_pt1 | contig 9804 bp, 5 predicted proteins | sample 530161 | NCBI WGS metagenome assembly CENI01 (sample SAMEA2591107, study PRJEB7988) | marine metagenome | isolation source: saline water (ENVO:00002010), including | reverse complement strand
ATACAGGTATTAAATCTGTAGATTCTACAAATGATAATAAGCCTATAAATGAGAATGCTATAAAAGAAGGTAAAAAATCTAACAATCAACTTGATAAACTAGTGGCTAGTTTGGGAAGTCAAATAAATGATCAAGTTGCTAAAACTAAAGAACCTTTTAACGCTCAATCTGTTTTAGAGGGTTACAAAAACTCAGAATTTTTTGATCAGACTTCTGCCGCATATCAAAATTTAAACACAAAAAGTAAAAGCAGAATTGACTCAGCTAATAAAGCAGGAGTTGATCTTATAAAAGAAAGACAAAAGTATGCTGCACAATTAGAAAAAGAAGGCAGGACACCTGAGAACATTGTGTTTACAAGTTTGATACAAATGGGTCTTAGTCTTATGGCATCACCTAATGCAAACTTTACACAGGCTCTTGGTCAGGCAGGACAATCAGGATTTGCAACCTTTCAAAATCTTAGAAAGGAACAAAAAGATTTAGTTAAAGAAAAGTACAAACGTGCTTATGAAATAGCTGAAGCAGAGTATAAACATAAAATGAACATATCACAATTAGAAAACGAATTGGATGTTCAAAAAGTTAACGCTGCAACAACTATAAACAATTTAGCTAGAACAGAAAAGAAAGATTATATTGATCAACAAAAGGTTGAGTTTGAAATGGATAACCTTAAAAAGAGTTATAATCTTGAAAAAGACAAACTTAAACTTGATAAAACAACAAAAGGGATTGCTGCACTTCTTTCCCTTAAAAAAGAAGATAGAGCAGATACAGAGCTTGATCTTAAATCTCAACTTACCAAAGCTCAAATTGAAGATTTAAATGAAGACAAGAGCGACTTTGCACAACTTGTTAAAATTGGAACAGGTGCAGGATTAAAGAAAGAAGACATTGTTAACTCTTACCTTGAAAGTAAATTTGGTAAAGAGGATACATACTCCGAAGACTTAAAAGCAATTGCAGGTTTAGCTAAAGAACTTGCTAAAGACTACACTTTTGATGATGATGAGGATGTAAATTCATTTATGACCATATTAAATAAAGTTACTAGAGATGTAATGGGCTTAACTCAAGAGGTTTCTAGTGGTGCTTCTTATGATAATGTTTCTAAAGACACGGCTAAATTAGGACAAAATTAATGGCAAAACAAAATGTTTTAAGATTTCCTAACGGAAGATTTTATAATATAGAAGGTATTGATCCAGAACAGGTTGCAAAAGATTATGCAGAAATGCAAAAATTAATTGCATCACAGCCACAACCTGAACCTGAAGCACCACCACAAGGTATAGGTGGTAGAACTTTAGATCTATTGGGATCAGGTTTTTCTGAACTTCTAGGATCTTCTGCTGAAGGCATACAAACACTTGCCGATCCACAAGCTGGAGATACTGGTTTAAGACAGTTTGCAGAACGTAGAAGAGAATCTGCCAGAGAGATTGCCCCAATTCAACCACTTCAAGAAGCTGAGAACCCATTTCAATTTGCAAAATCTGGTTTACAATATCTAGTGCAATCTGTTCCAGAAATGAGTGTGGTATTTGGTTCTGCTCTTGCAGGAGCTAAAGTTGGTTCTGCTGTGGGTGGTCTTCATCCTGTGGCAAAAGCAGTAGGTGCTATTGGTGGTGGTATTGTCGGTGGTATTGTTCCATTCTTAGGAAGAAATACAGAAGAGTTTAGAGAAGCACAAGGGCGTAATCCTGATCGTGCTGAGTCAGGTGCATTGTTAGCTACAGCAGGTGTTCAGTCAGCGTTAAACTCTGTGATTACTTTCCTCGCTCCCCAAATAAAAGGTTTATCAGGCAGTCCAAAGCTATTTAATAATGCTATTAAAAAAGGTTTGCAGGGTACAGTTTTAGAAGGGTCTACTGAAGCTGCACAAGATATAGGTCAAATACTTTCTGCAAATAAATTTGACTTAAATGTTCTTAAAGATGAAGAAGCACAGTTTAGATTAACTGAATCATTTTTAGCTGGATCTACAATTGGTGGCACAATTGGTGTTGTTTCATCACCTTTTACTTTGGAAGCTGGTGATACTACTCAACAAGACGCTAAAGACGTAGAAAATTCTTTAAAAATAATACAAGATAAAAGCCAAGCAGCAAAATTAAAAAAACAAGAAACTGCTAAGGATACAGATCAACCAGATATTATGCCTATTGGCATGGCAGGAGTTGATGAATCAACACCGACATTTAAAGATGATGGTAACGCTTTAACAGACAATCAACTAGAGGAAGGTTTAATAAGATTTTTAGGTGGAGGTTTAAGTCAACAAACATTTAATAATTTAAAGGCAAAAAGACCAAAGACCAAGTTGACTAATGATGAGGAAGCAAACGCCAAAATACAAATAGAAGAAGATGCCGAATTTAACGGTGCAATGAACTTTATTCAAAACAAATTAAAAACCCTTAGAGATAAAGGTGAACTTGGAGACAGAATTGCTACACAGCTTACATATCAAGTTTTAGATCCTGTTGTTAAAGAAGGCAAAGGTATTAACTACAAAACTATGGCAGGAATGTTTTTAGCTGGACAAGAGATAGCAAACACTTTACCACAATCTGCTGACGTTGAAGTTAATTTTTTAGATCGTGTTCTTGTTAACAGTAAAGTTGCAGAAGCATCTGGTGGCAAAAGAGGTCAGCAACTTGCTTTAGGTGTTAAGAGATTCAATCGTGGTGAAGATGGTGACAAAAAAATAAGGTCTATAATTGATTTGGCATTTCAAGACATTAAAGAAAACCCAACAGACCAAGATTTAATGAACCTTGATCCAGAAAAATATGACTCAAGAATGTATGCACAAACTGCTGCACACGAAGCATTTCATGTTTTACAAGATACGTTTGCAGATGCAAATCCAAAGGTAAGAAGTTTATTGAATGGTGCTTTTAATTTAGAAAAGGGTTACGACAAAATACCATCTAATGTTAGAAGAATGATTAAAAAACATTCTCCAGAGTTAAATAAATTATTTGAAGGTGGCTTGGAGATGTCTGAAACAGAAATGCAAGCTAATGTATATGACATTTATAGATTAGCAAAAATGAAGGGTGATGAAAATCCTTTATCAGGTGCATTAGGTGGATACTTTGATTTTATAGGTACATTCTTAACTAGGTTTAGAAATGTCATGCAGGGCAAAGGTTTTCAAACAGTTGAGGATGTATTAGAACAAACATCTCGTGGTGGGTTTAGTGGTAGATTTGGCACAACTACAGATGTGTTATCCACTGCAAAACCTACAGTAGAAACGGATGATCAAGCAAAGATAAGATTATGGGATTATCCTGAACAAGAGATAACATCTGCTCAAACTTCACGAAGTCAACTTCCTGCATCATTTAAGAAGATAGACAATACTGATGGTTGGAAACCCAACACCATAAACATGGATATAGGTGGTGGTAAGTTTGAACAAGGTACAGAATTCCTTTCTGAGCGTGGTGTTCAAAACTTTGTTTATGATCCTTTTAACAGAACTAAAGAAGAAAATAGTTCTGCTGTTGATAATGCTGCGTTTGGTAAATCAGACACAGTTACAGTTAACAATGTTTTAAACACAATACCAGATCAGGAAAATCAAAAACTAGTCTTGCAACAAGCAGAGAATGCTTTGAAACTTGGTGGCAAGATGTACATGATAAACTTTGAAGGTGATCGTTCTTCTGTTGGTAAACAAACAAGAGATGGTTTTCAACAAAACAAAAAGCCAAATGATTATTTACCATTAGTTAAAGAAGTTTTTCCAAATGCAGTTGTTAGAAATAATGTAATAGAAGCCACTAAGGAAAATCAGTCTGAGCCTATAGTGTCAGATAAAATAACAAGAAAAGGTATTAATGTAAGAACAGACACTAAGTCTGATATACCATATGCTGATCTTATAATAAATGGTGAAAAAACTTTAGAGACAAGAGACACTGATTCCTTGCGACCTTATGTTGGTCAAAGAATGTCAATTGTAAAAACAGGTGAGGGTGAAGCAAAAGCTATAGGATCTGCTGTTATTGGTGAACCAAGAGAAGTAGATTTAGAAGAGTTTAGAAGTTTACAAGACCAACATAAAGTTCCTGAAGGTTCTCAATTTGATATTAAACAAGGTAGTAAAAAGTTTGTTTATCCAATGTCTAGTCCTATAAAATATGATGAACCACAGATGGTTGGTAAAGGTATAGTAGCTAGAAAAGTTGGTGATGATCAAGCTAAGATTGATTTAACAAAGATAGCAGAGAATGATTTAAACGATAAATCTAAGTTTCCTGACAACTCAGAAAATGATTTTACAGCATCAGAAAAAATGTTTAACCTCTCTGAAAACGAAAGAAGATTATCAGGCATAGATATACTAAATCCAATAGTTGAACCACCACAAAGAACAAAACAAACTGAAAAAATGCTTGTTTCGGAAGCTGGTAATTCATACACAAACTTATCTGATCAAATTTTAGAAGAAAAAATTATTAGTCCTACCCAAGAAAAAGATGGATTGATTGCAAAGTTGATGGCTGCATTTGCCTACACTGCACATCTTAGAGGTAAAAAGAAAAAAGCAGATACTGCTTTGGATTGGTACACTAAGTCTGTAAAGGCAGCAATGAAAAAAGTTGGTGAGATATATCCAGAGGTAGATAAAAATTCTGATAGGTATGATATAAAACATAGATCTGCATTGGCGTTAGCAATAGCTGTTAGTTCTCAAGGTATGAAAGTTTTAAGAAATGCCAAGATTGGTCTTCCTGTCTATGAGTATTGGAGAAAAACTGGCGAGTTTCCAATTTATGGTGAAGGAGAAGCTGGTGAAGCAATGAGGTTAAACTTTGATTTAACTAACAGATTACAAAAAGTATTTAATGACAGAAATGACGGAACAACTGTTTGGGATTTTTTTAATCAAAAGTTTTTAGTCCGTGATCTACAGGCAAAGTTAAAAGAATTAAATATTACTGATACTGATCTCAGTTCTGAATTACAGGATGCAACAGTTCAGGGTTCATATGTATTGGGTGCAAAGATTGGTAATGGATTTTATCAAAACTTAATGGGTAACTATGAACCATTAACTATGGATATGTGGTTCATGAGAACATGGGGTAGACTTACTGGAACATTAACTGGTAATCCTACTGGCACAGCTAAAAATGTTAAAGAGATGTTTGACGAAATCACAAAACTTCAGAGTGGTGATTTTGAAATACCTGAAGGTTTAACCCTAGATGATGCATCTTTTATAAAAAGCATAGACCCTAAATTATTTTCAAGTTCATTTAAAACTATAAAAAATTATAAAGCTGGCAAAGAAAAAATTGAAAAAAACAGAAACAAAGATAGTTTTGAATTAACCGAATCCTATGAAAAAAACAAACAAGAAATATTTAACATTGCAAAAAGATTAAATACAATAAATGAAAAATGGTATAAAACAAATGCATATATTGATTATGCTGGTGATATTCGACAAGGAATAAAAAGCCCTAGAAAAAATGAAGAATTTGATTCAAAAACTAGACCTAAATTATATAATGTAAATTCCGCTTTAATTAAAAACGGTACTGCTACAATAGACTCGCCCGGTGGTGGTGGTCACAGAGCTTGGATGAGAAAAGTATCTGGTGATGCGATTGAATTATTAAAGAAAAAAACAGGTTTAAATTTAACCAACGCAGATTTTCAGGCCTTGATTTGGTATCCTGAAAAAGATATGTTTAAATTATTAACAGATGGCAGACGAGATTCTGAACAAAATATTTCATACGAAAAAGCATTTAAGGAGATATTAAAAAATGTTAAAAACTACAAACCCTTCAGCACAATCGAGGGAGGACTACTCACCTTGGAGCGATCCAAAGACAAACAAAAGTCACCCACTCGAAAAGACGACAAGCCAACAGCGTCAGAGATTAGCAGAGAGCCTAGCGGAACTGATGAACAAGCCAAGATCAGAATCGATGATGCAGAAATAAGCGATGGAATGCGAAGGGTCATAGAAGACCCTCGTGAAACTCAAGGATTAATACAAACAAAATTTCAAGTTTTAAAAAATTTAAAACCAATGAACCTTGTATCGCAAAGATCAAGGGAAAGATTTATAAATGAATTTGTTAATGGTCTTGAGCCATTAGCAAGAAGAGAAAGGGCTGTAAGAAAAAAACTAGCACAGCTTTCGTCTGCTGCAAGAGATGAGTTAGCTAAGTTACCGGGAGGTCTTTTGTCTTATGAAAAAGGTGCTTACAAAGCATTAGAATTTGCTCAACAAATGGCAGGGCGAGTTCAAATGATAGCAAGTAAAGGTGCTCCAGTTTTATTGGCTGATGGTTCTGTAAGGACTGATACAAATACAAAAGGGTTATTTGAAATATTTAGACCTATAGGCCAAGGTGCTGATTATGCTAAATTTCAGATGTACGTTTACGCAAAAAGATCTCAAAGATTAATGAATGAAGGTCGTGAAAACTTAATGAGTCAAGCAGACATTATTGAAGGACTTGGATATGAGAACGACACATTTAAAAAAGTATTTGCAGATTACGAAAAATTTAATCAATCAATGATAAAGTTTCTTGTAGACACAGGTTCAATTAAACAAGAAACAGCAGATAAACTTTTAAACACTCATGACTACATTCCATTTTACAGAATAGCAGACGAAGAAGTTTATGAAGGTGGATTATTTGGCAATATCAAACAAGCTAAAAAAGGTATTGTTGGTACTACATCTGCATTTGATAATCCTGATGCACAGGTATCTAAAATATTGCGTGAGCTTAAAGGTGGCGAAGCTAAAATAGGTGATCTGTATACAAACGTATTTGCAAATACACAGGCAATAGTAAGTGCAGGATTGAAGAATGTTGCAATGCAAAAGACAGTCAAACTTATTGAGCAGGCAAAGCAACTTGGATTATATGATGATGTTCCAAACGCACCAAAAAAAGTAAAAACTAAAAAAGAAGCTACAAAAGACAATTTTTTTACATATCGTGAAAATGGGGAGACAAAGTATTTTGATGTCGGAGATGATCAAGATTTAATAACAGCACTAAGAAGTTTTACTCCAATACAAATGCAAGGCATATTAAAGTTTATGCAAAATATAAGTGCGTTTTTTAGAAATGCAATTACACTTACACCGGGATTTATGATAGCCAACTTTGGTAGAGGTGATATGGCAGGCGTTGTAACTGTCGATGCGAAGCTTAGACCAATGATTGATTCTATTATTGGTTTAAAAAATGTTATGATGGATTCTGAAACAGCTTTAGAAATGAAAACAATAGGTGGGTTTGGTGGTTATACTTTTGGAGAAGGTTCTGCAAATTACGCTAAACAAATGAAGAAATTTTATAGAAGGCATGAAGGTTATCAAATTGTAGATTCGCCACAATTTTTAACTGATATGTTAACAACAGGTTTTGATAAGTTTCAAGAGTTTGGTGAAGTAACAGAGCTTGCAACTAGAGAAGCAATATACAGAAGACTAATTGAAGATGGTGTATCAAAAGCAGATGCAGCATATGAATCATTAAATCTAATTAACTTTAACAGAAGAGGTAATCCACAAGGTGCTTTAGCACAAACTCTTGGAATATTAATTCCATTAGTTCCATTTTTAAATGCTCGTATACAAGGTTTATATAGAACTGGAACAGCATTGGGTGGAACGGAATCAAATTGGAAAAACACTGCACTTAAAGGTGCTACACTAATGGGTCTTGGTCTTGGTTTGTATGCAATTAGCAGTCAAAACGAAGATTGGGATAAAGAACCACTTCATAGAAAATTGAATTATTACATTATATATATGGGTGATAAGAAATTCTTATTACCAAAACCCTTTGAAATTGGTGCTATATTTAATACTATACCAGAAGTATTTCTTGACGGTATAAAACAAAAGGATGGTGCTTATGTTAAAGATGCAGTGCTCCAAATTTTGTTAAATAACTTTGAATTTAATCCTGTGCCGCAAGCGTTATCTCCAATATTTGAGATAGCAACTAACAGAGATTTTTTTAAAGGAAGAGAACTTGAGTCATTAGGTCAAAGAGGATTACCTACAGCACAAAGGGCTTATTCTAATACGTCTGAATTTGCAAAGCTTATGGGAGAAGCAACTGCCACTATGGGTATTAGTCCTATTGAATTTGAACAACTAGTAAATGGTTATCTTGGCTCTATGGGTTCGGTTGTTTTAGGTGGTATAGATGCAATGTTAGGTCAAGCAGGCGTTGTTCCCAAAAGACCTGCTGGTTTATTAGGTGACAGTGTATTGTCAGCTACTGCTGATGGTTTAGGTCTTTCAAGATTTTATAAACAAAGAGGTATGGGAGATCCTGCTAACAGATACCTTAGTGAGTTTTATGAAATGAAACGTGAAGCAGATCAATTACTTAGAGGTATAAACAATCTTAGAGAGCAGGGTAATATTGATCAAGCAAAAGAAATGAGAAAGTCTAACAAATCTTTGTTGGGTGCAAGAAAAACTTTAAACAGAATGTTTACTCAGATCAATGATCTTAATGACAGAATACAAGGCATTAAAAATCGTGATATAGATTCGATTGATAAGAGAGATAAAATTACTAGACTAATAATTAAAAGAAATAAATTAGCACAACGAGTAGTAAAAATAAAAGAAAATATAAGGAAGGCAGCATGAGAAAAAAAGGTAGCATGAAAGGGTTCTCTATTAAAAGTGGAGACAAAAGAGCTACAAAATCTGGTGCAGGCATGACTAAAAAAGGTGTTGCTAAATACAGAAGACAAAATCCCGGAAGTAAATTACAAACAGCGGTCACAGAGAAAAAGCCTACAGGCAAACGAGCTGCCAGACGCAAATCATATTGTGCAAGAAGTGCAGGTCAGATGAAAAAGTTCCCTAAGGCCGCCAAAGACCCTAATAGTCGATTACGACAAGCAAGAAGAAGATGGAGATGCTAAATGGCTAGAAAAAAACCTACAATTAAAAAGACTAAGAAGTCAGGTTCTAAACCAAAGAACCCTTCTCTTTACTCAAGAGTTAAAGCAGAAGCTAAAAGAAAGTTTGCAGTTTATCCAAGTGCATATGCAAATGCATGGTTAGTTCGTACCTATAAAAAGAGGGGTGGTACTTACTAATGGCTAAACCACAAGGTGGGTTAACCAAATGGTTCAAAGAGGATTGGCGAGATGTCAAGACTGGAAAGAAGTGTGGTCGATCAGGCAAAGAAAAAAAGAAAAGACCTTACCCTGCTTGCAGACCAAAAGCTGTAGTAGGAAGAATAAGTAAATCAGAAGCACGAAAAAAAACTGGCCCATCAAAAGTTAAGTGGTCTGTCACGGCATCAGGCAGAAAAAGAAAAACAACAAGAAAGAAAAAATAATGTGGATACCAGTAATAACAATATTATGGGCACTTGGTGACAGTGCTACATGGGTAAATTTTCCAATGGTCAATTTCCCTTTTTCATCATCTGATAAGTGCTATACATATATAGAACACGCAAGAAATAAGATAATACAAGACCCTCAATATTTAAATGGGTACAGTACTTGTGTTTATATGGGTGAACCCAAAGGAGAAAACACATAATGTTTCAAGCATTCATAGGCCCTATAGCTGATCTTGCAGGATCTTTTATGCAAGGCCAGATAAATAAACAAAAAGCAAAAGCTACTCTTGCTCAGACAAAAGCTGAAGCTGAAGCTGAAATAATGCGGACTGCAGCCACACATGATTCTAAGTGGGAAATCATTATGGCACAAGGAACTCAGAACTCGTGGAAAGATGAGCTTGTCACAATCGTTATA
>CENI01028054.1_pt1 | contig 9808 bp, 13 predicted proteins | sample 530161 | NCBI WGS metagenome assembly CENI01 (sample SAMEA2591107, study PRJEB7988) | marine metagenome | isolation source: saline water (ENVO:00002010), including | reverse complement strand
GTATTTTATGAATTTACGAGAGGTACTTCATAATGGCTAAACGAATAAAAGTATTTATGCCAAATGGAAACGAAAGTATAGAAATTTGGGATAATGAACTTGATAATTTTCTTGCTAAAGGTTATAAATCTGAAGTAGAAAAGAAACAAACAACATTCAAACCGAAAGTTGTTGAAATTAAAAAAGAAGAAACAAAGGAGCAATAATAAATGGCAACACATGTAGGAACAGCAGGGGTAGTTAAGGTTGCATCTAATGCAGTTGCGGAAGTGACAGCATTTAACATTGACCAAACTACTGATACAGTAGAAGATACAGCACTAACAGATACATCAAAATCGTATAAAGTTCTTAGAAATGACGCAACGGCAACTATTGAGTGTCATTGGGACGAAACAGATACAACCGGACAAGGAGCATTAACTCAAGGTGCAAGTGTCACTTTAAATCTATATCCCGAAGGAGCAGACTCTGGTGATACTTATTACTCAGGAACTGCGATTGTGACAAGTTTAGGACAAGCAATTTCACTAGACGGAGTTATTTCAAGAACAATTAATGTTCAGTTTTCTGGTGGCGTAAGCATAACAACAGTTTAATAGATGCCAAAAAAAGATTATCTGCAAGGCGCAGTCAATCACTTCAAACATCAAGAAATTAAAGTTATTGAAGTTGAAGAATGGGGTTTAGTAGGTGAAGATGCAATTTACGTCAAACCTTTTACTATGCTAGATAAATCTGAATTATTTAAGGATAATAACGATTTAATGGTTTTGATTGATATTATCGTTAAAAAAGCCGAAACTAAAGACGGTGAAAAAATGTTTGATCTTGAAAGTAAAATCAAGATGAAAAAATTTGTTGACCCAGATATTGTTGGAAGAATAGCAACAGCAATAATGGGAACAGCAGATACAAATATAGCTTTAAAAAAAAAATAACAAACGACTATAATCTTCGGTTTCATTTCTTTTTGGCCGAAAAATTACATAAAACTATAGGTGAAATAATGTCCATGCCTGTTGAAGAATTTGAATTATGGCAGGCATATTATTCTGTAAAGCATGAAGAAGAACAAAATGCTTTAAATAAACAGAAAATGAGTTTAAAAAGGTAATAATGTCTAGTCAAAAATATTTAGTTGAAATTATTGGAAAAGATAAGACTGGCAAAGCATTTAAACAAGTTCAAAATAATACTGATAAAGCCAAAGAATCAGTAATCAATTTAAAAAACGCAATTATTGCTCTAGGAACAGGAGCAGCAATAAGATCAATAATTAATACTACTGCAAAATTTCAAGATTTAAGAACTGCATTAACATCAGTCACAGGAAGTGCAGAAGGTGGTGCAGAGGCTTTTGCTTTCATATCAAAGTTTGCCACTCAAACTCAATTTGGTGTAGATGATTTAACAGAGACATTTATTAAATTAAAGGCTGCAGGTATTGACCCAACGCAAAAACTATTAACAACATTTACCGATACTGCTGCAGTCACCACAGACCAACTTGGGTCACTTCAAGCTATAACAGATTTATTTGCAAGGTCTATATCTGGTGGTTTAGGATTAGAAGATTTAAACAGATTGGCAGACAGAGGTGTTCCTGTTTTCAGAATATTAGAGGAACAATTAGGATTAACTAGATTAGAAGTTTCTAAATTCGGACAAACTACTGAGGGAGCTGCAAAAGTTAGAGATGCACTTGTTCGTGGATTAAATCAATCATTTGGTGGTGCAACAGCAGAAAGAGTAAAAAACCTATCAACCCAAATGTCAAACTTAGGCATTGCGTTTACAAATGCACAAGATGTTCTTGGTCAAGGTTTTTCTGTTGAATTAGGTAATGCTTTAGACGGGATAACAAATTTTATAGTAGAGAACGAAGAACTTGTTAAATCATTAGGTCAAGGATTAGGTAATGCACTAGGTGTTGCCACCCAAGGAATTAAAAATTTATCAGATAATGCCGAGCTTTTAAAAATAATTTTTGGAACATTAATTGCATTAAAATTGGCTGCCGTTCTTCAAGGAATCACAGTTTCAACAAAAACGCTTACATCGGCTTTTGCTATATTAAATACTGTTATTTCAAGAAATCCTTTTTTAGTTGTTGGTGGTGTAGCTGTGACGGCAGTTGCATTATTTGGTGGAAAGTTAAAAGAATTATCTGGAACAGTTGATGACGCAACCAAAATACAAGCCAAATATAATGATGAATTAGAAAGAGCAACAGGCTCAACAAATGATGCAAAAAATGCAATTAGAGAATTTAATGCTGCTATTCAAGCAGGTCTAGATTTAAGTGCAAAAATTGTTGAAAAAAACAAAGAGCAAAACATACTTAGAGAGAAAAATGCAGAAATTGAAGCAAAAATTTTAAAATTAGAACAGGCAGGAAAAAATAGACATAAAAATAAAATTAAAGAATTACAAGATGAGATTTTACAAAATGATTTATTAATTGATATTATTGACGAACATATCAAAGAATTAATTGAGCAGTCAAATCAAATAGATATTAATTCAGATTCCCTTGATAAAAATTCACAATCAATCAAAAAAAATATAGATGAACAAAGAAATCTAATAAAAGAGATCTTGGATTCAAGAAAAGCATTTGAAGATTCGACTATGGCAACAATAAGAGAATTTGATGTTGGCAGAGGGGAAATTGAAGCAGAGGCTAATAAACAAACTGAATTAGCAAAATTACGAGAACAAGGTTTTATTTCAGAAGAAAAATTTAGAAATTTATCTGAAATTTCACAAAACGAATCAAACCAAAGATTATTTGACTTATTTAAACAAGGAAAACTAGACGAACTTGATTTTGCAAGAATGTCAGAAGAAACAAAAAGATCAATTCTTATTTCATCTGGTCGTGATGTTTTAGCTCAATTAGCACAAACTAATAAAAGAGCATTTCAAATTAATAAAGCATATGCTATTGGTGAAGCCATTGTTTCTACATATCAAGGGGTTTCAAAAGGTTTGGCAAAAGGTTTTCCACTTGGTTATATTGAAGCTGCAATAACCCTTGCAAAAGGAATGGCACAAGTTTCAGCAATTAGATCACAAACATATCAAGGTCGTGCATTAGGTGGTAATGTGACCCAAGGTAAACCCTACATGGTCGGTGAACAAGGTGCTGAAATGTTTGTTCCAAATGAAACAGGAACTATTGTTGCTAATAAAGATTTAGGTCGTTCAACAAATGTTAATATAACAATTATGGCTAATGATACAGAAGGGTTTGATAATTTATTACTTAAAAGAAGATCAACGATTGTCAATGTAATCAATGATGCTTTAAATACACAAGGAAAAGAGGCGTTAGTATGAGTGGAACTTACCCAACATCACCAACATTTAAAACATTAGGTTTTCGTTCTGAACAAAAAACATTAACATCAACAACTGATAGTGGTAAAATGTTTAGTGTTCAAGTTGACGGTCAAAGGTGGAAATTTTCTGCTTCTTATCCTGCTATGGGTAGAACAACATTTGCACCTGTCTATGCTTTCATAATCAAACAGAGATCACAAAAAGAAACTTTCACAATAATTCCGCCTGTAATATCAAGTGCAAGAGGTCATGAAACTGCAAGTGTTTTAGTTAATGGTGCACATACTGCAGGTGATACAACTATTACGATAAACGGACATCAAAATAATTCAGCAGGTGCATTCAAAGCAGGTGATTTAATAAAATTTGCTAGTCATAGTAAAGTTTATATGATCGTAGAAGATGTCACGCCTTCTGGTAATGCTTCAACAATTACAATAGAGCCACCATTAAGAAATGCCTTAGCAGATGATGAAGCAATAACTTATGACAATGTGCCATTTACAGTTAGATTAACAAATGATGTTCAACAATTTAATACTGATGATTTAGACAAATATAATTTTGAAGTAGATTTCTGTGAGAGTTTGTAATGGCAAGAGGTTTATCAAGTTCATTAAAAACTGAATTAGCAAATCAAAATATAAAACCAATATTATTGATTGAAATACTTTTTCCAACACCACAAAGAATTACAAATCATTATAAAAATGTAAGTCATAATTCAAATACATACAATGCTAGTGGTCATTTATTATCTGTTTCTAGTAAATCTGAAAGTGCTGAATTAAATGTATCTAATTTTACTGTTGGGTTATCTGCAGTTGATAGTGCATTTACATCAATAGTTTTAAACAATGTTGTGTCAAACGATATTGTCACTGTTGATATTGGTTTATTAAATAGCTCTGATGCTTTGATTGATACATACAATTACGATAAAGGATTTATTGAAAGTTTTAGACTAAATACAGATAGAGCAGAACTATCATTAATTTGTACATCTCATTTTTCAGATTTTAGTAGAATTGCAGGTCGTAAAACAAATGAAGGTAGCCAACAAAGATTTTTTGCAACTGATCGTGGATTTGAATTTGCAGGTGCCACAGTTCAAGATATTAAATGGGGAAGGGCTTGATTGAAGAAATTATTGCCTTTTATAAACGATTTAAAATATACGAAGAATATTCAAACGATCTCATTTACGAACATATCAAACCAAGTATTAAATTAAATCAATTTAAAATATTTTACGATACAGATATATACGGATTTATAAATTGGGCCTATTTAAACGATATACAAAAAAATAAATTTATTTATCACGCTATAATAGATCAAGGTAATTGGAATTGTGGTAATAATCTATGTTTTGCAAATTTTGTTTCTAGTAAAAATATAAGAGATATGATTAATTGGTGTAAAGAATATTTTGGCAATGAATTAAAATATGATAATGCTGTTTGGATAAAAGCATTTAGAAACAATAAGATTATGAGGGTTAAAAATAAATGGCAGAGATAATAAAACCAATTCAACAAATAGTTCAAAAGGTTGTATCTTGGTTTATAGATATTCCCGAAATTCCAGATACTCCAGAAGTTGAAGAAATAAGAGGCACTCTTATAAATAAGAGTTCAAATAATGCTCAGATTCCTGTTGTTTATGGTGAAAGATTACTTGGTGGAACTCGTGTATTTTTGCAGACTAGTGGCACAGATAACACATACCTCTATGGTGCATTAGTTCTTTGTGAAGGTGAAATAAATGCTATTACAGAATTTCAAGTTAACGATAGTGCAGTAAGTTTTACAGGTGGATTTACCCATAATGACGAAATACAATCAAATGATACTAAATATGGAAATACAATAAAAATTCAACCTTTTTTTGGTAAAGACGACCAACCTGCTTCAAGTACATTAAGCACATTATCAAATTGGGGAAGTAATCATAAATTATCAGGTGTTTGTTATGTTGCGTTTAGAATTGAATGGGACGCAGATAAATATACAGGAATACCAAATATCAAAGTTAAAGTTCAAGGTAAAAAAATATCAACATTTGATAATTCAAGTAATGAAACAACAGGTCAATATTCAACTAATCCTGCTTTTATTCTGTTAGATTTTTTAAGAAATGAAAGATACGGAAAAGGTATTGCATTAACAGAGCTTGATATACCAAGTTTTTATACTGCCTCAACAATAGCAGATACCACAGTCACATATTTTACAGGAACAACAGGTAAATTATTTGAATGTCATGCAGTTTTAAATACCAATAAAAAAATTATAGATAATATAAAAACTTTGTTAAGAGGAATGCGTGGACTTATGCCTTATGTTCAAGGCCAATTTAAATTAATTATTGAAACAACGGGAAGTGCAGCAATATCATTAAATGAAGATAATATTATTGGTGGTATAAATCTTGAAAGTGAAAGAAAAGATCAAAAGTATAATCGTGTTTTAGTGAACTTTGTAAACCCTGCCAAAAACTATCAAGCAGACACTATTGTTTATGACACAGGACATTCAACATTTAAAACAGAAGACGGTGGTTTTTTACAAGAAGGTAATATTACTTTAGATACAATTATATCACCATATCAAGCCCACGAATTTGGTAAAATTATATTACAAAGAAGTAGAAACAATTTGAAACTTGGACTTACAACAAATTATGAAACTTTAGATTTAGCAATAGGTGATATTGTAAATGTATCATCAACAATTTTAGGTATGACTGATAAAAAATTTAGAGTTGGTGGAATGACATTAAATGCTAATTTCACTGCCTCTTTATCTTTACAGGAGCATCAAGAATCATGGTATTCGTTTTCATCTATTGGTGAGGTTGCAACAATATCTGATACAAATTTTCCAGACCCTTTTACTGTGCAACCTGCAGCTTCTTTAACATTAAGTGATGATTTGGTTGAATACAATGACGGAACAGTCATAACAAGATTGAAGGCAACGATTGGTGCTTCACCAGATCAATTTGTTAGTGATTATGAAGTAGAATCAAAACAAACACTTGATAAAGACGGAAATGCAGTCACAGATAATTTTAGATTAATAGGTGAAGGCAAGGCGTTAGAATATCAGTTATTAAATGCAATAGACGGTGCAACTTATGAAGTAAGAACAAGAGCAATAAATTCATTAGGTGTTAAATCTAGTTATATAACTGCAACCCATAAAGTCATTGGTGCAACAGAAGCACCTGCAAATGTGACCGATTTTTCTATTTCATTAATTGGCTCAGATCAAATGCAACTTTCATGGATACCGGTGACTGACTTAGATGTAGAAAGTTATGAAATTAGGTATCAAAAGGTTTCAGCAAACGCACAATGGTTTAATTCTACTGATCTTGTAAGAGTGCCAAGAAGAAGTGCGAACACAGTTATTGTAAATAGAATAGACCCACCCTTTGCATTAGCAATAAAAGCCATTGATAAACTTGGTAATGAAAGTTTAGAGCCAACATTTATTTATAGTTCAAATGTAAGTGCTCAAGGTTATCAAAATATATCAAGTATTGCAGAACACCCTAATTTTACAGGAACATTTAATAATACATTTAGAAGAACTGAAACAGGACTAGCAGGTAGTGATAATGTTATAACCTTAGATACAATAACCAATTTTGAAGACAAAACAGGATTATTTGATGCTGTTGATAGTGTTTATGTTTTTGAAACAGGTGGTATTAATAAAAATATTATATCAAGTGGAACTTATGATTTTAACGGAACAATTACATTACCATTTATTTTTGACGCAACATTCAAAATACAATTAGACATGGTATCTGATGACCCTTATGATTTATTTGATTTTGGCCGTGGTGAAAATTTATTTGAAAATGCCAAAGCACCTTTTGACGGCAATCTACCAACTAATGCAGGAACAAATATACAAATAGGTGCTAGTGAAACAAGTCTTGACGCAATATCAACCTTTACAGGAATTGCACAACAAGGAACATTTAAAGGTAAATTTTTTAAATTTAAGGCAAAATTGTTGTCATTAAATAATCAATCAAGAGCATTGGTAAAGGGATTAACTATTTCTTTAAATTTAGAACGAAGAAGTGAATTTGATGAAGATGTTGCAAGTACAACATCAACGAAAACAATAACATTTACAAATGGTTTCTATCAAACACCAAATATAACAATAACTGGTCAAGATATGTCTAGTGGTGATTATTTTGTGGTAAATAATAAATCAGCAACATCATTTGATATTACATTTTTTAACAGTTCTAATTCTATAATAAATAAAACTTTTGATTACCAAGCACAAGGAATAGGCTTGAAAAGTTAAAATTAATGAGGTATTAAATAAGTAATGTCGCAAGTTTCACAAATAACTATTGATAATGTTGCATTTGGTACATTTCGATCAAATCTTAATTCAGCACTAAGTGCAATAAATTCTTCTCATTCTGGTACCTCTGCACCTGCTACTGCAGCCGCAGGAACTCTATGGGTAGATACTGCAACATCTGGTGTTTTAAAGTTAAAAATGAATGACGGCACAGATAATGTTGAAATATTACAATTAAATATTTCAAGTAATGCTTTAACAAGTACAATGTCAGTGACAGGAACAATATCCGAAACTGACCCAAACGCATTGCCATTGGCAATAGCATTAGGATAAAAAAGATATGGCAAATACATTTAAAGTAAAAACTAATGGTGCTATGCCTGCGAGTGCAGGAACACCATTGACTCTCTATACAGTTCCAAATGCAACTACTACTGTTGTTATTGGTCTTGTGTTAAATAATATTCATACAACAGGGGTGACTGCTAGTGTTCAATTAGTTTCAGATACTTCAGATACAGAAACAAATGAAACTGTTTTTTTAGCAAAAGATATTTCTGTTCCTGTTGGGTCACCATTAGAAATTTTAACAGGTGGTAAAGTTGTTGTTCAAGCAACGGATATAATAAAAATAGATTGTTCAGTATCAGCAAAGATAGACGCAACACTAAGTATATTAGAGATTACATAGGTTTTATATGGGTTATATTGGAGTTCAACCAAAAGCAGGATTTACAAGTGGACTGCTAGATAGATTTACATCTACAACAGGAACTACAGTCACTTTAACCCATGATATAGCTTCAGAAAACGACATCATTGTATTTGTTAATTTTGTTAAACAGGATAGCACAAACTATTCTGTCGGTGGAACAGGCAACAAGACTTTAACTCTTGGTGGTACTCTTGTCAGTTCAGATGTCGTAGAAGTTCACTACATCAACGCAGTAAAACTAACACAAGCACCAAGTGCAGGTAGTGTTGGTATATCACAATTAAATGTTTCAGACGGAAGTAGTGGTCAAGCATTAACTACAAACGGAAGTGGTACATTATCTTTTTCCTCAGTTGCATCTACTAATGGAATTACTATGGCAGACCAATGGAGATTGACTACAAGTTTTACAGGTGATGCAGGACCAATAGGTTCTAATTTAGAAAGAAACGATAGCACAGGTTATGGAAGTATTGGAACAGGAATGTCAGAAAGTTCTGGCACTTTTAGTTTCCCAAGCACAGGTATTTATAAAATAGATTTTTTTTGGCAAGGATATAGAAATGCCGCAGATGATAACCAAATATTTGGTGAAATTTTTATTACAACTGATGGCAGTAGTAGTTATACAAGTGTGGCTCATGCACTTTATAGCTCTAATTATGCAAATCAAAGATTAACTGTTTCTACCTCATATTTTTTTGATGTGACAAATACATCTACACATAAGGTAAGATTTAGCATTTCTAGTAATAGTGGCAACAATATGGTTTTTGGTACTTCAACTTATAACGCAACATTTATGAATTTTATAAGATTAGGAGATACATAAAATGGATATTAATAATAGACCAGACCATATAGAAGATTATTTAGCACAATTACATAGTGGTCAATGGTTTGGGTGGAGTGATAGCAAAAATAAAGTTTATGAAAACTTAATTATTCTTGATGATACAAAAACAAAACCTACAGAACAAGAATGCACTGACGGATTAGCACAAATGCAAAGTGATTTTGATGATGCTCAAACAAAACAAAACAATGATAAAACTTCAGCTATAACCAAACTTAAAGAATTAGGTTTGACTGATGATGAAATAAAAGCAATAAAGGAAGTAGTATAATGCCATTTAATCTTATAAAAGCAAACGGATTTGATTTAACTGATAACTATGCCTTTACAGGTACAATAACAGGTGCAGGTCAAGCAAACGATATAGATCATGTGACTACAAATCATATAACAAGTGCAAGTGTTAATACTTGTGATTTTACATCATTAAGCACCGACTATAATCACTTCATGGTAAAAATAGCAGATTTTCAACCCTCAGGAAATAATGGACAACTCATAGTTAGATTACAAACAACAGGTAGTAGTGGTTTTAATAGTGGT
>CENI01057339.1_pt1 | contig 9823 bp, 5 predicted proteins | sample 530161 | NCBI WGS metagenome assembly CENI01 (sample SAMEA2591107, study PRJEB7988) | marine metagenome | isolation source: saline water (ENVO:00002010), including | reverse complement strand
GATGCAGCCCAGTTACCTTTATATGTTCCAAGCTCTGTTGTAACTGACAACTCTCCAGAACTATCAAAACCTAAAACTTTACTAGCTCTATCAGATGCATTGGTAGTAAACTCTGAACTAGTAATAGTATTAGTACGAGATACCTTTATACTTCTGTCTATCTCTTCTTGTTGCTCTATAAGCTGATGTGTAATTTTATCTAGTGTATCTTCGAAGGAGCTTGAGAGAAACGGATCGTTCTCCACTAGGTCTAGCGTCTGTGTGTTTGGAGTATTTCTAATAAGCAAAACTGTTTCACCACTAGCAGGAGCAGATCCGAAAGTTACATTACCGCCACCATCTACACCTATGTTTGACAGAGTATAGTGCGTGGTTAAACTCTTTACTGTTTCTGTTCCTGTAGAGCTTCTGATAATTACAGTTATCTCTGCTGCTGCAAATATCTTAAATGTGTAAGCAAAAACAGTTGTGCTGCCATTACCTGAATAGCTTACTTTAGTTGTGGTTGATGATACTGTCATATCAGTTTCCTCCTAATAAAAATTTTCTAGATTCTATTGCTTCTGATAAATCAGGATATTGTATTAATAAAAATTCTTCTGCTGCTGCATTATAATATTGTTGCTCTATCTTTCTATATGCTGATTGTTTTTGTTTGTCATTAAACCTGCTATAAGCTCTTGAGTAAAATAGTTTTTCTACTGCTTCTCTAAATGTAAGTTTTCTTAACACTTGTTTATTTTTTGCATACTCTGTCCATTTACTACTTTGTAACTTTGATAGTTTTAAATTTTTGTAAGTGTTTCTTTCAATACTAAGAGGTACTCTCAATCGAACTATCTCTTCTTGCAGAGGAGTAAACTTTTGTCCATAGCTTATACTAAATGGAGTAATCATATTCCACATTGCTACAACAGGATTAATAGAAAATTTTACACCTCTTGTTTTAGGAATACCAAATACATCATATTGCTGTGCTTCTCTCTCTTCATCTCCCACTTGAGCTGTTACTATTCTATGGTAAACCTCTCTAAAGTTAAAAGCATTTTTAGGAGTTCCTATATTTTCAAAGAAAGGTTGACCATCTGCACCATATCTATTATTTTTTCTTGCATCCTCATATACATCTTCTGCTGTAAATCTTTCAAACTCCTCTGTCTTTTTTTTGATTTCTGTATCTTCTAATTTTTTTACATTTCTTATTAAAGAACTAAATGGTTTTGGTATAGGGCCTAAAAAGTTTGCTACAGGAGAGTTGTACAATATACTAGGATCTCCCTCTTGAAAAGCTTTTGATATTGTTCCAAAGGTATTAATCATAGGCATTTCTTCTATGTAATCTAACATTGCTGTTGCATATCTTGCTGCAAAATTTTGGTGCATATTTATATCTCTACTTCTTCTTGCACGCTCTACAAAGTTTGCTCCTAAAGCAAATATTAAACCTACAGGCTCTAACCCTGCGTAACTAACATATAGTAAGTTTCCGTTAGGGTTACCAAAATTATCATACATAGGTTTATCTTCTGGAAAATCTTCACCTCTAAAAACTAAACTAAAAGGTTGCCATCCCGGCGGTAACATCTCTCTTTCTTTTTTGTCTCTTGGTAATGCTCCTGTTATTCTTCCTTGTGTTGACAAATGACTTACATATAAAAACATCGAACTAGCTAAACCTAATTTTGCTATAGACTTTGATCTTTCTTTAGGTGTACCTGTAAATATTTTTTTTATTGCAGGTACATTGAATAAACTTCTTTCAACTGTTCTAGCAATCACATTTGTTGGTACTGTTGCAAAAGGCATAAGCAATCTACCTATAGGAAACTTCTCTGGGTAGTTTTGTACAGTTCTTGCTATTTTTCCTAAAGCTCCTGTATCACTTGTTAAGGTTGCATAGTTTGCTGCGTGATCTAGATCTTTTGCTATTGACTGTGGATCTAATAATACCTCTATGCCATCTTGTGCAGCTTCTTCATTTGACTTGCCAAGATATTTTGCCTTTGAAGCTCTGTTAACTGCTTCCTCATACAATGCTGCTCTTTGAGCAATACCCTTCCAAAAATCATCTGTAGACTGCAAAGCTAAACCGGGTATTCTAGTTATCCTTCCAAAGAAATCTACAGCAGCACCAAAGTTACCAGAGAAACCTAAAGTCTGTGAATCTATAGCTCTAAATCTTGCACTATCAACTCTTCCAACTGCTGATGCAGATGCTTCGGTTTTAAGAGTTTCTACACTATTAGAAGCTGCATCCCTAAAAGCGTGAATATACCCATATACTCTAGCTGCAATCTGACTTAAATATATACCCTCTGCATCATTAGGTGTAAGCTGTTTATTAAAAAGTTTTTTACCCCCTCTTTCAATAGCACCATAAGTTGCAGCAATAGTATCTTCAGCAAGAAGATATGTCATAAACAAAGGTGTTCCCAAAGCATTTTTAAAAAATGTTTTTGGCCCAGACAATAAACCATTTATGTATATCTCGTATGCTGCGTTTCCATAAGCAGTAGCCTTACCAACAAAAGTATTTAGCCCTGCACCTCCACCTTCTTTCAATGCTTTTTGTACACCTTTAGCAAGTTTTTCAGTTTCTTCGTAACCACCTCCGGATTTGATAACATCATCCATTAATTTATCTTGAAACTGTAAACTTGATCCAACATCAATTCTGTAAGAACTTAATGCCCTTGCCAAATCTGCTTGTTGTTTTTTGGCTGCAATTTGCAAACCAGCGTGCAAGGCCATCTGTCTGCGAAAAGCAAACATAGTAGCGGTACTTCTATCTTTAGCTATCTCTTCTCCGTTAAGGCCTATACCATTAATTTTTTTTGTAAGTTCATCTATCTTACTTGCAGAGTTTACCAATAAAGATCTAAGTGCTGTTGACTCTGCTGCATCTAATAAACCTCTGTTTTTTTGTAAAGCTTTTTTTGTTATGCCAAGTTCATTAGCTAGTAGTTGACTTGCTTCCTCTTTAGTTTGATCTAATGTTACCTTACCCCCTACAGCGGCATCAGTTTGTTTTCTATATATTTTACTAGTTGCTTGTATGACTTTTTTTATGTCATCAGAAGTATTTATTTTTTCAAAGTTAAAATCTAAATCCCCTCCTATAATTACTTTACCTTTTTTTGTTTTTGGATTTTTTCTAACTGTTATAGCATCTTCACCGGTGGTCATTCTTAACATATCTTGAGATAAAGGAACACCCTCCATAGAAAGATCTGTTTCTAATGCTTCTCTTGCTTTTTTTAAAACTTGTTCCTCATTAGCATCTGCTGCTGAAAATCCTCTGCTCTTAAATGACTCATATCTTTCTGGACTTAATAATTGTCTAGCATAATAATCTTTAGTAGCTTGTATGTCTTTACCTTTACCTAATCTTTGTTCTATAGGAGTAGGAACTCTTCCCATAACTTCCTCTGGTGCCTGCTCTACACCTTCTCTTGCACCACCCATAATATTTGCAGCTTTGAGGAGTTCTAAAAACGAACTACTTATTCCTCCACCACCTGCTAACTGTATTCTGTCTTGTGTAGGATCTTCTGCTTGTTTTGTAACTCCACCTGTAGCAGAAGCATCTAATACTTGCTGATCTACATTTTGTTTTGATAATAAACTTTCTTGTTTATTATTTTGGGGAAAAAGATTTGTCTGTTTAGCCATTGTAACCTTTATTGTTTTTTATTAGAAAATCTTTTTGTTAAAGTATTTTCTATTTCTCTTATAGACTTTTTAAAATATTTTCTTTTATTTAATTCATCAGATATATTGTTTGCAAATTCTAATGTTTTTTGCATTTCTGCTTGTATATAATCGCCTTGTGTTTCTAAAAACTCATCATACTCTTTTGTTTGATCTGTATTTTGTTGAAATCTATTTACTGCTACTTCTCTAGTTATTTTTTGTTCTTTTGGTTTTATATTTACAACTTCTTTTTCTGGAAAGTATCCCCATCTAAATAACCCATTGTTACCATCCCATCTAACATCTTTTGCTTTGAGTTTGTAAGTATGTATTTTTGAAGGGGTAATTTTTTTTTGTGGAAATACATCTATTATATCATCTATAGATTTAAACATTTTTTCTTTTTGTAAGTCTACTGGTTCATCTCCTTCTAACCTTCTTTGTTTATCTTCTTTTCTAATATCCTCTCTTGTTACTTTGCTTTCATCTACATAAAATTGTGCTTCTGTTTTTGATGGTGTAATTAAATCACCTGACCTTAAATCATCAGTAGGACTTGCTCTATACATAGTTATTTCTGCTTCTGGATTATCTTTTATTTCTTTAAGTGTTTTTAAAAAACTTAACTCGTCTTTTTGTAAATTAGGTTGTCTTGAATTACCAGTTGTAAAATATCTTAGCTCCTCATAATTATCACCTACAGTAGTAGAAAAAACTGAATAACCTTCTGGACTAAACTCATCTTCTATTTCTAAATTTAAATTATGAGCTGGTGGGCCAAACTGTGCAGGAACTCCATCTGCTGCATGACCAGAGCTTTCATCTCTTGGTGTAGTTTTTTTTGGTTTTAATTTAAAAGGTATAGGGTTAGCACTTAAAGTTGCACTATCATCTATCTCTATACGCTTTGCAGTATCTACTACTTTTTTACCTGCTGCTATTGATGCTGCACCAGCTACACCTAATGCTTTTGTAAGAGTCTTCCAAGGCAACGCTTTAGCACCTGCAATAATACCTTCCACTAAAGCTCCAATCAAAGCACCTTCATTAGCTGTTTTTATTCTTTTGATAACATCATTATCTTGATCGTATTTTTCCAATATAGATAAAACTGTATCTTCAAGTGTATCTATTTCATCTTTGGTAGAATTTGTTATAAAGGTTCTAAATACAGGGGCTATAAGTTCTTCCGCATTAGGATCTATTACTGTTGCATCAGCAATCATTCCCCAAGTAAGACCTCTTGCTGCTGAACTAGGAGCTATCATTCCCGGTAATGCTTTTGTTAGACCTACAATCTTTGCTGCTGGAACTGCTCCTGTTGCAAATTGTGAAACACCTTGTATTATATTACCATAAGTTTGATTGGTATATTTTCTCTCTATGTTTTTTGTAGAACCTCTTAAAAATTTTGGTACTAAGTTTTCATCCATCCAAGACAATCCATCTTGAATATTTTTGGTTGCAGTTTCCTTATTGAAACCCGGATAATTAAAATTAGGATTATCAGTTATTTTTTGTCCAATAAAATCTGCAAGTGTATCTGGAGCTGCTACTACTTCTGCTAAAAACTGATTGAAGTTTACTCCAGCATCTTCCATACCTGAAACAACAGCTTGTCCTGTATCTATACCAAAATCAGCAATTTTATTAGTAAGAGTTCTATCTGTTACTTTACTAGTGTTTTGCCCTTCAAAAGCATTTGCTTCAGACAAAACTTCATAATCTTCATAAGCTGTTTGTAATCTTTGTATTACATCTGTCATTTTATATCTAACATAAATTTATAATCATTCAAATTGTCTCTAATACTTTTCAAAGCTGAAGGTAATTCTTGATTAGGATTATCATCGTAATGTTTTCTAATTAAATCATAAATATCTTGTAAAGGTGTATCTTGTGTAATTTGACCAAAATTTCCTTGAGCTAGAAATTTGTTTGCTGTAACTATATATTGTTTTAAATCTTCCCTGTAAAAAACTAGTTCTGTATCAGCAAACTTTTTCTTTAAGTTTTCTACTTTATTTTCTATCTCTTCTACACTTCTATTTTCTGCTTGCGTAAAATCTATTAGTTCATTGTAATATCTATTATATCCTTGAATTAATTTTTTATGAAACAGGTCTCCTGAAAAAGCTTGCAAAGCTTCCTCAGAAACTCTAAAAGTGTTTTTTAATTCTTTTTCTGCCTTTCTCTCTGCTGCACTTAATTCTGTTATCAATCCTTTTCTTTCAGAGGTAAATGTACTATTAGTTACTTTAGGATAATTATCTAATAAATAGTCCTCTGTAAGTAGCCCTCTTACTTTCAAAGATGCTATCTCTGCTAAAATAGTAGGATCATCTTCGTCAGCACTTCCTGCTGCTCCTTGTCTTGATATGTTTAAAAACTTTTCGTACTTTTGTCTTTCTGTTAAACTCAAAGCTTGCATACTTATTAATTGATTGAATATTGGTAGTCCATCTTTAATATCCACAATGTTATCTAAAGATTTTTTAAGTTCTTTTATTTTTTTTTCTTCTTCTTCATTCTCTTTTTTTTCTTCTGCTTCTAACAAATTATCTACGCTATTAGCTTTATCTTGTGCATATTTAATAATTTTTTCTTGTTGATCTGTACTAAGATTTTTATAATATTTATTAAATATTACATCTTCCTTGTACTCTCCGTTTTCAATATCTAATGCTATACCAAATGCGTTATCTGTTGCATTCATAGCACTTGCAATACTGCTTTCAACTAGTTTGTAATTAAGGTTTTTAGTTTCTGTATTTGCAGTTATTGCATCATAAACACCAGTTGTCTGAGCAATATCAATTTTGCTAAAAGCATCGTCTGCTGCTTGTAATCTTTCTACTATATTACCACCAGAGTCTCCTGCAATTTTTATATCTAAATCAATATTTGTTTGTACATTTGATTTTCCTAAATCAATTTTTTTTTGCAAGTTTGTTGATAAAAATTTTTGTTTAAAATTACTAAATACTTTTAATCCATTTACTCCAAATTTTTCTTGAACTTTTTTGTTATCTTTCAAAGAAAGTAAAGTTGTATCGTATAATTTTTTTATAGCTTCAGGTACAGCAGTATGTGATACAGTAGGATCATCATTAGATGCTTTTCTAATTATATCCTGAGCTTGATCTTGAAATGATATTAAAGCAACTGTAGCTTTGTTTTCTACATCAAGTCTTTCATTAGCTTGATCATATCTAAGTTTCTCTGCTCCTAGTTTAAATAAAGAATTTCCTATTTCTGTAGCTGCACCAGCAAGAGCAGAAAAAGTCCTAGGATTAATTTGAGCGGTCAAAGGTCTAGCTCCCGTCTCCTCTGTTCTATTTAATTGACTTTCGTATAATTTAACTTTCATTATTTTAACGCAGCTCCTATACCAGTCAATAAGGTTCCAGCAGCTTGATACCTTGATATTGCTCTTGCAGCTCTTCCTTCCATTCTTGTTAATTCTGCTTCTAGTCTTTGGTTAGTTGCTACTTCTTTTGCTTGTAACTGTTTTGCTCTTGAATTGTAATTTTGTATTTCTATGTCTTGTTCAAAACGCAAAGCATTTTGTAAAAGTTTTTTTAATGGTGTTCCAGTCGTTGCTGCCCAACCCTGACCTCTATACAACATTTGTGTTCGGTCATTTAGGTTTCTAAATTTTTCTCTATCTTGTAATTCTTTTATTTTATTTAATCTGTCAATATTCTCTGCTTGTATTTCAGCAGCTTCTGCATTTCTTTCATTTACGCTTGCATTATAGTCTGCTGCTTTCTTAGCTGCTCTACCTGCTGCAAGTTGTCCTTGTACAGTTATTGCTGTGCCTGCTATCATCAAAGAATTTGCCATTATTTTATCCTTCCCATTACAAAATAGTCTGCACCCTCTGGCCCAAACTTTTTCATTAAACCTTCTTTTTTAAAACCTAAAAACTGTGCGAAACGTATTGCTTCAGGCCAGTCTGCTTTTACATTAGCGTGCATTCTGGTGTAAGGCATTTTATGTATAATATCTTTAGTTGTTTTTATAACAGTTTTTAATCTTGTTTGTATTCTGTCGCTTCCTATAAACCAACATTCTGCAACACCATCCCACATAGGAATAAAACCTGCTGCACCAATAATATGTCCATTCTCTACTCCTGTAAAAGAATCGTGCTGTGCTGCACGCTCCATGTGTTGTTCCCAATCGTGTTCTGGTTTCATTGTGCCTACTGATAACTTATCTTCAAACACTAACTCTCTTGCGTGATCTGGTATAAACTTAATCAATCGCATTAGTCAAAATCTTGTACAACTACCCTCGGATAGATACCTACAATCGTCATGGGTAATGGCTGTGTTTGTTTTACAACAATACTTCCTTCCGTGTCCCAAGAGGGTTGTGCTTCTATGGTTTTGTCTCCAGTAAATAATGGTACTGCTGTGTCTGTTGGATCGGAACTGTCTCTAAAGGGGATCGTATCTGTATTGTCAAGACTAGTTCCCACAGAGCAACCAACAGTACGAAAAAAACGAATAATAACACTATGTATTTTTTTAATTTTTCCTTGAGCTGTTCCACTTGCACTACCTGCTTCTAGTCTTACTGTTTTTAATGTAGACGTATATCCTAATCCTACTTGAGCTTTTGTTGTTGCTCTATCGGTTGATATACTTCCGCTTGCTACTGTCTTGTCTGGATGAGCTGCTCCTTCTTCTAAAACAGAAACTGTTTGTCCTTCTAAATGATCTAGCCCTGATAAACTAGATGTACTAGATCCCGAATACGTTAGACTACTATCAACAAAAATAGCATCCTGTATATCTGTTCCAAAATCAATATCTGATAATATTTCTACATACCTTCTCGTTGCACCATTGATTGTTCTTTTAACAACCATGTATAAATTATCTTGATTAAGTTCTCCCGGGATCACCGCAATATTTTCTACAAACCCATGATTGTATGTTGTACCACCAGAAGTAAAAGTACCTCCAAGTTTGTGTTGATGCCATGCAACTACTTGTTCTTCTCTTCGATACGTCATACCAATTAATCGACCATCACCTGTTGTTGCCCATACTAAAGAAAAAGGTTCTTGCTGATATGCTAATTCTACTAAACCATTTTCACTAACATGATCTGCTAGAATAGTAAGATCAACAGCTTGATAGGCATCAGTATCATACACATATCCTAACTCTCGTAATTTTCTTTTTGCTCGCTGCACAAACAAAGTATACGATCCTGCTTGTACTGGTTGTACATCTGCACTTCCATACGTTGCTTGCTGTTTGATCTGTATATTTGTAGGAGTAATAGGCTCGTCTGTTCCTGATGCTCGCACCACAAACTCACCACCAGTTGTTCCTACAACCATACTTCTTGCAGAAGCAAGATATAATATTCTATTCACCTGATTACTTCCGATGGTATAGTTCATAGCAGAACTATCGGTATCGCTTTCCGTCATGTTTTCAAAGTCACCTGCTACACTAAAAAATAATGCCTGTGGTTGACTAGTTGTTCCTGCAAACACTAAACGCTGTTCATAAAAAGCACAGGCTCTTGGAAATCCTGTAGTCTCAGAGAACGCTCCTAACGACCACTCATCAGTTGCATTAAGAGTGCCAACAATTGTAATAGTATTGCTAGCAGACTCAGCCACAACATCATCAGCAGGAACGAGAGTGATTTCATCACTAGTAACTTTAACAATTTCATAAGTTGTATTATTTGCACTTTGTGCAGCTCCTGTTACGGTGATCGTCATACCTTCTGTAAAACCTTGCTCTACAAATTGCTTGTTACTATCTCTTATAAAATCATTGTGCGATGAACCAGTACCACTAGGATCACCCTCTACAAAACTAATAGTGTTTGATGCATAACTTGGGAGGATTTCATCAACACCTAACTCATCAGTCTGAACAGTCGCATCGACAGAAGTAGCAGAAGTGTAACTAGTAATTTTAGCATAGCCATTATAAATTTTGACAAGCCTTCCCACATCGGTGGATACAAACGTATCGGCTGATGCGGTAAGAGTAATACTACCAGTTCTCGCACTAGGGGTAAGAGTAGTTGTAGTTGCATTTTCATCTAAGTAAGGGCCATTGATAAATGTAACATCTGTGATTGTCCAATCTGT
>CENI01051867.1_pt1 | contig 9888 bp, 7 predicted proteins | sample 530161 | NCBI WGS metagenome assembly CENI01 (sample SAMEA2591107, study PRJEB7988) | marine metagenome | isolation source: saline water (ENVO:00002010), including | reverse complement strand
TTTAGCAAATCTTATGGTCGTATCTTCTACGTCTAGGTTTGCGGTATTGATAGTAGTTGTCGTTCCGTTGACCGTGAAATCGCCTGTGACTGTAAGGTCGTTGGTAACGGTTAGATCATTACCAATAGTAACATCGTCAGGTAAGCCAATAGTTACCGAAGCCGTCTCGCTTCCAGAACCAGAAACCTCTACCTCATTGGTAGTGCCTGCAATCGTAGCTACATAGTTTCCTGTCGTCTTAGTGCCTAACGCAACTGCATTATCGGCTATGTCTAGAGTTATAGCGGCAGATTCGGAGCCTGAGTTAGCAACTGTAATCCTAGAACTTCCTGCATCTGCAATAGTCGCAACGTAATTACCCGTAGTGTCGGTTCCTAAAGCTACACTGTTTGCCGCAACCGTTAGAGCAATAGAAGTATTACCTAAGTCGGTCATCGTGCCTGAACCTGTGACATCGCCTGTAAAAGTTAAAGTTGGGTCAGCTACATTAAAGTCTAATGTCCCATCTGAGTCCTCGTATGTTACTGCTATGCCACTTTCTGTATTAGAAGATACCATGGCACCTACAATGTCCTGAACCCTTTCGGCATTTAGGGTTACGTCTCCAGAAGCAACAGTAAAGTCGGTACTGTCAAAACTAGCGATACCTTTATTTGAGGCTGTCGCATCCTCTACGCTTACTGTAATCGTTGCGTTTTCAGAACCACCACCAGATACATCTATTCCCTCTCCTGCAGTCAGATCAGCTACAAAGTTGCCTGTGGTGTCGGTACCTAGTGCTATGGAATTAGCTTGTATAGTAGTAGAGATCGTAACATCGCCAAGATTTGTCATGGTGGCGGAACCCGCTACGTCTCCACTTAAAGTAATTACTGGATCTGCTACATTAAAATCTAGAGTTCCATCAGAATCTTCGTAAGTGACTGCAATCCCTGACTCTGTATTAGAGCCTACCATTGCTCCTACTATGTCTTGGACTCGTTCTGCGTTTACGGTTACTGCACCCGAGCTTACGGTAAAGTCTGTGCTATCAAAGGAAGCTATCCCTTTGTTGGAATCGGTAGCATCTTCTGCACTTATGGTTACTGTTGCTGTCTCTGAACCGCTTCCTGAGATGTCTATACCCTCTCCTGCGGATATTTCTGAGACGTAATTACCTGTCGTGTCCGTGCCTAGAGCAACCGAGTTAGCGTTGATGGTCGCTGTTAATGAAGCACTAGCCAGGTTAGTTATGGTAACGCTTCCTGCTAGATCCCCTGCTAATGAGATCGTAAAGTCGTCTGCGTTGAAGTCTAGAGTTCCGTCGCTGTCCTCGTAGGTGACCGCTAGGCCAGACTCCGTGTTGCTTGAGACCATACCTCCGACTATGTCTTGTATTCTTTCTACATTGACCGTGACATCTCCAGAAGAGACGGTGAAGTCAGTTCCATCAAAAGAGGCGATACCCTTATTGGTTTCCGTTGCGTCTTCTGCAGAGATCGTGACACTTGCTGTTTCTGAGCCAGAGCCACTTACGTCTATGCCTTCTCCTGCACTTATATCTTGTACATAGTTTCCCGTGGTATCTGTGCCTAAAGCGACACCATTATTAACGACTGTAGCAGTAAGAGTGGCATCGCCTAAAAGGGAGAGAGTTGCGCTACCACTTAGATCTCCTGCAAGTGTGATCGTGGGGGACTTATTAATAACGGTGTCTGAAGCTATATCCCCTGCATTGATATCTACATTATTTAGTACAGGAGCAGTAAGCGTTTTATTGGTTAGGGTTTGAGAACCCGTAAGTGTTGTGACCGTGCTATCTATGGCTACGGTAAGCGTCTGACCAGAACCCGAGGTGTCTAGTCCAGTACCGCCTAAAATATTGAAAACTTGCGAATCTAGGTCTACGCTTTGCGCCCCTCCGCTATCGCCTTGGAAATCTATGTCTTGGGAAGTGACCTGTGCTAATACATACGCTTTGATTGACTGTTGCGTTGCTAGAGCCTGATTGCTGTCACTAGCGAAGTTATCTTCGTCTAGGATCTGGGTAACTGTCTGCCCTGAAGCGAAAGTTAAATTCTGGAGCTTAAAGTTTAGACTGGAAGCGTTACTGTCAGTGGTAGCCTTCCATTCTGTATTGGCATGGTCGTAGATAAGACCTGCGCCGTTATCGTTCGTGCCTGCAGTAGTGCTAGAGACATCTCTATTTAGAATTGTGTTTGGACCCGCGAGTCCTTGCGTGCCTACGGTGGTGACCGTGATGCCCGAAGTATCTACTACGGTTATCGTATTTGTACTAGCACTCATCTTGAGATTCCTCTTCTAATTGCGTAGGTGCCTTCTAGCACTCTGTAGATGTTGCCTGAGCCATCGGTTATTTCTAGGTCATACACTCCATCCCCTGCGGTAAGTCCACCCGTATCACTGCCCGATACGTTGATGGCGATAGTCCCTGCAGAACCACCAAGAGTAAGTCTGCTGTTGCCTGTGGTTAATGTAAGTATTGGGGATGCGGCTTCTGGGTTCTCTCTGAGATCCATCTCGGCACTTGCGTAGCCTGTTAGGTTTATGACAGTTCCGCTTGAATCCTTAAGCGTAAGAGTTTGGAGAAACGATGCTCCCTGCTCTATTATGAAATGATGGAATCCTGCTGCCATTAAAAAACCCTATAAATAATTTAGTTAAAAGCATGGAATCTTCCATTTAAGCGTCTGCTTACTTCATCTTATCACACTAAGATGATTTCTTTTTTGTACTTTTCTTAGCTGTTTTCTTAGTAGTTTTCTTCGGAGCTTTCCCGCCCTCGTATGCCTCATTGACATCGGGTGTGGAAGGATCGTCAGCTATGTAGTGTCCTTTGTCATTTCTAGCCCTTACTGGCTCTGTTACTTCTACGTCTGCTAAGTCGTCTACCTTGACTTCCATAGCCCAACCATTGGCCACGAAAGACTTCATTATAGAATCTTGCCACTCTTCACTGGCATCTACCATTTCATCAACAACGTAAAGTTTTGTGTCCGTGCCTAGCTCGTTAGATGCGGCAGGCTTGGGAACCATAATCTTATATTTTGCCATTTGTTTTTCCTCATAAATGAGGGGGCTTGCGCCCCCCCACATTAGTCATTAAGCGTTATGCGCTGTAAAAGCGTTATCTTCGCTGTGTCTAGCATGACTCTTCACAACCATGGCTCCAATAGGAGTACCGTTGGAATGTGTTCCAGTCTTAGCCAATACAACTCGGATGTATCGTTTACCGCCAACATAACCTACTCTAAAGATACCACCTGCAGTGCCAGGATCACCTCCAGTAGTTCCATCTAACTTCAAGAAGATTCCTCCCGAAGCGATAGTACCGTCAATGATACCTGCCTGAGCAACATCAGTATAAGTTGAGTCGTCATCGGATTCTTCCAACGAGACTTCAAAGTGTACTGAGCTTGAAAGTGTATCTCCCTCTGCTCCAACATCTACTAGAATAGTGGCACCTTCGTAGCCTTGTAGGTCTACTCCAGTTCCATTCTCTGCGGCAGTTTTTACCGCATTTTTGATGCTTACAACAGGGACAATATTATTACTTAAGTCTTTCATATATTACTCCTTATGCGCTTATGTTTTGTTTAACGATAGCTTCTGCTTGGATGATCTGTCCTCCAACTCTACGTCTAGCAATGTATCTCACATTTCCAGTAGTAGCTTGGGTGAAAGGATCTCTAAGAACGGCCATGCTTACTCGGTCTATAATCATGTAGGCACGAGCAAAGTCTCCGAACACAACTGGTTTAGCTGAACCTGCAACGTCAGGCATATCAGTTGCCTCAACGTAAGGGTAGCCAAGAATCGTGTTAGTTACTCCACCAGTAAGCATCATGCCAGGTTGAAAGACGTACTGACCTGCAGTGTCTTTTAGCTGTCTGATTGCCGCTAGTGTGCTTCTATTGAAAATAAAAGTACCGTTTCTTGAGTATTCACTCTTAATAGAGTGAACCAAGGTCAAAAGGCCATCTGCTGTTAAAGCAGTTCCAGAACCTGAGTTGACTGAACTAACAGATGAGTTAGTTAAGATTCCCTCTGGTTTACCAACTGAGTCTCCTGAAACAAATGCTGTTCCTTCTGCCTTTGCGAACTGTGTTGCAAATTCAGATTGCATTTCTGCTTCTAAGTCAAAGACTGAGTCTTCAAGGTCTTGCTCTGAGATGTCTACCATGGCGTAGTATTCGTGTGCAGGAATTTCTTCTAGCCCGACGTTGTAGCCTGTAGTCTCAGAACGAGTTCCGCTTTCAGCGACCCACTGTGCAGAGAAAGTAGAAGTTCTTTTTGGAACCTGTACAGATCTTTGACCAGTGCTTCTGACTCTTGCGATTGATCGGATTGGCGAGATTTCTGTTACTGTTTTTAGTAACTCTCTAATGTACTCTGGCGGTGCAAGATAGCCTCCAGTAGTGTCATTACTTACAGTCAAGGCTTTCTTTTCAACGTCACTTAAGCCGTCTATTCCTTTTCTGCAGTACGCCTCAAATGCTTGCGTATGGTCGTCTACCTGTTTTGTGTCAAAACCACTTGACGGTCTTTTTAGGACAGTCTCAAGGTTATCCAACTTCTCAGATATCTTCTCATTCGCAGCTTTGGTTTGAGTGATTTCTTGGTTGATGTCTTCAAGAGAATTCATTTTTGCTTCAATGGATTCAATCTTGTCGTTCAACAAAGGGTCAACACTCATACCTTTTTCAAGTGTTTCTAACTTTTCGTCCTGAGCTTTTTTGAATTCCTCAAATGCTTTTCCGTACTCGTTAAGAACCTCTTTTACTTCATCTACCATAGTTTCCTCCTATATAGATTTTAAGGTTTGCGTTAAGTTTTTTATGGCATCTACCAATTCTGCACTAGATTCTATTTCGTCTAACATCTCGTCAGACTTCCTTTCCTCAAATACATGGTGTACGGCTTTTGCCGCTACCTTTGCTTCTGAACGAGAAAGATTGAAAGCATCTCGCATTCCGTTTTCCCATTCTCTAATAGTGATATCCTCAGATTTAACCATATCCACTTGCGCCCTCGGGTTCATTGGAAAAGTTACTAAAGATACTTCCATTAATTCTACGTCCTCTATGATTCTTTTGCGGGTACGCTTGTCATAGTGGTAACCTTTTTCGTTGGTTCTAAATCCTATTGACAGACCTGAGAGTGCGCCCATCTTCATAAGCTCGTAGGCTTCTCTGCCTGCCTGTGTTTGTAAGGCTAGTTTGCCTTTAACGTACAGACCTTTCTCGTCCTCTGCTATTTTCTCAAAGACTCCGATTGGCATGTCTGATTTGTGTTGATAAAGCATCTTGATTCCCTTTGGACCTTTCTTCTTAAGACTCTTATAAAAGGCACCTTTCTTAATTACGTCATTGCCTAAGTCAGTATTGTTAAATACCGAGCCGTAACCCTCAAAGATCCCTTCTTCTTTCTCGTCATCTTCGTGACCCATCTTGAGTTCTGCCGCTACTTGCACATAGCTTTCGTAATCCTTTGTCTCAGTCACTTCCTCTTCGGATTTTTTCTTAGGTTTCTTTTTATCGTCCTCGTCCTCGTGGTAACCACTGACCTCTCTACCAGTTAGCTCAGTATATTCGGCATGGGTTTTGCAGGGCATGTAAACGGTATTCCCGTTCTCATCAAGGGAATGAAAGCCGACGCATCCTATTTCCTCTGCTCTCTCTACCGCTTCTTCCTCGGTAGTGTAAACATCGCGTCTTACTCTTTCTTTTACATCATCCCCTTTGGAATCTTCGTATGCTGTTGCACAGATAGCCATTCTTTGATCATTGTTGTATTCATCAACCATAGTGCTATCTCCTAGACATCTACTCATAAATTGCGTTCTACTTTCTCCTTTATCTGGTTTCGGTATCGGCATCCTAAATTATATAGCCATTAGATGTCATCTGACAATATCATTTTCATCAACGTAGAGTATCACACATCTACAGTTGATAACATTTTTGGCTCCTCCTCTACTATCTCCTGCATGTGCCATAGGCATACCATTGACTATAAAATCGCTATTAGCGTCTACTGTCTGGCCATTTGCACTAGCATGGAAGGATCTAGTTCTATCGTCATTTACCGCACACCATCTTTTTTTTAGGTTTAGTCCTAAGTCATTGCCAATATCCATGTGATATTTATGGTTGGCAAAAGATGCGGCGTTATGTGTTTCTGTTCTTGCGATTAGTGCAGCTCTGCTTCTCTGTATCTTGGTAAACTTCTTAGTTACTTCTCTTGCTATTTGAGGCAGAGTCATTTCTTGCGCTCTTAACTTTTCTATCTCTTTACTTATTAAATTTGCTTGTCTCGCTGATATTCCTGCTAAAATTAATTCTTTAGTTTTAAAATATTCTTTGACCAATATTTCTACGTCTTTATTTTTACCAAAGACTACTGCTTCCGCTTCATCTTTTAATGCCCTGTTGTAATATTCTTCATTGATAGAATACATCGCTAAAAAGACTTTGCGATAGAAAGAAATCATTACTGGAAACAACTCCTCGTTAAGTCTGTCTCTTGCTACCTCTGATTCATATATTCCCGTTTCCCTGTAAAGAAACATAGAAGATCTTGTAAATCTACGAAATGCTGTATTTACTTTTCTTTGTAATTGTTTTTCAAAGTTTTTTCTAAATGCAGTTTGTCTTCTGATTTCTTGTGCGACTGATACTTTGCCTCTTCTAAAAGAATATAATTTTTTTAGTTGAAACATTAAATTCATTTCTTCTTAGGTCTACCCTGTCCATCAGTTGGTCCTTTAGCTTTTAAAGGATGTCCATCTGGAAATAAATCAGTATCGTGTTTGCCTCCTTGGTGTCTCCCTGTCCTTAATGCAAATAAGTAGCTGTTCACACGAGCATATGCCCAACGATCAGCTCCACCACTTGCTCTTACACCTGGTCTTACCGAACTTGGATTTGTATTATATGCTCCTACGCCTCTACGAAATACTGCCGACAAAGTTCTTAAGTTAGTTTTCTTTTTAGGATTATCTCCGTACTTTTCGTTATGTTCATCTACTTTCTTTTTAAGTGCTTCTTTAACTCTAGCGGATAATTCTTTAGTGTCTTCTACCTCGCCTTCGTGGTTATCGTCTGTAAAAATAAAAGCATCTTCTATAGGCACATCTTTTTCTTCTGGCTCTTTCTTTCCTCTTAGTTTTTTATCTAATTCTAAGACTACATCTTTCATGCCTTGCTGACCTAAAGTTCCTATTACTCCCCACTTAATTTGTGCTACTACGCCTGCAACATTTGACAAGTTAGGTTCTGTTTTTCCATCTTTAAATTTTTGTCCATCTCTAAAATGTCTTGCAGCCCAAGCCTCTCTTTCTTTTATCCATTTTAATACTGCAGGTGTTTCTGAGCCTTCTCTAGCTCTACCCCAAAGAACAAAGGCTTCATTACCTCTAATATTACCGCCTGTTTTCCAAATCTCTTTGCCAATCGGAGAATCTTTTACATCTTTAGCAAATCCATAGTCAAACTGAGGATACTGTGAGTTTCTTAGGGAAATTTTTTTATCTCCACCTCTCTTTGGAAAGTTTGTTAGTTCGTCTTTAGAATCTAATATATCTAAATCATCTAAGAACTCTTCGTCATATTCTTTTTCATCCTCATCATTTATAGGGTCTTCTGGTTCCACTACGGAAGCACTACCTATTGGCATTAATGCCGCATTGATATAAAGTTCGTCGCCTCCTGTAATAGGACTTAACCCTATAATTTCTCTAGCCTCGTTTCTAGTCATAATCCCTGTATTTACTGCGCTTGTTATATTTTCGTAGGTTTTTCTTTTCCTTTCTGCCAATGCAGGAATACCGTCTATGTCGTAGCAGAACTCTAGCTCCTCGGAGAACATAGGCACAAGCCATTCGTTAAGATCCGATTGAATTAATTTGAGGTGTGGAATAATGGTTTCTTCGTATAAAGCAAGTCTAGCTTCTGCAATATTAGAATAGGTTTGGCTATCTGGCACTCCGACTAGTTGACTTGGTACACCAAAACATAACGCTATATCAGTAGCACTCATGTGTTTAAGGTTTATGAAGTCCATATCCTTAGGACTTAAGCCCATCTCTTTCCAGTCAAAGTCACCCTCTAACAGCATAGGTCTGCCTGCATTGCCTGAACCTACAAATCTATTATTTAGATCAGTAAGCAACTGTTGTCGTTGTGATTCCGTTAAGTTTACCGCAAAGCCTTGATCGTCTTTAGGCTTAAAGATAACAGCACCACTTGGTCTTGCTCCATTATTTAAAAGATTTATATTGTGCTTAGAAGATAGATTATGCTGATCTACTTCCTCTGCCGCGGCTTGTAAGGGCGAACATCCGTAGTAATCATCTAAGGGATTCCAAAGTTTAATGTGCTTTATTTCTGAACTTCCCGTGTCTTGGTCTACGTCAAAGACGTTCTGTACTCTGCCGTTTACTATGTATTCATATCTATCAGGTATGGGTTTGCCACCACCTTTGATTTGTATTCTGTCTGGTCTAAGTAAATGCAGTTCTCTTGGCGAACCTACTTCCGATCCAACTTTAAGAATATAAGCATTACCACTTAGGAGAAGAAAACCAAACAGACTATTAAAGAATTCACTAGAAGATTGCAGGGGGTTAGGTCTATTTAATAAATCTAGTAAAGGATGTTCCTCTACCATCATATCGTTGTTCTTTAACATAAAGTCTACTGCACCTGCACCTTTACTAATCTCATTAACACAACGGTAGACTATGGCATTTTTTAGGTAGCCTTCTTTTGCTAAGTCTTGATATTTATAATTCTTAGCATCTCCAGAGCCAACACCAAAGTAGCCGACCATGTTAGAAGGAGCTTGTTTTTCTTCTGTTTTAAATAAATTTCTTATGTCGTCAATTAATGCCATTAACTTATTCTCCAATTAATGTTTCCAGATGATTTATTTAACTCGCTTAAACCCCAAACTAAGGCATCTAATCTATCTGGACTTTCTTGGTTCTCACCGTTATAAGTGCACATTTGTGACTCTAGCTCTGTAAATACACCTAGATGATGTACTCGCTTTTGCTCGTATAAAGCAGAGATTGGTTCTGCTCTAACTATCTTTCCTCTTGTTGCGTGCACACTCCGATAAGGAATATTAGTATCAACACTTCTCAACAATCTTTCCACAAGGTCGCCTCCATTATTTACCTCTGCTACTATGCGATCTGCATCCCAATCGTAGAAGGCATTTATTGCTTTTCTGGCCCATTGGTCAGGTGTATACTTCCCTGACAAATCCTCTAATACATAGAATACATTATTGTGATCCTTTCCGACAACAATAATTCCTGTTTCATCTGAGTTTTTATTTGCAGTTACCGCAGGATCTATGGCAACTATTATATTCTTAAGCTCTTGTTCAAAGGTGCTTGATAGTCTAGTTTCTTCTATCATTGCAGGAGTCCAGAGTGCGCCATCAAATTGATCTATGACTTCTGCAAAGAGTTCTTGTCTACCTAAGACTGTGCCTTCGTATCTATCTTTTAGCATAGAGAGTGCAGACTCGGCTAAGTTTGCTTCATTTTCAAAGGTAGATCCTTTTGTAACAACACAATCCTCTCTCTCTAACAAAGTTTTTATAATTTTAGTTGGTTTAGGTGTAGTTGTTATTACGCATTTAGGGTTATCGCCTAATCGTAAACCAAACATAAGCTGATCAAATGCTTCTGGATATCTCCAAGCCGCAAGCTCATCACACCAAGCTCTATGAAATTGTGGCCCTCTAAGTCGGTCTGGTTCTTGTGCCGCAAACCCTACGATCTTTGAACCATTAAATAGTCTTATCTCAGAGACGCTAGAAGAATAACCCTTATAACCTTTTTCTTGTAAATAACATTCTTTAGGGATAATTGAT
>CENI01056883.1_pt1 | contig 9937 bp, 6 predicted proteins | sample 530161 | NCBI WGS metagenome assembly CENI01 (sample SAMEA2591107, study PRJEB7988) | marine metagenome | isolation source: saline water (ENVO:00002010), including | reverse complement strand
ACTGTTAACGTACCTAATGGTACAAGTTATTTACATTGTACTAACCCACAAACAGATTTAGCTTTCGTAACAGTAGCTGATTATACTTTTATAGTTAATAAAACTAAAACAGTTGCCATGACTACTGCAACAGTATCTGGCTCAGTAAGTAGTAGTGTACAAGAATTTGCTGATTTACCTACGAGTGCTTCTGCAGGTGATGTACATGAAATTATTGGTGACCAAAATAATAACTTTGATAATTACTTTGTAAAAGCATTAAGTGCTAATACTTATGAAGAAACTGCAAAACCTGGGATTGTATATCAATTAGATAATACTACAATGCCACATAGTTTAGTTTTGACTTCAGGTTCATTTACATTTAATAGACAAACATATTCTGAAAGAGGTGCAGGAGATTTATCTTCTAACCCTAACCCATCATTTGTAGGTAGAAATATTAATAATATATTCTTTTACAAAAATAGATTAGGTTTATTATCAGATGAAAACATTATCTTTAGTCAGTCAGCAGAGTTCTTTAATTTCTTTGCTACAACAGTAACTGCAGTTTTAGATGATGCACCTATAGATGTTTCTGTAAGTCACACTAAAGTATCTATCTTACAACACGCAATACCATTCAACGATTCCCTAACATTATTTAGTGACAACACACAATTCACTATTGAGACAAGTGGAATACTTACACCCAAAACAATATCAATAGTACCTAGTACGGAGTTTGAAAATGATACAAAAGTTTCGCCTGTTGCTTCAGGGAATTACTTATATTTTACGTCTAAGCGAGGAAACTTTACGTCTGTTCGTGAGTATTATGTGGAAAGCGATACGGTCATTGTGGATGCTGCTGAAGTCACTAGCCATTGCCCTAAGTACGTACCTAAAAACGTGGTTAAATTAGCCTCATCATCCAATGAAGATATATTAGTAGGACTATCAAGTGAAGACCGTTCCAAGTTATACATATACAAATGGTATTGGCAAGGAACAACTAAGTTAGTATCAAGTTGGTCTGAGTGGCAGATGCACACAGGCTCAAGTGTACTTGATGTAACAATATTAGAAAACGATTTATTCTTAGTAATAAGTAGAAGTGATGGAGTATTCATTGAAAAATTACAGCTTCAATATCCTAATGATTCTGGGCTTACTTTCTGCAGTCGTGTTGACAGGAAAGTTACAGTCTCAGGTTCTTACAATTCAGGAACAAATACGACAACTTGGACATTGCCCTACGTCTATGACGGAACAGTCAAAGCAATAAAATCTGGTGCATGGTCAAGCAGGAAGGGTACTGATATAACAGTAACCAGACCTACAACATCTACAGTTGCTGCTACAGGAGATTATTCTGCATCTACAGTAACTATAGGCATACCTTATACATTTGAATACCAATTCTCAGAACAACACGTTAGAGAAAATCAAGGTAAACAATCTGTACAATCAGGACGATTACAATTAAGAACTATGAGAGTTAACTACGAAGACTCTGGTTTCTTTAAAGTACAAGTAACACCTGAAGCTAGAGGTACAAATACATACGAATTTAGTGGTAACGTAATCAATAGTCCATCAACAACTATTGAAGATGTAAACATTTCTGATGGTACATTTAGATTTCCAATTCAATCTAAGAATGACAGAGTAACAGTAAAAATACTTTCAGATAGTTATTTACCATGCTCATTTCAATCTGCTGAATGGGAAGGTTTCTATACCATACATTCACAGAGGATATAGATGAATACATACATGATAGATGATACAACTATAGTGAGTGTTGTTGAAGCTGACCCTATGGATGCTTTAGTTCTAGCACCACGTTTAAGAAAACCTGACCTTATTGAAGTAACAGCAATGGGGCACACACCATTCAAAGCATTAATGCAATCATTTGAATTACCTAATTGTCAAGTGTATTCAATATTAGAAACTAAAGCTGAAACTCAACAATCTAAAGTTATAGCCATGTTTGGTATAGCTGATTCGGTTGAAGTTCCTGAATATGGTGTACCTTGGATGTTAGCTTCTAATGAGTTAGAAGAATACTCAAGACCTTTTCTACGTTACTGTAGGGGTTGGATTAAAAAACTTGAAGACAAATATGACGTTCTCTACAACATGGTTCATTGTCAAAATGCTCAAGGCATGAGATGGCTACAATGGTGTGGATTTGAGATTAAAACATCACGCACATATGGTGCAGGGGGTGAAGACTTTTACCTATTTATAAGAGAGAAAAAATAATGTGTGACCCAACAACAATGGTAGTAATGCAAATAGCAGGGGCAGCAATGTCTTATATGGCTGCTTCCCAACAAGCTAACGAGCAAAAAAGAAGAAACAATGCAGTAGCTAAAGAAGCTGACAGAGCCTACAAAGAAGAAGTTAAGATGATTGATAGGCGAATGGAAGAGGAAAAAACTGCTTCTGTTCAAGCTGAACAAGATGTTATGGCAGATGCTCGAAAGAAAAAAGCTACAGCTATAGCTTCTGCAGGTGAGTCTGGTGTCGCAGGTATTTCAATAGATAGTATATTACATGAGGTTGATTACCAAGAAGGCACAGTTTTAAGTAGAAATCTTACTTCAACTAAAAATACTATGACTAGACTTAATGATGATAAAACACAGGCATATTCAAAAATGGCAAGTCGGTATAATTCTTTATCATCTGTAGTACAACCATCATTCTTAGGAACAGCTTTAGAGGTAGGTACAGGATTAGCTACAGACCTTAAATTTGATTCAAGTGGTAACTTAGCATTTAGAAACGCATAGGATTTATTATGGCAACACAAAGAATACAAACTTCTGATGTAAAGGGTTTTGGTTCATATACCAGTACACCTGCTGCTCGTGGTTTAGATACCTTCAGAGGTGCTCCTCAAGTTAACAAAGATAATACATTATCACAATTAGCTAATGCCTTAAAAGTATCTAGTAAAAATCTTATGAAGACTGCAGTAGATGAAGAGAAAGAAAAACAACAATTATTACTAGCAAAGAAAGAAGTGTTAGCTAAAAGAATTAAAAAAGAGTCTGCAGGTAAAAAAATAAATGCTGTAAAAATTAAAGAGTTAGTACCTGAAGCATCAGAAACAACTTCTATGGCTATTGCTGAATTTATGGGAAACAACCAAGCTAAAGTAGATGCAAATAACTTTATTGAAAGATTAAGAAACGAAGAACCTGACATATTTAATAATAAAGTAGAACTAGATAAGAGGGTACTTGCAGAAAGAAAGAGATTATCTGATATGCACCAAGGTGCTGACTTTTATCAGAGTGGTGTACTGCAGGGTTTTGATGCAGTTATAAGTCAAAACAATTCTGCATGGACAGCAAAAAGAGCACAGTTTCAATTAGGTGAAGCTAAAAAATATATGTATGGTGAAGTCTATAGAAATCTACAAATAAATGGTGCAAAGGCATTTGAAAAAGGTGGTGCGATTGACCAACTAGATAACAAAAACAAAAGAGTATCTCCATTAAATAATGCAGAAATGAAACAGCAAATAGTAGATGCAACTATAGAATTAGCTATAAATAATAAAGATACAGAGATACTAACTAAATTACCTAAGAAATACTGGAGTGGTGAAACAGCAGGTAGACTACAGGATACAACAAATAAAATTAATAAGTTAAAACTTTCTGAGTATACTGCAAAGAAACACGCAGACCAATATGCTAGAAAAGAAAAACTTAGAAATTCTAAAAATGAAATAATGAAAAATCACATTGAGGGAAAACCTACTGTTATAGACAAAAAAGACCCTAATTATTTTGAATTACAAAATTACAGATTAACTATTCAAAATACAGCATTAATACCTAAAGCTAATAGTGTAGCAGTATCAACAAAACTAGAGTCAGCTATTCTAACTAATGCTTCTGAAGGTGGAGATATGAGTAATATTCACTCAAGTCTTAGTGACGGTGCTTCAGAAAGTGATGTTATTGACCACATCCTTTCCAGAAATGATTTACACCCTGAAGAAAAAACTGCATTGATTGCTAAAGTACCAATTTTATTTGAAGGTGCTAACTTAGTATTTAGTACAGAAGTAAATAGAAATTATGACGTGGGAATAAAAGAAGAACTAGCAGAGTTTATGAAGAGTGCTTTTGCAGGAGCAAACAAAGCACTTGGAATTAGAACTCAAAGTGTTGTTAAAAATGTGTACTACAATACTATAAGAAACCAAGTTAAGGCTTTCATAGAAACTAATAATAAAATTCCAAAAGGTGCTGAATTTCTAAAAATTATGGAAGCTGCTGACACAAAAGCAAGTGACTCTTTAAAGAGATTTGTTTTAGAAGCAGGTGGAATTATAGAACCAGTTACTAATTTGTAAATTAAGGATGATTAAATGGCAGAAAAGAAATTGTATCGATATGAAGGGAAGCTATATAGATTAGATAGTTCTCTTTCTGATGATGAAGCCAGAAAAAAAATAAAAAATCATTTAAAGAAAAATCCTCCTACAACTACTACAACTAATACAACTACTAACAATTCTCAAAAAGTTTCAACCAATGAACCTATCTTTACTGCTAGGTTTGAGGATAAAACCCCTGATGAATCTATATATGATGAAGATTTAATTAAAGATGCAAAGTTTATAGAAGCATCAAAGATACTATATAAAATGAATAGAGGTATTACTTGGGGAGATAAGAAAGCCACAGATTCTTTTGGTAAGTCTGATGAAGATGCTGCTAAGTATGGCATTGAGATGATGGGTTTCTTTAACTATAACTTACCTAAAATGGCTGTTGATGCTGCAAGAGTACATGGTGCATCTGAATCACAAAAACGTGCTTTTCTATACTTGATGGAATCTTATGAGGACTTAGGTATATCTTGGAAAGGAACAGGTAGATTTTTTAAAGGAATATTATCTGACCCCACTACATATGCAGGACTAGCAACTTTTGGTTTAGTTGCAGCAGGGGGACAGACTGCAAAGATTGCTACTAAAGAAGGTCTAAAAGCATTACTAAAACATTCTGTAAAAGCAGGAATGTATACAGCAGTAGAAGGTGCTGTTTATGCAGCTACAGATAACGTAGCTAGACAAGTGGTAACAACATCTGTAACTGGAGAAGAAATAAATTCAGGTCAAGTTGCTAAGAGTGCACTTATAGGTTTTGGATTTGGTAAGGCTTTAGGAACAGGAGTTACCTTTGGTACTAAGTATGCAACTGCAGCTATAAAAGGTAAAAAGTCTAAAGTAAAAACTAATGAGGTTACTGAAGAGGTTACTGAAGAAATTAGTGAAGAAGTTACTGAAAATCTTTCTACTGTTAATAAAATTATAGACGATACTAGCCCAGAAAAAATTAATACTAAGATGAATGATGTATTAGTAGAGTTAGATAAAGTTGCACCATCTGGTAAAGTTATAGGATTAACAGAAGACGGAACACAAAGTCTAACAAGACTAGAAGAAGTATCTAATAAAATTAACGAAGTATTACTCAGGGCTAGTGTAAAAAGTCCAGATGAAGTTGCTGACTTTCTTAATAAATCAAAGATGGGAGAAAATCAACAGCAAATATTACAGAAATCTTCACAGACTATTGTAGACAGATACAACAAACAAACAGAAGAGTTAGTTAAGTTAGCAAGGAAAGAAAATCTTACACCTACTGAAGTAGAAAAGATAAGAAATACTATAGATAAAATAGAAAAACTAAAAGCACCAGTAGATAGTGTTTATATAGCATTGTCTAAATCTGCAGCTAGAAGATTACGTCAAACTCAAAAGAGTAGTACCACAGGTGAAGGTAGAGGTTTATCTATATCTAACTTAATGACTGACGAGGGATTAAGTAGAAGTCAAGCTGAAGTAAGATTCTTAAATATTATGGAAACAGCTAATAAGAAGGCTGACCTTGATGTAGAAGTTAGAAAATTAAATACACAGATTGAGGAAGCTAATGCTTCAGGTAAACATTTAGAAGCTAAAGAGTTACGTAGAGAACGTGACTTATTAGTATCTGAAATTAAAGATGAAGTATTATCACAAAGCCTTTCTGCAAAAATAAAAAGAGGGGTTAACGTAGTATTAAAAGGTGTTAACGAAGTTATTATTGGTAATGTGTTCTCACCTAAAACTCTAATGTTAAACACAATTCCTTCTGCACTTAAAACATTTTATAAACCATTTATGAATAATTTAATGAGAGATGGTTTAACTAGAAAAGCCTTACGACAAATGTCAGCAGAATATGGGGCAATAAGAGGTATAGGGAAAACAGCATTACGTTCTGCTGTTGCAGCTTTTAGATACGAAAGAGCAGTTCTAACAGGAGACACAGCTAGATTTTTAGAATCTTATAACGTCATACCTAAGAAGTATGCAGGTGGTGTTGCACGATTCTTTCCTAGACTTTTATTAGCAACTGATGCCATGTTTGAGCAAATACTATATAGGCAATTTGTTGTAGGAGATGCAACTGCAAGAGCACTAGAAGATGCTGCTGCAAAAAAACTCAAAGGTGAAAAGTTAGATAATTATGTAAATAAAAAAGTCAAAGAAGCTATAGATAATGCTTATGATGATGCACCTAATGCTGCTGAATTATTAACTGACGAAGCTGTATCAAGAGGTGTAGTTGGTAGATTAGGTAAGTCGGTAGATAAGTGGGTATCAGATGAGTTAGCTAAGAATGGTGACTTAATGAAATCTGCTACAAATAAAGCAGGTAAAGATTACACACTTGATGCTTTATTTAAGCGAGACTTTTCTGGTGAATCATCTGTATCAAAACTGGCAAAAGGTTATGAAGGTTTTATTAACAGACATCCATACATGAGATTGGTTGGTCAGTTATTCTTTAGAACACCTATACGTGTTTTTGAAGAAGGTTTTAGATTGACCCCAGGATTACAAATGGTAATGCCTAACTTTATGAGAGATTTACGTGGTGGAGCAGGTGTTCCAATACATAGACAAGTAAGAGCACAAGGAGAGGCTTTAACATCTTTAGCTATTGTAGGTTCTATATATAGTATGTATGCCACAGGTAATATTACAGGAGCACAGGGAAGAGACTACAAAATAAGAAGGCAAGGTGAAAATGCAGGTGGTATAGAACCTTACACAATTATTATAGGTGACTCTGAATTTAACTACCGTAACTTTGACCCTTTCTCTACACCAATAAAAATTATGGTAAATGCTTTAGAAGGTTTAGATGAACTTGCTTATAGGACAGAACAAGGAGAGCACGTAGGTGAGAGTGAATATATGCACCTATATGATAAAGGTATGATAGCTTTGACTGCAATACTACAATCTATAAGAGATGCTAATTTGTTTGCAGGTGCTAATGCAATATTAGAACTTGGTGAAGATGCTATGAAAGAAGATAACGAAGGAGAGTTCATAAAGTTTATTGGAGAAAAAATACAGACTGCAGTTCCTAACACTTGGTATAAATTTCAAATGTTAGACCACCCTGTATTAAATGACCCAGAAAATTTAGGTCAATACTTTATGACTAGAATAAGTCCTAATGATTCTACTATACCAAAACAATATACAGCTTTAGGTAGACCTAGAACTTTAAGTAATCCTATGGGTGCTATTAATTTATTTTCTACTACTTCTCAAGAACAAAGAAGGAGAGGTAAGGATGATAAAGAGTTAGAGATAGAACAATACTTATATGTATTAGCTAGGGCTAACAATACTCATTTTACTGCACCATACAAACATAAGTTATTACCTGATGTTGACTTGAGAACAGAGATGACTACAGATGGTAAAGAAACTTTGTATGACAGGTGGATGAGATATACCTATGAAGGAAAACTAAAACAGGCTTTGTATCCCTTTACAAAATCTAAACTACCTATAGGTGTCCCTTCAAGTGAAAGTATTGCTGTTAAGAATGTAAAAAATATTATTAATACTTTTAGAGAAGTAGCAATGATAAAACTTTTAAATGAAGAGGCAGGAATCAAGAGGTCAACAGAGATGATTGTAGATAAGAAACTAAAATCTATAGGAACTAATGACTCAACTAATTTACCATTTAACGTATTAAGGAAATAAAACATGGCTTACGCACTAACTAGGAACACAGGAAATGGTACACTAGCAACCTATACAATAGGATTTACGTATCGTTCTACTGATGATGTTAAAGTATATGTAGGGGGAGTTCTTCAAACTATAACCACCCATTATACTTTTCCGTCCTCTAGTCAAATTACTTTTGGAACTCCACCTGCTAACGGTACTGCTATAATTTTTAGAAGAAATACTAGCCAAACTTCAAGGTTAGTAGATTATGCTGCAGGTTCTGTCTTGAAAGAATCTGACCTTGATACGGATAGTATTCAGAGTTTTAATATGTCTCAAGAAGCTATAGATACTGCTAATGATTCTATTACAAAATCTGACTCTACTAACCAATGGGATGCCACCTCATTAAGAGTAACTAATGTAGCTAATCCAACATCTGACCAAGATGCTGCTACTAAACATTATTTAGAAAATACTTGGTTAAGCAGTACGGATAAAACAGCAATAACTACAGTTAATAGTAATTTAACAGCTATTAATGCAGTTAATAATAATCAATCAGATATTGATACAAATGCAACCAACATTACTGCAATACAAAATGCTAGTGCTAATGCAACAAAAGCACAAAATTATGCTACAGAAACTGACTCTACAGTAACTGGAACTACTGATGATTCAGCTAAGTCTTGGGCAACTGGTGGTACAAGTACTTATTCTATGAGAAGTGCAGGTAAAGGTGCAGCTAAAGAATGGGCTACATATACTACAGGTACAGCAAATGGTTCAGAATATTCAGCTAAAGAATATGCTGTAGGAGCACAACGTAGAGGTCAAGCTGATGGTGGTTCTGCAAAAGATTGGGCTACTTACACAAGTGGTACAGTAGATAATGCAGGATACTCAGCAAAGTATTGGGCACAACAAGCAGAGGCTTCTAAGACTGAGTTCTCTAATGTTTATCATGGAGCATTAAGTTCAGACCCTACACAAGACCCTGATGGTTCTGCATTAGAAGCAGGAGATTTATACTTTAATACAAGTACCAGTAAACTTAAATATTATAATGGCTCAAGTTGGGCAAACATAGAAGCTACAGACACAAGTTCTTTTGCGACCAAAGGTGTGGCTATAGCAATGGCAATAGCTTTATAAGGAAATAGAAATGTCACAATTATTTAGACGATATAAGATGAGAGACGTAGGAACTTCTGCTCAAGATGCACCTGACGGAACAGACTTTAATAGCTTTGATACGATAGTAGGTATTCATTGTGCAAACAGAGCAACAACTGCAATTAACGTAGATGTGTTTATAACTACATATAATGATGATGCAGATGATGACCCAAGTAACAATGAAGCAGATACATACTACCTAGTTAAAGGTGCACCCATAGCAAGTGGGGGTGCTCTACAAATATTAGATGGTGGAGCAAAAATTGTTGTACAAGACGGTGATAGACTTTGGGTGCAATCAGATACAAATAATTCAGTAGATGCTTGGATTTCAACAGTAAAAGCTATTAGTTTATAAGGAGAGTTCATATGCCATACATAGGCAATCAATCTACAAACTCGTACTCTTCTATGGTTAAACAAGATTTAACAGGAGCATCAGGTGCTTCAATTACCTTGAGTCACCCTGTAGCTAATGCTAATGAAGTAGAATTGTACATCAACAATGTAAGACAAGAACCAACAACATCTTATACAACTAATGGTACTACATTAAATTTTGTAGGTTACACAGTTGCAGCATCAGATGACATCTACGTCATATTTTCTGGTAAGGCTTTGCAGACTGTAGTTCCCCCTGATGGTTCTGTCAGCACAGCAAAGATTGCAGATAGTGCAGTAAGCACAGCCAAGATTGCAGATAGT
>CENI01003303.1_pt1 | contig 9949 bp, 5 predicted proteins | sample 530161 | NCBI WGS metagenome assembly CENI01 (sample SAMEA2591107, study PRJEB7988) | marine metagenome | isolation source: saline water (ENVO:00002010), including | reverse complement strand
TTCTTATGACTTCTACAAAACTGACTGGAAATATTTAAATGATGCTTCTACAAGAGGTGCTATGGACGGTGTAAGTTCTATTGAAGGTGTATTAATACCTGCTGGAACATCTACTGTTTATGACCAAATTCTTGGTACTAACATTAGAAGACCTTTCTTACATGTAAGATATAGAGCTTCTCAAGCTGATGATAGAAGAATGAAATCATGGTTAACAGGTTCTGTTGGCGGTGCTTATACTTCTACTCTTGATGCTATGGAAGTTAACTTCTTATCAGAAAGATGTCTAGTCACTCAAGCAGCTAACAACTTTGTATTATTCAAAGGTGTGTAGTTGATTTATAAGGTAAGGGCGCTTCGGCGCCCATATACCTTTAACTATTTAATTATATTATATTATGGCAACAAAAGAAAAAGAGGTTAAAAAACCTCAAGCTCCTAAATGGGAGATAAAAGATAGAAGATATTTTTTAAATGATAAGAAAGAACCTTTGACTTATACAATACCTTCTAAACATACAAGAAAACACTCATTACTTTATTTTGATACAGAGTCAGGTAAACAAAGAGAATTAAGATATGCAACTAATCAAGATTCACCATTTGTAGATGAACAAAAAGGTGAAGCAACATTAGGTCATATAACTTTTAGAGATGGGGTGCTATCAGTTCCTAAAGAAAAACAAAATCTACAGAGACTATTATCACAATACCATCCATTAAGAAGTAAAATTTATAGTGAATTTGATGCAGTAGAAGAAGCAACTGATGAATTAGAGTTGTTAGGTCTACAAGTTGATGCTCTTAATTTAGCTAGAGAAATAGATATTAATCTAGCTGAAGCAATATTAAGAGTTGAAATAGGATCAAAAGTAAATGAAATGTCTTCAAAAGAATTAAAAAGAGACTTATTGATTTTTGCAAGAAGTAGACCTATGTTGTTTATAGAGTTAGCGCGAGATGAGAATGTTCAGCTTAGAAATGTTGCAGTTAGAGCAACTGAAGCAGGAATTATAAAACTATCTCAAGATCAAAGATCATTTTCATGGGCTTCTAATAATAGAAAACTAATGAATGTTCCTTTTGATGAAAATCCTTATTCAGCAATGGCTGCCTTTTTCAAGACAGATGAAGGGGTAGAAATTTACAAGTCTATAGATAAAAAACTATAAATACCTGTAATTATAACAATATAGTCAGGGTCTTCGGGCCCTGAACTATATAATTAAAAGAAATATAAATGGCTATAAACGTAGATAAAGTTTACAAAACAGTCTTATTAATAATAAATAAAGAACAAAGAGGTTATTTAACTCCAGATGAGTTTAATAAAATTGCTACTCAAGTTCAATTAGAAATATTTGAAAGCTATTTTGAAACGTTAAATCAACAAATACGTGTACCACAAAATGAAAGTGAGTACGGTAACAGATATAAAACGGTTCAAGAAAAACTTGATATATTTAAAGTATTAGGCGACGCTTCTTATGTTGTCGCAACACCTAATTATTTTACCCACCCAAATTCTTCAGGAGTGGCTAGCGGAACGCAAACTTTCCCCACAGTTAATACACAAACTGCTTATACATTAACAACAATAACACAAGCTCAAGTAGAAGATAGTAACGTAGTAGTCACTTTAGATGGTGTTGCTTATACTAATTATAATATTACTGGTGGTGTATTTAATTTAACAGCCGGTGCTATTGCTGCAGGTTCTACTTTATTAATTACGTTATATCCACAAGATTTTTATAAACTTGGAACTGTATTTTACAAAGACAATAAAGAAGTTCAATGTGTTCAAAGAAATGAAATAGCTCAAATGAACATGTCTACTATCACTAAACCTTCTGAATATTTTCCAGTATATGTTTATGAAAATAATTATATAATAATATATCCACAAACAATAACATCTGACGTTTCAGTAAGCTATATAAGAAAACCTGGTGATGTGACGTGGAATTTTACATCTACTACTGGTTATTACGTTTGGAATCCTACCACTTCAGTAGATTTTGAATTAGATATATCTGAACAAACTACAGTTATTTTAGAAATATTAAAATATGCTGGTATCACAATTAAAGATCCAATGATAGTTCAAGCAGCTTCACAAGAATTAGCTGCTAATGAAATAAATGAAAAACAATAATAAGTTATGGCAAGTATAATAAAACCACCTAACAATGGTATGATAAGCGAAACAGCACAACAATACTATTCAGGATCTCAAAACTTTAAAGGTGACGCCGGTAACACCGCTGCGCAAAAACTAGAAACAACCTTTGATACTGATTTGTATTTAGGTAATTATGATCCTACTACAACTGATTATGCTTTAAATAATTTTAAAATATACACTAGTGTATTAGGAACCCCAGGAACTTGGACAGAATACACAGCAGCTTACACGCTAGCTAATAATGTTATTACTATAACTGGAAATCCAGGTGCTAATGTTTTTATCGTTGTTCAATTAAAAAGTTTATCCGGCGGTAAATATGGTAACACTCAAGCAGATAAAGCTTATGGTCAAGCTGTAGAGGACAACTACGGTAGTTATCAATACATAAAACTAAATGATGTTGTAAACAACTTCTTAGTTGGATATGTAGGAAAAGATAAATTAATCCCAGATGTTAAAAGAACAGATGTAATTTTCCATGCTAAACGAGCAATGCAAGAGTTTAGTTATGATACACTAAAAAGTATAAAATCTGCAGAGCTAACAATTCCTTCTAATTTAACATTAATATTACCTCAAGACTATGTAAATTATGTTAGATGTTCATGGATAGATGATTTAGGTGTTAAACATATTATATACCCTACTAACAATATAACTATTAGTCCATATTACACGCAATTACAAGATGATCAAGGAGTACCTACTCAAGATAATTTCGGTAATGATACAGAAGGTACATCACTAACACAAGAAAGATGGCATGATGCAAACACAACTTTAATAAATAATAATTTAACTGATGCTGAGATAAGTAACGGTATAGACCCAGATTGGTATGGGTATGGATATGGTTGGGGACTTGGAACTGGATACGGCTGGGGTCAAAGATATGGTTTAGAACCTTCGGCTTCTCAAATGAATGGTTGGTTTAATATAAATGAAAGAGAAAATAAATTATCTTTTTCTAGTAATTTAGCAGGAAATCTAATGGTTTTTGAATATGTTTCAGATGGATTAGCTTATGATTTAGATAGTAAAGTTCCTAAACTTGCTGAAGACGCTATGTATTCTTATATAATATACTCTATTATAGCTAGTAGAATTAATCAACCTGAATATGTTGTTTTAAGACTTAAAAAAGAAAAAGCAGCTAAATTAAGAAATGCTAAAATTAGATTATCTAATATCAAACTAGATGAGATAGTACAAGTTATGCGCAACAAATCTAAGTGGATTAAAAATTAAATATGGCAGAAAATAAAAATAGCTTTATCAAGTCTAAGATGAATAAAGACTTAGACGATAGACTAGTACCAAATAATGAATACAGAGACGCTCAAAACATAGCAGTCTCTAGATCTGAAGACCAAGATGTTGGTGCGCTAGAAGCTGTTTTAGGTAATGAAAAAGTTATAGATAGCTCAGATGGTACTCAATGTATTGGAACACATATTGATGACGCTAGTGGGTACATATATTACTTCATGACAGATAACACTGCATCTGCCACTCTTTTATCTACTTCTACTAAAAAATGTAAAATATTAAGATGGCAACCAAGTTCAAATACTTCTACGCCTCAAACTTTAGTGTCAGGTGTTTTCTTAAACTTTTCAACAACTAGTAGAGTTACTGGGATTAACTTATTAGAGAATTTATTATTTTGGACTGATAATAGAAACCAACCTAGAGTTATAAATGTAGTAACAGCATCTTTAAACAGTTCTTATTATGATAGTGAGACTAGCGTAACAGTATGTAAGTTTGCGCCTTATTTAGCGCCTGATCTAATAGATCTTAGAAGTATTAGTGATTTAAAACCTAGTACAATGTCTGATGCTGAAAATCTACCTGTTATAGCTATAGGTTCATATACATGGGCTACAGACAACTTAGATGTAACTAGATATAGAAATGGTGATTTAATACCACAAGCTGAATCTTATACAGATTGGGTTAATTATGATACCGCTTCAACAGGTTGTTGGTGTTATTATGATAATCAATTAAGTAATGGTGTTGTTTATCAAAAACTCTATAATAGACATGCTGTAACAGATTCTAGAAATTTAGCTCCTTATGGTTATACGTTAGCTACAGAAGCTATGTTTACTAATCTTAAATCAGACACAGCAACAGGAACTCCAGGTAATATAAAATCTACAGATTTATGGACAAGTACGTCTAGTGCTTCTAATAACACTAAAGGTTTTGATGGAACTCCTTCAGGTCAGAGAAAAGCTACTGCTGCTAACGATGATTTTGCTAATTTGACAACTGAAGCTAGATATTGGATAGCTGATGCTAACAAGTATTTTCTAATTGAAGATAATGCTAACGCGCCAACTATTGTTACTAATTCAGGCACAAAACAAGGTTACGCTGTAAGAGTAACTCAAAACGCTGGATTTAAAGGATGGCAAGGTGACCCAGAATTTATAAAAGATAAATTTGTTAGATTTAGTTATAGATTTAAATTTGCAGATGGAGAGTATTCAATCATTGCTCCTTTCACACAAGAGTGTTTTATACCACAACAAGAAGGTTGGTTTTTAAATGATGATGAAGATGATGCAATGAGATCAACTATTATTAAATTTATGCAAAATAGTATTAATAATATTGTTTTAAATATACAATTACCTTCCTTAGATATTGTAAGTGATTATCAAGTTAGTGATATAGATATTATATATAAAGAATCAGATTCTCTTGCTTATAAAATACTACAAAGTATAGAGGTAACTCCTCAATTTATAACCAATCTAAATAACACTAATATATATCAGTACACATATCAGTCAACTATTCCTTTTAAAACCCTACCTACAGACGAAACTACTAGAGTATATGATAAAGTTCCAGTAAGAGCTTTAACTCAAGAAGTTGCAGGTAATAGAGTAATGTATGGTAATTTTATACAAGGATACAACGCTCCTTTAGGATTAGATTATGCTGTTGCATCTGGAGATAGAACAGCTCAAGGCGCTGAAGAATATCCTCAACATTCAGTTAAACAAAACCGAAACTATCAAGTTGGTATAATATTAGCTGATAAATGGGGTAGACAAACAGATGTAGTGCTATCTTCAAAAGATAATGTATTAGTTGCTGGTGGTGAACCAGTTGAAGGATCTAATTATTTTACAACTTACAGATATGCTGAAAACGCAGAATTAACAAAGTCTTGGACAGGTGAAAACTTAAATTTAACATTTGACAGCGTAATAAATATAAATGGTGATAATAGTGCTTTATATGCACAACCAAGTATGTATACAATTGGTAGCTCATCAGCTCCAACATATGCTTCTCCATGGGCTGGATTTTTAAATTATAGCGTGCAAGAACAGAATACTGTAGCAAGTCAAGTTTGTTATGCCTGGACAAATATGTTAGTAGGTACTGTTGCTTCAGGCAACACTTTAAAGCTTTATACAAACGATGGATCTGGATGGGTAGAAGTCACTTTACCATTTACAGCATCTACCAACGGTAGCGGTCAATTGCAAACTTGTTTTAATAGCGGTGCTAGTTTATCTGTTAGTGGTTTAAAAATTAAATTAGTATATTTATTTGAAGGAACTACTAATGAAGCAGGTAAATATAGGTATCAATTAGATTATTTAAAGTTGGATGCTGATACTACTGCTAGTATAGCTAATACAACAGCTTTATTTGGAGTAGGTAGAAGTTTAAGAGGTAAATATGTAGATTATACAGAGGTAAAAACATTTGCACAAGTTGGAACAACTGATGTTTTTAATATATATACTGATGATGAAATTTCAGATAACTATATGTTTCAAGGAGACACTGACCCCGCTAGTAATCCAACTACTAGGACAGAACCAAAAACAGATAAACAAGTAAGTAATTTTACTTATAATATAAATGTAAATGGTTTCTATTCATATAGAGTAGTAGTAAAGCAACAGCAACAAGAATTTTATAATGTTTATCTACCTGGAATTATAAGCGGTTATCCAATACAGGGTAACACTACTGAAATAGGTAGTACAGCTTTTTGTGTTTTAGTACATGATAATATAAATAAAGTACCGAGACAATTAACAGAAATTAGTAATCAAGACGTTCAATTTAATAGTGATCTTACGTGGTTTGGTAGAGTAACTAACAATACAGTTGCAGGGGCTGGAAATAATACGCAGTTTTTTCCAAATACAACTCCTGATTCAGTTGAATTAATAGGTGGTATTAGAGATGTATTTCCAGAAATAGACTTTACTGCGGGAGCCGCAGGTACACCTCCTTATATAAATTCTAATTCTATTTTTGATTTAGACCAAAAACCATTTGTAGCAAAAATTAGTGTACAAAAAGCTATGGGAGTTCCTCAAGGAGATTTTAATACAACCACTGGTAGTGCTGAATATCCTGATGTTATGTCTTTATCTGTTTATGAAACTTCACCAACAGTTTCTAATCTTGATTTATTTTGGGAGAGTTCTACAACGGGTTTAATCTCAGACATAAACGAAGCAGTGGTAGGATCAGGAACAGCTATAACAGGATTAAGTAGTTTTGTTTGGCAATATAACGAAGGAGATTGCGCAGGATCTGATATAACAACAGCTTTTTTCGCACAAACACCTCAAGGTAACGATGTAAGCACTACAGCTATATTATCATCTGTTTATTCTTATGACCCTGTATCTCAAAATCTAGATACAAGTGTTAATAGAAATAATGAATTTCAGATAGCGGCTGCCGGTGGTGGTGCATGGAAGTTGCAAAATACAGCTACAAACGCTTGTTTAACAGATTTTGAATGGTTACAAAAATATCAATTTAACATACAGTTTACTCAAGCTGATGGTACTACTTCTAATCAAAGTTTTACTAGGACTTTAGCAAATGATGTGCCTATTATAAATCTAGTAAATAGTCCACAACCTGAGGCAACTGATACTACTATTTTAAAATGGACAGGAACTGCTTTTAATGGAATAGGAAAAGTAGAAGGATTTAATGGTAGTTGTGATGCATGTGATAAGTCTAAAGATTTAGTTTGGACAATACAAAGTTGTAGATGGAAAAGTGTTGTAACAGGTAATTGGTATAGTGAAATAACAGGTACTAATACCGCCGCTCCTTTAGCTTCTACAGATATTGCTACGTATTTTTACATAAAAGCACAATCAGAACAAAATGCGGCTACGTGTAGTGGAGGTAGTCCAGAGAATTTTTATGGTATATGGTTGGAAAGAAAAGCAGATGTAAGTGGTAGTATAGGAACTTTACAAGGTGATTTCTTTTCATCTACATTGCATGAAGTTGTTATTCAATTAAGCGACACAAATGGAACTAGTGCTTCTGAAACATTAGCTATTCAATTCACGCCTTCAGCAGTAACATATACAGGAGTAGTTGCTAATTATTATACAGCATCTACAACTCCAAGTGATCCAAATTATATAGTTCCAGCACAACACTGGTTAAGTACGCCAACAGGAAGTGGTATGCAACCAGGTTGTTCATCAGCTTATGCATCACCAACATTACCAATATGGGTAGGAGGTATACAAAACTGGACATCTAATAAAATATATATATACATGAAAGTATATAGTACGGCTTTACCTACTCCAGCATTTGCATTACAAGCAAGTTTTGGAGGGTACAATACAGATACCACTTCAGCAATGAAAGCTCCAGCTTATGGAGATGGAACAAATGGTTTAGATCCCTCTGGAAGTTCTCCTACAAACGGACCAGCTACAGTGGCTTATGATACTACAGGAATAGTTTATTCTTTAGTAGGTTCTTTAGAAGCGTTTACTCCAACCGCAGCTGCTACAAACGCTGGCGTAGTACCAGGAGATAATGCATCTGCTGCTTTTGGAGCTAGTCAAAACTTTAAAGATTCTGCGTGGATAAACTGTAAACTTGAATGGACAAATTTCACAGATTGTTCAGCTGGTGCTAAAGTAACTTTGGTTTATGATTTAGTAGGAAATCCAGCACCGGTTAGTCCACAAAATGTAACAGCAGCTTCAGGTGTTCCACCATTTCACACTAGTGTTTGGTATAAAACAAGTGGCTGGCCAGGAGCATAGTAAAATATTAAATAAATAAGTGATTATAATAGATGGCAACGACACTACAGATAAAATACTATAATACCTATATTTTAAAGAAGATAAACCAAACATGGAATGCTTCTACTGGTAATATGGATAGAACAAACGCTCAATATGATTGGTATGTTGAAGAATCAAGAATAAAAGGTGATTTCAATGGTAAGTTTTCTGGTATTGCTCCTAGAGCTTATTTAGCTACAGAGAATAAATATCAAGAATCATTTGGTAATAGTATTATATATTCTGGAATTTTTAATTCTAGAACAGATGTTAATGAAACAAATCAATTTTCAGTTGCTAATGAGATTACAAGAACTGTAGATCCTTCTAAAGGAACTATACAATTACTATATGCTGAAGATACTAACTTGATAATATTCCAAGAATATAAAGTTAATAGAGCTTTAATAGATAAAGATGCTATTTACACAGCTGAAGGTCAACCTTTAACTACAAGTAGTAATTTAGTTATAGGTCAAGTACAATCTTATGCAGGGGAATATGGTATAGCTACAAATCCAGAATCATTTGCAGTATATGGTTATAGAAAATATTTTACTGATGCTAATAAAAGTGCAGTAATGAGATTATCTCAAGATGGTTTAACAGAGATATCTAGCTATGGAATGTATGATTATTTTAGAGATAACCTAAGTTTAAGTAACCTGGGTGAAATAGGTAGGTTAGTAGGTGGTTGGGATATACATAGTAAACAATATGTATTATCAATTCAACCATCTGTAGGGAAAGATAGTGGTGCAAGAGCTGTTACTCTTTCTTTTGATGAAAAAACTAGAGGTTGGACTAGCTTCTATAGTTATATTCCAGCTTACACTTTTAGTGTAGATAATAGGTTTTATAGTTTTGATTTAACCGGTGATTTATATCAACATTATTCAGAGAATATAGATAGAGCTGCTTTTTATGGATCAAAAAATATATCCACTGTTACAACAATATTTAATGCTCAACCATCTATGAGTAAAACATTTAAAACGGTTAATTATGAAGGTGATGGTAATTGGTCTTTAAGTTCTTTTGTAACATACTTAACTAATACGTCAGATACAGCTCATTCTATAGATGTTTATACAGTTCCTACTACTTTAGCAAACATGGAAAGTGCATTGCTACAAAATACTTTTAAAGCAAAAGAAAATAAATATTTTGCTAATTTATTAAACACTAGTCCAGTGAATCAAGGAGAAGTTATTTATGGAGCTGATATATCTGGAGTAAAAGGATTTTATGGTATAGCTACGTTTAGTGCTACTAATGAAGCTGGCGCAAGTCAAACAAACGAATTATTTGCAGTATCTACAGAATACGTGCAATCATCATATTAAATTAAATGATAATAAAAAAATTTAAAACCAATAGTGATAATGAAATCATTAATTGGTGGAAAGATTGGGGTTTAAAAATTCCTGATCAAGAATGTCTACCTAAAAAAGGTTATGTTATTACTAACAAAAACATTAAAGTAGCAGCTGGTTATTTGTATTACACCAATGCTAAAATAGCTTATGTTGATTTTGTTATTTCTAATATAAAATATAGAGAAAAAGATAGAAACACTTTAATAATAAAGCTAATTGATCACATGGTTCAAAAAGCTTTAAGTAAAGGTTGTAAATTTGTATGGGCTACT
>CENI01038778.1_pt1 | contig 9991 bp, 6 predicted proteins | sample 530161 | NCBI WGS metagenome assembly CENI01 (sample SAMEA2591107, study PRJEB7988) | marine metagenome | isolation source: saline water (ENVO:00002010), including | reverse complement strand
AATTTATTCATCATACCTATGTCAGGTTTCATATAACTTAAAAAAGGTAAAACTGCTTCCACTCCCTTACACTTGTGAGCGTCTTTTAAATACGATGGAGCCAATACAGATTTTTTTTCATTGTTAATTACTAATTGTTCTTTAACATCATCTCTCATTCGTGGTACACAATCCAACTCGGTATTAAACACACCAGGTGATATAGTATGTGTAATTCTCATAATTTGAAAAAATACAAAATTTGCATATCTTGATGGAATATGATTTATTTTAAATTTATCACTAGGTTGTAAGCCCGTAAAACCATGTATTTTTAAATTCAATTTCATTGGTAGAATTGTTGGTTTTGATTTCAATGTAAATGCTAAATGTCGTTTTGTAAAATAATCATATACATTATCACAAAATTCATAATTCTGATTTTCTAAAACTGCTTTATGTTTTTTATATTCAATAGTTGGTTTTGAAGAAGGTTCAATATCTCCTGTATCACCTTTTTTATCTATTAAATCTTGTGTGGCGTCCTTGTAATGTTGAGTTGCAGCTGCTGGTATCGAAAAATCCCCAAAATCCCCTCCATATATGTTTTGAGAGGACAAAAAAGTTGAGTCTGTTTTTGTCAATTCGTCTTGACTTTCAAATGCACTAAAAATCTTTTCTAAATCAGAACCACCTTGAGATGGTGGATAAAACTCTACACTATATTTAGCTTGATATGTAGTTTCACCTGGTGGTATGTCCTCTATTTTCATATGAACTTGTGTCTGGTCTATTATTTCTGATGATGCAAATACATTTCTACCTGCTGAACCTAAACTTTGTAATGCTAATTTTGATGATATGGCACTACCATCACCCGGTGACAAACCAAATGTCATTGATTTTACTATCGTGTTTGGAGAAAATGGTTCAAAACGAAACATATCATTAAAAAATTCTTCTCCATTAGTTTGGGTTTTCAATGTATCATTAGTAAGTATTTCTTTTGCAATATAGTTTCTATCAACTACACCTATTCTATCACCAACCATGTCAGCTGTATCAATACCCCAATTCCATATGTAACCAGTAGATTCTGCCAGGGCCTTAAACATATAATTAAATATTTCAGATACTGAATCTGCAGAATTTATTGCTCGTTTAAAAACAGCTAACTTTATAAATACTTCACGGATTGGTATTCTTTCGTATTTTATATCATTATTATATCTACCATTTCCTTCCCAATTTGCAAGTGGGTCAGGTACTTTTCCCTTTCTCGTATTGTATGTGTTGTTCCATCTCACCGGAAACAAGAATGGGAGTTTTGTGGTTGATTTTAAAAATTGTTGTCTTTCCATTAATGTTGAAGAATATCGTGTATAACTCCTACTACTATCAAATTCTATAGCATCACCATCATTGAATTGTTCGGCAGCTTTAGGATACTTTGCCAACTCACCATTTAATAATACATCTTCAATAAAACCATAGGATAAGTATATGGCATCCTCTCCAGTCTTTGGTATTTTTTTTGTCTCATCATCCTCATCTTTTGCAAAACTACCCTTCCAATATATACCTAATTGAATTGCTAAGTCTGTAGGTGTGTTTGGGTATTTAGTACCATCAGATAATATTTCTGAACCAAGTAAATTAGTAAAAGCTTTATAATCATCTATGTTCTGTTCATCTAAGTCTTCTGGTATTAAAGTTTTACTATACTCTGGAAATAAAGTTTTTTGAGCTAAGTTTAGAATTTTAAACTCAATATTTGATAATAGATTTTTTTTAATATTTCCAATTATATCTTCATTTATATCTACATCAATAATTTGTGTTGCCTTAGAAGATATTTTAACACTACATTTATATGCTCCAGTCGTGGGGTCTAAATCTGAAGTAAAACTTACTACTTGTCCTTGAATAAAATTCATTCCGTAATTTGATTGTTGTAATTGGCCCTTTGATATTGTTTTATTTCCATCACCATCATATTCTACTTTCCCATATATGTTTTCATTAAATGTTTTTGGGTCTGCAATGTATTCTTGAGGGTCATATAATTTAAATGATTTATCATCACTATATCCAAAATCAACAAAAACTTTAGCTGCCGGTCTCATAAAATATCTACTATAAATTGAATCAAATTCTTCATAATCATAAACGGTAAAATTTATTGTTGTTGATAAAATACCAGCTACAGGACCTGAAGAATTTTGTGTTGTTGAAGTAAGAGCTGTTATACCAGCCGGTGGTTGTAAATTTTTTCTATTACCTGTGTAAGATGAATCTGTATAATTGTTTTTTTGAGATGGTAATATTGTTTCTCCTAATGCTGTAGTGTCATTAGTAGATGTTGACCCTAATATGTTTCTTTCTCCTGATTTATTCATTCCTAGTTGATAAATTTTAAATGTATCTTTAGGATATTTTTCCAACTTAGTCTCTTTAATTACTGCTCCACTATATTGACTTGGTTCTACAACTTGTGGAAATTCATAAGAGTTATTTACAAAATCAAAATTATAGTTTGAAATATTCTCATCAACAGGAACCTCTGTTACGGTATCAGTTTCTGTTGACACTCTTACTGCAGTCCACATTCTGACAAATGGTATTTTACCTGACAAATAACCTGCTCCACCAAAGTTATGTTTATCTTTATTTAATTGTGCGTCTGTTGCATTAACTGAATCAAAAATACCACCTGATAAATCTTGTATTTCCTCTAATCTTTTCTTTACATCTGGGTCAATGGAAAGACTATCATTAAAAATTCTTGATGCTATTTTTGCCATTTATCTACCTTTTGCGTATTGTGTGGAACCTGGTATTCGTAATTGAATATTTTCTGAAACTATCATTGTGTTTAAATCATTAGCTCTTGCAATATACCACCAAAGTGATACATCACCATAAAACTGATGAGCTAATAAATCTAATCTATCTCCAAATTGTGTTATTACATAGATGTCACTATCAGATTTGGGTATTTTACTAAAAATAGTAGTTTTGTAGTATGATTTATTTTTTTTTACTTGTAATTTAGTGTTGCCATATCTACTCATTTTAAACTCCCGCTTCTGTTTTTACTTTATCGTAATTAACACCATAAAATCTTGTATTAATATCTGGTGTCTTATCGTGAATTACCGTAAATCCTATAGTTGCTGTAATGTATTTAGGTGCTCGTGTACCCTCTTCAAAATAATTCCAAGTACCTTCTTCATTAAAAGAATAATTTAGAGTATTTAAAAATCCTAATAAGCCGTGTTTTAATGCCGCATTATCATTTTGTGCTTTTGAAGCTCCACCGTATAAATCAGCTAATCTCATTCTACAAAGAGGTGGTTTAGGTCTTGTTAATGTATAACCTTCTGTTGAAGAATCATTAAAATATTCAGGGTAACATAAACTTGTTAAATAGTCAAGTTTTTGATAAATACTTTTAAACTCATCTGGATTATTAGCATATAAATCTAATGAAAAATTTAATGTTCTGGTTGTGCTTTGATATGCAACAACTGGTTCACTTCTTCCAACATATTGTTCTGTTGAATAAGCAGGAGCTATGTTTTCAGATAAGTCTTTAATGTATCCTCTGAACATTAAAATTTTATCGTTTCGCATATCTTTGAAATAAAATGGATAACCTTCTTCTATTGTGGATAATGAATCTTTATTACCTCTTTTGTTTATTATAACTTGCTCTTCTTCATCTATAGGTGCTAAAGTATGAAAATCTCCAGGTATACCTTGATTGTTTACCGTTGTCCCATCTATTGATTGATTGACATTATATAGAATAGAACCACCTAATGTAGTGTGTTTATCTCCATCTGCAGTCAATTTTTGTTTTGTGATACCCTCTACTTTACTATTTTTATTGGGTGTCAAATCAGGTAATCCAAAAATAGGGTCTGATGATTCTGTATATTTATCTTCATCAAATAAAACAGAACGATTCATTCTAACTTTTATAAAAGGTGTTGTTGAAGAAAATGCTGATAGTGGATTATATGTGTATTGAAATTGTTGTTTACCAACACTTGCACCAAAAAATCCATATCGTTCATCTGTCCCGTGTTTTATATTTCTGTGCCATGCGTTTGCTAAATACCCAACTACATTTTGAGCTGCAATAAACTTGATACCATCTTGACTATCGAATAAATACTTACCAACTCTTTCTATATCATCTAAAGATTGGTCTATTACATTTTTTGAATCACCTATACCTCTAATAACATAAGGTTCTTCACCTCTATCGAATGCTAAAGGCAAAAACCCTTGTGATGATACTTTACCATTACCGTGTCTCATATCTAAACGACCATCAACTTTACTTTTTACATTTTTAAAATCTATTAAATCATTAATATGGTCGTTGTAAATATCTTCTAATGTAATACCCGAAACATCTACACCATTAATTAAATTACTTCTTAAACCACCTTGTTGAATTAATGATACTTTATCAGGGTCAATTGTATCTTTTGTTCTAAAAGTATTACCTGGGTTACTTAGATATTTATTTTTTTGTTCACCACCAAAATCAAAGGTCTGACCTCCAAATTGTCTAAACAATGTCCCGTTATCAATATTATCATTACCAGTGTTTATCGTACCATCACCAACCATTAAAAATTCTGATAAATCTTTATGTTTTCTTAATTTTGTAAAACCTGTTGCATGAATATCATCAATTGCAGTAACACCGAGCCCTGCATCATCATAAACTTCATAATAATGTAATCCAACTAATTCACCTGGATTACTATAACTCGTACCTGATGCTCCTTTAAATTCAGTTGGGTCTAAATGTTTACGATTAGGTGTGAATTTATGGCCAAATTCATCTCCCCAATGGTCATCTTCAATAATAATTTGTTCAGTTGGGTCTGGATGATTAAAAGAATCACCTTCTACACCAATGTATTCTGAAAGGTCTTTTTCTTGCCTATTTTTTGTAAAGTTTATAAAACTAGGTGACGGTCCATTTGCATAATCATCAATATAAAATGTGCCCAAATTTAATCCTGGATTACTATAATTTGTACCTGATGCTCCTACAAATAATGTATCATCACCTGGCTGTAGTTGTGGAACAAATCCACTCCCCTCGACATCTAATATTGCATTGACAATATGGTTATTGTATCCATATTCACTTGGATTATTATATGTCGAGCCTTCAATTCCTAAAAAGTCTGTACCTTCTGTATTTACGGTGAAACCATTTGCATGAATGTTTTCAATGTAATTGACACCTTGTGTTGTACCGGCATCAACTAAGTCACTAAATATTGAATTTAAATTATTTAAGCCTGCCATAATATTATGCCTTCACTACTGGAATACCATCATTTAGTATTCTCATTAATAATCTATTAGTTTCTGCTATATCTTGTTTTAATTTTCCTACTTCTTCTGCTACAGGTTTCAATGCTTGACCTCGAACACCTGAAACAATCTCACCTTTATCAACTTGTGCTATACCTGTTCTTGTTATTGTACCACCAGTTTCTAACTGAGGTACATCACCCATCAATGATGGTGTTTTAATTTTTGGTATACCAATATTAAAAGGAGGGATAGTTCCAAATACTGAATTATCCACTATGAAACCTTTTTTCATTAAAGTATATCCTTTAAACAATACTTTATCAGAAATAGCATTTTTTATTCTATTGAATGTTCTAATAATTAAATTAAATGGTTTTTTAATAAAATCTGTTACGGTAGAAAGAGCATTTTTTATACTTTGTGCAAAATCTCCTGCAAATTCTCCAAAATCAATATCTGGTAATAAATTCATTAATGATTCTCCAATAGAAGAAAACATAGCACCAATAGAATCAAATGCTCCTGAAACTGCACCTGCTACTAAACTACCAATACCTAAAAATGCATTTGCAATCATTTGCGGTACTTTTTTCACACCTTCTATTGCACCACTAAATAAATCTACAAAAAATTCAGCACCAATACTAACTGCACCCATTAAAGCTTCACCAAGTCCTGATAACCCTCCTACAACTAAGTCTAATATCGTCTTACCTATACTTCCAATACCCTCTATAGAATCTAATATCAGTTGTCCTAAACCTGAAAAAATATTTGCAATCGAACCTGGTATATCAGCAAAGAAATCAACGATAGCATCTGTAACCGTGTTGAATCCATCTCGTATAAATTGAAATGCATCTTTAAACCATGAAGTTAAATCAGTTCCAAATATCATATCAAAAAGACCAGTAAATGCTGTAACAACTCCTTCAATTACTCCTATAACAAAACCACTAACAAATCGATACATATTTTTAAATGTACCTGTCACACCTGTAAGACTCTTATCTACATTATTAAAACCACCAAATAATCCGTCAATTAATGATAATATTTGTCCTAAAATTGGTATACCTCTTAAGCCTAATTTACCAAAAACTTTAACAAGACTTACAATAGGTTTGAAAAGTTTAGATGCTACTTTAAATACTGAAGTGAATGGTTTCAATAACCCGGTTATTGGTTTAGTTATAAATTTTATTGCCTTTGCAAATCCTTTAGCTGCTTTTGATAGAGCTGCAAATCCTTTACTACCTTTTATTTCTTTAAAAAATTTACGAAATGGTCTGGTTGCATTCATTATAGGTTTAACCACATTTTTTAACCAAGAAATTCTTATACCTTTAAATATATTTGATAGTTTAGTGGCTATTTTAGCAAATGTTTTTGGCATAGCTATTTTCATAACACCAATTCCTTTCAACATTCCTCCAACAAGTGAGTCACCTAATGCTTTTCCCATACCAAAAAGTAATTTAGTTCCATTCACTAAAATAAATGCTATACCATCAAGTAACATTTGACCTATTTTCTTACCTAATCCCACCCAATCAAAATTTGTAAATGCTGCTTTAAGTTTATCCATATATTCTTGAAAACCTTCAGGTGTAAGTATCTTTTCTATAAAGTTTGCAACTTTTTCAAGTGCACCTATTATATCGTCACCAAATAAGTCAGCTAATTTAATTAATGTTCTATTCATTTTTGCTAATATTTTTTCCATGTTTGACATTGTTTTTGATGCTTGTAGTGCTGCTCTGTCTTGTGCCGATAATGCTTCTTCACCCATATCAACACCACCCATTTCATCTGCCCCTTTAGACATCTTCAGTAATTGTTCTGTTGACATACCTGCTGCGTCTGCAACTGATTGTAAAGTTAATGGGTCTAATGAACCTAAATCAACATCACCTAATTCATCAGCTATAGCTTGAAATGCCCCTGCAGTATCACCTGCAAAAGCTAATCTTCTTGCTTCATTTAAATTGATATTTTTACCTAACATAACTGAAGCTTGTAACTCTTTATTTAACGAGTCTTCAAAATTCAACATTCCTTTTAATGAGTTGGCAACATCTTTAACACTCATACCTAATTTTCTTGCTTCTATTGCTGTCTTTGCAAAATTTTTCACTCCTCCTTTGGAAAATAAAGCCATATCTTCTGTAGATTGTGCCATATCTTGTAGTACTGCTTGAGGAGCCACATCGTGTTGTGCTGCTAATAATCCTACTTGTTCTGATAATACATGCGATTGTTCAGCTGATAAATCTCCTATTAATTGAAATTGCCCTACAATGGTTGCCATTGTTCCAGATTGTACATTTAATGCTTTAGCTCCATCTGCTATATCTTTAGAAAGATTTAGAGATTCTGAAAATGCCATACCAAAATTATTTGATAATTCAAAAGAACTTTGAGCTATGTCTTTTGCTGATAGACCTATTCTTTCAGCACTATCTACCAGTTTCTCGAATGATGCATTTGCTCTGTTGCCTGCTACTTCAAATCCAACACCTATCTCATTGACAACTGCTTTCATATCGTATTGGAACTTACTTATAACAGCACCAAATAATCCTGTTATAGCTCCTACAAAACTCAGACTCAATATAGACGATAGGATACTACCAATCTCACCAAAAGCAGATACCATAGTGTCTGCTACTTGTTTACCAGCCTGTAATAACCCTTTAGCTAGGTCTTTTGTCTTATCTTTTGCTTTTTTTAGTAATTGAGTAAATTTGTTGGTATTTTTATTGGTATCATCTACATTATCAGGTATGTCGTTAGTGTCACTTAATATTTGTTTCATCAAATCAGCAACACCCTCTAAATTTTTTGTCATATCTTCTGCAGAGGAAACTACATCTTCAAAAATATCCTCAATGTCTGCCAATAAATCTCTTTGTTCGTTTAGAGATTCGTTCTGTTTATTGATTTCTCTTGATGATGGCATGTATTTTCCCCAATATTGAATTTATTTTGAAACCGTTTCTGTTCTATTATAAATATCAAAAATTTAAGAAATTCTACTATCTTCTTTGTTTGTTAGCCTTTTTAATTTCATCAGATTCTTTTTTCATTGTAGCTTGAAGTTCATTCAGATACCAATTTCTTAAATAAACAGGCATACTATATACTTCTGAAAAATTAAAACCTTTTCCGTAATATACAAGATTAAATATTGACTTGTGAATATAAGGTTTTTCTTTAGGACTCAGGCCAAAAAAAGTTTACGGTCAGTGGAATATCCACTTCAACCGTTCCTCCTTCTGGAAACTCTATTTCCTGTTTCATCTCAACATCTGGTGATATTCTTGTTATTTCATTTCTGAGAGCTAATGAATCTTTTGATAACATATTATCAATCGATTCAGATAATTCTGCCTTATCAGTTATTCCATCCCATTCGATGATAACACGCTTTAATCTTGTCGTTATTCCTGATGATTGTAAAGAACCTAATTTTTTCTTTGCATCTAATTCAGCATTAATTTGTTCATCATCTATACCTGTCAATAATTTCCATTTTATTTTTGATTTTGAAATAGGTAATTCAAAGTCAAATTCATTTGAAGAATAATCAACATCTGATGGAACTATTTTATATGGACAATCTGCTAAATTAAACTTGTGAGTAATTGTTTCATCTGTTGTAGGATGTGTAACCTCTGTAGAATATTCAGGTCCGTATGCTAAAATACGAATAGCAATCATTATGGCATTTTTATCACCTAACACTAAATCTTTTGTATTTATACCAGGAGTTAGTATCAATGAATCCATTAATTTCTCCAAAACAGCACCTTTTTTGATAAGATTCTGTGATGTCAAAATATCCTCTTCTTTAGCAGTCATATATTTTATTTCTATTTTACCTTTATATAGTGGTGAATCTTTTCCATATATTTTACCACCGCTCGGTAAATCAATTATTTCACTAGGAAATTTTTGTTTTTTTATATCTGCTTTTTCTGTTTGTGGTTCTGCCATTTTTGACTCCTATGATTTTGATTCATTTACAGATGCTTGTCTATAACTCGTCACTAATTTTTTGATTTCACCGATAGCTTTTCTAGCTCTACCACCAGCTGCTTTATTACCTTTGTCTACAAATATTGAATGGTTATCTTCAAAATCTGTAAATAGTTGTTTTATATCGTTATATAATTTATCACTTGACATATTTATACCTCCGTTGCTCGTCTAAACCATCCTAAAAAGAATTTTTCTTGTTCTGGTTTAGCTGTTATTAAATCTACATAATACTTTACTCTGAATGCTCTAACTCTATCTAACTCGACACCTTTTAGAGCTCCAATTGTCATTGGTCCTAAGCCACCATCAACTTCTATATCTTTACCTCTGTTGACAGCTGCTCTTTGTAGAACTTTGACTGCTGTTCTCTTACCCATATTCACACACATATCAAAATAAATATGCCATAAATTCTGTGGAAGAGATTCAACTTTGTTTTTATCCCAATAATCTTTTTTATAGATGTCTTTTGCTTGTTCTATTGTTAGATTCTTTATATCAATATCTGGATAAAACCTTTTAGTGATGCCATACTTTGTTTCACCACCTAAATCTTTGGGGTCGTTTACATAACCACCCTCGTGTTCTAAAACTTGTTCAATAATTTCTTTGAATG
>CENI01009552.1_pt1 | contig 10026 bp, 12 predicted proteins | sample 530161 | NCBI WGS metagenome assembly CENI01 (sample SAMEA2591107, study PRJEB7988) | marine metagenome | isolation source: saline water (ENVO:00002010), including | reverse complement strand
ATTAAGTTTAGGTGGAACAACATTTAGTTTAAATGCAGGTTTAAATAATCTAACAGACACAACAATTACATCACCTGCAGCAGGACAGGTATTAATATATGATAATACAAATTCAATATTTGAAAACGCATTATTAACTGCAGGATCAAATGTAAGCATAACTAATGCAGATGGTGCTATAACTATTGCAGCTACAAATACAAATACAGACAGTTTTAAAACAATAGCTGTATCAGGTCAAGATAACTTAGTAGCAGATAGTGCTACTGATACGCTTACCATAGCTGCAGGATCAAACGTAACATTAACGACAACAGCTGCAAGTGATACTTTAACAATCGCTGCAACAGATACAAACACTACATATACAGCAGGTAGTGGATTGACATTAGCAGGTACAGAATTTTCTTTAACTAATAATGCAGTTACTATAGGTGGTACATCTGTAGCATTAGGTGCAGCATTAACTGCAACATCAGGAGCATTAACAATAGGTGGCAATGGATCTTCAGGTGGTGTAACAATAAATGACGGATCTATTCAGGTTAGAACTGGTACTGGAAATGTAGCAGAAATGAGAATGTATTGCGAATCAAGTAATGCACATTATCAAACTATAAAAGCAGCACCACATAGTGCAGCGAGTTCAGCAGTATTAACTTTACCAACTGCAACAGGTACATTTGTAGCAACAGGAGACACAGGAAGCGTAGCGACTGCAATGATAGCTGCAGACGCAGTAACACAAGCTAAGATTGCAGATGACGCAGTAGGTGCAGATCAATTAGCAGCAAGTGCTGTAGTTACAGCTTCTATTGTAGACTCAAATGTTACGACTGCAAAAATTGCAGATAATAATATTACTTATGCAAAATTAGGTGTTGAGTTTACAGAAGCAGCAGCATTAAGTGGAACATCTGTAGATTGGGCAACAGCAACAACATTTACTAAAACATTAGGTAGTAATACAACACTAACATTTTCTAATGTATCAACAGGTATGCAGATTAATTTAGTTATAAGTGGTAACTATACATTAACTTTACCTTCAAGTGTAAAAGAATTAGAAAACGCAGACAGTTATGACGGAAGTGGTACAAATTTAATTAGTATTGTTTCAACAAACGGAAATACTGAACAATTTGCAACTATAAATAAAGTAGCTTAATATGTACGCAAATAATATAAATAACGAAATAAAAGTATTTAATCAATTGCCAACATATTGGGACGGTGTAAATTTATATACATATAATTTTGCTAGTTCTCCAGTAGAAGTGTTAGAAGAAGAAGGTTTTTTTCCTATAGTAGATCCACAAATAGATGAAGAAACAGAAGAATTAGGAGACTTATATTTAGAAGAAAATAAATATTATTATATAGTAATACAGAAATAATTATGAAAGCAGTAAATAACAACGGAATAATAACATTTTACCCAAATTTACCTACGAAGTTTAGATCTTCAACAGGTTTACATTTAAACATACAAAATTGGTCTGAACAAGATATGAAAGATCACGGACTATTTGATGTAATAATAGATGATAACTTTGATGAAAGAATACACGATTTAGGAGAAATATATTGGGACACAGATAATACTGTATTTAGAAAAGATATAATAAACAAAACTTTCATTAAATCTTTAGAAGAATATAAAGAACAAGCAATACATAATTTTAACAGTAGAATTGGAAGTAAACTTGCACAGAGTGATTGGTATATTATAAGAGAAATGGAAAATGGTACAGAAGTACCTAGCGAAATTACAAGTAGACGACAAACATTAAGAGATATAGCAAATTCAACAGAAATTGAGTTAAATGAATTAACAAGTATAGAAGAAATTATTACATTTGACTATCCAAACTTAGACTAATGCTAAATAAAAGATTAATTGGTGCAGGTGCAGCAGGTGGTGCAGTAGTACCAACTGAAAATTTTAAAATAGTTACTTATACAGGAACTGGTGCTCCTCATTCTATTACAGTAGGATTTCAACCTGACTTTGTTTGGATAAAAGATAGGAGTGGAACTGGATCGCACTCTTGGACAGATTCTACTAGAGGAGATAATTTAGTTTTACAATCCAATGAAAACTCTGCTGAAGCAAGTGGACAAATAACTTTAGATAGTAATGGATTTACGATAGGTAATAATAATGCTTTAAGAAATTCTAGTGGTGTCGAATATGTAGCTTGGTGTTGGAAAGGTGGCGGTGGACCAACAAGCAATAGTGACGGAAGTATAACAGGTACAGTAAATGCAAATAAAGCTGCTGGGTTTTCTGTTGTTAAATATACTGGAAGTGGATCTAGTGCTACTGTGGGACACGGTTTAAGCTCTGCCCCAACATTAATAATTCAAAAAAGAATATCAAGTGCTTCAGATTGGTTAGCAGGAGCATCAGATTGGACAAAATATTTAGAACCAAATGGTACACCACCTTTTAGAACTGCTGCTGTTTGGAATGGAGCACCGACAAGTACGACTTTTGGAGTAATAAATAGCACAAGTACAAGTAGCGTAGATTATATAACTTATTGTTTTGCAGATGTTGAAGGTTATCAAAAAATTGCAACCTATACTGGTAATGGCTCTACCAATGGACCGATTGTTGATGTCGGTTTTGAGCCTGCGTTTGTTTTAGTTAAAAATTTAAGTAGTACTGAACAATGGCTAATAATTGACAATACAAGAAATACAGTAAATCCTAGAAACAGTTTATTACAAATGAATTTGAATGCTGCTGAATCTACAGAAGCAGGTGCAGTTATGAATTTTTATAGTACTGGGTTTCAATCAGTAGGTACTGGTGGTGGTGGTGGATCAGGACAAATTAATAGTAATGGCGATACTTATTTATATTGGGCAATCGCTACAGATCCTGACACAGAAGCACCAACACTTACTAATAGTTTTGATATGACAACTTATACTGGTAATGGTAATACAAAATCTATAACACAAATAGGTTTTTCTCCTTCTTTAACTTGGACTAAAAAAAGAGACGGTGCTGATGATCAAGCGTGGTTTGATTATGTAAGAGGTGCTAATAAAGAAATATTAAGTAATTCAACAGCAGCAGAAGCTACAAAAACAGGTGCAATAAGTTCTTTTGACGCAAATGGATTTACCACTGGTGCTAATGGTGCTCTTAATGCAAGTAACGATACATATATTTCTTGGACTTGGAAAGCAAATGATGATGTGCCAACAGTTAATGAAAATGGAAGCATAGATTCAATAGTTAGTGCAAATGCTAATGCAGGATTTAGTATTGTAAAATGGAATGGCGATGGAAGTGCTTCTGCAACTGTTGGTCACGGTCTTTCATCAAAACCAGATATGGTTATTGTAAAAGATTTAACAGACGCAGGTGGTTGGAATGTAGCTAGTGTAGGTATAGCTTCTAACGAAGGAATAAGTTTACAATCTAATGGAGCTGCTTTTACAAGTATGGGTAACAATGGTGGTATAACTTATGGCAATTTAACTGCTACAACATTTGGGTTTGCGACTGGTGCAGTTGGTGTTGATAGTGTAAATAAAAATGGTAATTACTATATAGCATATTGTTTTCATTCAGTAACAGGATACCAAAAGTTCGGAAGTTATAGTGGAAGTGGAAGTGACAGCAATGCAATTACTGTAGGTTTTAAACCTGACTTTGTTATGGTAAAAAGAACTAATGACTCAGGTGGGTGGTTAGTATTTGACACAAAAAGAAGTAATGGTAATCCCGTTAATGACAGATTAGAAGCAAATAATAATCAAGCTGAACAAACTAATAGTGGAGATAAGCATATTAGTATTACTGCAACAACTTTTGAAGCAAATGGATCTGATACTGAACTTAATGCAAGTGGAAGCACATATTTATATTGGGCAGTAGCACAAAATGTAACAAACAATACAACATTAGCAAGTAGCTTCGGTGCAGTATTTTATGCAGGTAGTTCAGATAGTGATTCATCAACAACAGAAAGAACAATAAGTGGTCTTGGTTTTAAACCTGATCTATTATGGATCAAGAGAACTGACGGTAGTGAAGCACATTTTTTACAAGACAATCTTAGAGGAAGTGAATATACTGTTTATTCACAATCAAATGCAGCAGAATATTTTGAAGTAAATGGTGTACAATCTTTCGATTCAGACGGATTTACTGTAGCAGGTTATAATGGTACTAATAAATATCGTGAAGCATTTGTTGGGTATGGGTGGAAAGCAGGTAATACTTGGAAATCTAACATTGATGGTAGTGGATCTAGTTTGGTAAACGCAAATACTGCAAATGGTTTTAGCATAGTAAAATATATAGGTACAAGACCAACTGTACAAACATTAGGTCACGGATTAAATTCTGCTCCTGAGTGGATACTTATAAAAAATGTAGATACAGCAGGAGATGATTGGGAAGTTTATCATAGTGCTGTAGGTGCAACAAAGAATTTTGTATTAAACGACACAGCTGCACCTGCAACTAATTCAGGATTTATGAACGATACTGCACCAACATCAACAGTTTTTACAGTAGGAGCAGACGCATACACAAATAGATCAGGAGATAATTTTATAGCTTATTGTTGGCATAGTGTTTCTAATTATAGTAAAATTGGAAGTTACACAGGGGACGGTAACGCAGGTAAAACTATTACTACTGGATTTAAACCTGACTGGATATTAATTAAGTCTACAGTAGGTGCTGATAACTGGAGATTGTATGATAATTTAAGAGGTGTAAAAGAAGGTGGTTATTTAGAGCCAAATAGAACTGACGGTAACGATACAAGTAGTGCACCTAATCTTACAATTACATCAACAGGTTTTACAATAACAGCAGGTGGTGGATCAGTAGGAAATAATGTAAACGGTAATTTATATACATACGTTGCTTTTGCTAAAAATGCAACAAATAACAATACTCTTGCTGATAGTTTTAAAGTAAAAACTTACACTGGTAATGGTACTACACAAGAATTTGACGATATTGGTTTTAAAGCCGATCTAGTTTGGATAAAGGAGAGAGACGGTACAAACCCACATAATATATGGGACACAACAAGAGGTGCAGGTAAACTTTTAAAAGTAAATGCTTCTGACGCTGAATCAGGTAATGCAGGAGATCTATTAGGTTATTTTACAGATGATGGATTTCAAATTAATAGAAATTATGATGTACACTCTGCTTATGACAACACAAATTATTCAGGATCTAGTTATGTAGCGTGGGCGTGGAAAGCAGGTAATGGGTGGCAAAGTAATTTAGACGGTACAGTTCAATCATTAACTAATGCAAATACTGCAAATAGATTTTCAGTAGTCAGATATGTAGGTAATGGATCAGCTACGACTATTGGTCACGGATTAGGATATGCACCAACTTTTATGATTGTTAAAACATTAGAAAGTTCAGCAAAGTGGAGAGTTTATCATTCAGTACTAGGTGGTACAAAAGCATTAAATTTAAATGACAGTTATGGTCAAGGAGTATCAGCAAATTATTGGAATGACACAGCACCTACTACATCTGTATTTAGTGTAGGTGCAGATCTTTCAGTAAATGGAGAATCGCATATTGCTTATTGTTGGAATGATGTTACAGGGTACAGTAAGTTTGGATCATATACTGGTAATGGAAATAGCACAGGACCGTCTGTTGATGTTGGGTTTAAGCCTGACTTTGTAATGATAAAAAGATATGATGGTGTTTCAAACTGGAATATATATGATAGCGTTAGAAATAGTCAGCCATTATATCCTAACTTAAGTAATGCAGAAGGGGGAAGTCAAGCTATTAATTATATAACATCAGGATTTCAACCAGCTTATGCAGGTGGTGATTTAAATGAAAATGGTGGAAATTATGTATATATGGCATTTAAAATGAATTAAAAAAATAGAAATAATGAATAATGGATTTGAACCTACATTGTTAGGGATAGTAACTTTAGTAATTACAGTATCAGATATAAATTCTGTATTGCAAGGTCTACTAATTATAGCGACTTTAGTTTACACGATAATTAAGATCGTACAGCTATTAAAGAAAAAATAATTAACTTTAATAAAAATAAATATTATGAAAAACTTTTTAAATAAAATTTGGGAAGGTATTAAAGAGGCGTTTTGGGCTCAAGTACCTTATATAATTTACTCAACAGTATGGTTATTTTTAACTATGTTTTGGGCAACGGTATTCTTAAAGTGGTTTATGAATAAATATTACTAAAATGAAACTATCACAAAACTTAACATTAGCAGAAGCGTGTAGATCTGAAACTGCAAAGCGTAAAGGAATAGATAATACGCCAAGTGGATCTATATTAGACAATTTAAAACTTACAGCAGAAAAATTATTTCAACCTATACGAGATCATTTTAAAAAACCTATATATGTATCAAGTATGTATCGTTGCGAACGATTAAACAGTTTAGTAGGTGGAGTATCACACAGTAAACATATAACTGGGCAAGCTATCGATATAGATAATGATACAACAGACGTTTCTAATAAAGACATATTTAATTACATAAAAGACAACTTAGATTTTGATGTATTAATATGGGAATTCGGTGATGACAAACCTAATTGGGTGCATTGTACTTATGTAGAAGGTTTAAACAGAAAACAAGTTTATCGTAATTCTATAGAAGAAGGTATGCAAATGTATACAGAGCCAAAAGTTGCACAACCTAAAAAAGTAAAATATGAGCAAAAACCGAAAAAAGTTCAAGGAAACAAAACTGGGAAAGTTCCTGCTAGGGAAATCAGGGGTGTTTCAGACATTAGCAGAGACGATTCCTGACAAAGGGGTTTTAGGCGTTTTAAAGAACTTAATTATTACGGACGATAGTTTACCTAAAACAGACAAAGAAACTGCTTTAAAGATGTTAGAAATCGAAATAGAGGAACTTGACGCTGTAACTAGAAGATGGGAAGCAGATTTAATGTCAGATTCTTGGCTTAGTAAAAATGTTAGACCAATATCACTAGTATTTCTAACTTTAGTTTATGCAACAGGTTTTTTTATGGAATACGATCTAAATATTATAAATCAACTTATGCTTTTAGTTTATGGTGCATACTTTGGAAGTCGTGGGTTGGAAAAGATTCGAAAACTTTAGTATTATATTGTAATTTTATTATATTATAATTATACAATATTGTACAATTACTATATAGTATTATGTTTATAGTGTGTTATGCGTAGAAAACTTATTAAAAAAATTGACAGAATATTTAGTAAGTATATCCGACTAAAACACGCTGATCACGCAGGTAATTGCACCTGTATTACTTGTGGTAAAAAAGCTAAATGGGATAGTGGACAAATACACGCAGGACATTTTGTTAGTAGAAGATATTTAGTTACAAGGTTTGACGAAACTAATGTTTATCCTCAATGTGCGTACTGTAATAATTGGCTTCAGGGGAATCAGTATACTTTTGGAAAAGCAATTGACAGAATACACGGAGAAGGTACTGCAGATGATTTAATGATACTATCAAAGAAAACAATTAAGATCGAAAACTACGAATTAGAAGATATTTTTTGCAAAATTAAAGATGGTTTATTAACTTTATCAAATAAATAACACAAAAATAATATCATTATGAGTATCGAAAACACGATTACAAATACAAAAACAGTCGCTGATAGTTTCGTAAACGACCAACTAATATGGCGCAGAGAACGTATAGAAACATTAACAAGAGAAATAAAAGATCTTAAAGAGCAAAACAATCAATTAAGACAATTATTTACAAACGAAGTAGATTTCGTTAAGTTAATGAAAGGTTGCATAGAAGATTTATTACAAATAGAAGGTGCAAACGAATTAGATTCTGCTAAAAAAGCAATGGAACAAATAGACAGACATATTTATAGTCAGGAACAGTATATAATTCGTAACTTTTTAAACAAAAAATAATGGCACTAGCAATAAACGAAGAAAGAAAAGCTACTATAGACTGGATCGAAGAAGGCAAGGTTTGGTCAGGAGCAGACAATACATCTATGAAAGAACATAGAGTATCATTTAAAAACGGTGACATAGCAGTATTTAATTATCCTGCAAGTAAAGTTTATCCTTTTCAAAAAGGTGATGTAGTTACATATTTATTAAATGAACGAGAAGATAAGTTCACAAAAAAAGTTAAACAAAACGGAAAACAAATGAAAAAAGTAGAAGAACAACCACCTGCACCTACAGCAAGTACACAAAATAATGTATCTTTAACACAACAACAAAGTATTGCATTATCTGTTGCTAGTAAATTAGGTTTCGAAACTGTAACATCAACACCTTGGCAAGAAACATTAAAAATAAAAGCTAAGAAAGATCAAATACAGAAAGACGAAACACCTGATACAGCGTCAGCTAGATTACAAGCAGAAGCACAACAGAAATTATTAACGTCTATTGCGCAGATATCGATTGCATACTATAATCTATTAACAACTAAACCACAATAAGATGGCACAGAAAACAGATACAGTATTTATAAACGGTCTTTACACATATCTAAATGATAAAAGTTTTATAGTCTGCAAAAGCAGTCTAAACGTAGAGAAATTTTTAGAACAATTAAAAGATCCTGATGTACAAAAACACATTAGAGAAAACGAAGGTTACTTAAAATTTGTTACAATGCTTGGAAAGTCAGGCAAACCATATAGCAAATTAGAAAACAATAATTACAAAGAAGTAACAAGCAAGGAACACAGTCCTGATCGAAATTCTACAGACGATGACGGACTACCGTTCTAATACAGTCTCTTTAAAATCTCAAGTTAGTAGACTAAATGATATTCGTAATGGAAAGATAAAAGAAGGTTTACGACTTGGGATTGATGAGATAGACGAGTACTGGAGATTTAAATTTAACAGTTTTAATCTAGTACTTGGACACGCTTCAACAGGAAAAACTACAACACTACTTTATTTATTGCTTTTATATGCACGTAAGTACGGACTTAAATTTTTAATTTATAGTGCAGAAAACGAAGCATCAAGTATTAGTAAAAAACTTTGTGAGTTTCTTGTTGGATTACCATTTAATAAAATAGAACAAAATGTTTGGAAAGAAAAGATTGAATGGATACACGAACACTTTAGATATATTGACATAGACGAAACTTTTACATCTAGCGAATTGCTTACAAAAGCAGAAGTAATTAAAAACGAATTCGACTTTCACGGTTTTGTTATAGATCCATATAATTCATTAGTTAGAGACAGAGAGTTAATGAGATCATACGGATCACACGAGTACGACTATGCAATAATGTCAGATATGCGACTATTTACAAGACGAAATAAATGTTCGATCTATTTAGTAACACACGCTGTTACAGAAGCACTAAGACATAAACACCCTAACGGACATAAATTTGAAGGATATATACAACCCCCTAGTGCAGGATCTGCAGAAGGTGGTGGGAAGTTCTTAAATAAAAGCGACAATTTTATGATTTTGCATAGAATGACAAACCACCCTGAATTATGGACACATACATATATAGCTATAATTAAGATAAAAGAGATCGATAGCGGTGGCAGACCAACACCATTAGATAATCCCATAGAATTAAAATCACTACCTAACAATGTAGGTTTTAGTTTAAATAGCAGAAATTTATTACATTTGGTAAAAAAGATTGATTCTTGAAATAGCATATAAGAAACATAAGGATTGGTTAAGAATATGTAAATCTTTCGACTGCAGTAATGACGACTGCCAAGATATTGTCAGCGAGATGTATCTTAAAATAGATGACTTAACAAAAAAAGGCAAGGATCTAAGGTACGGTGACAACGACATAAATTATTGGTATTTATATAAAATGATCTTTCACGCTTGTTTAAGAACAAAACAAATGAATAACAGGCGAAGTGATATTATATTTTCTGCAAGTTTAAATAGTCCAAGCAGTCACACTAATAATGATATGCAGTCTGATTTAGGTTGTACTGTGTCGATTCATAATATTACTGCAAATATTAACGACAACG
>CENI01029143.1_pt1 | contig 10033 bp, 19 predicted proteins | sample 530161 | NCBI WGS metagenome assembly CENI01 (sample SAMEA2591107, study PRJEB7988) | marine metagenome | isolation source: saline water (ENVO:00002010), including | reverse complement strand
ATGACACAGAACAGGAGAGAATGTATGATGTGGCTTAAAGGAGACAGAGTTAAGACTATCACAGAACCATACATCACAGGCATTGTGGTTGAAGATCTTGGCAACAAGGTTGTGATTGAAGATGATCACGCAGAAACTGATGATTGCAGACTAGAGTTTCACAAAAGTGATTTGGAAGTATTCAAAGGTGGCCAGTATCATCCAGTAGATGGCAACACATGGAAAGAGATCATAGGTTATTAAACGTGAGACTTGTGAACTTGGTGTTTGGGGCACACAAAATTGGCAACTCGATCCTATGGCTTCTTGGCTATGGAACCGCCAAGGTACGCCATGGTGGGAAACAAAATATATGGGGCATTTTGGACAAGTGAAAGATCCTAAACATTCAGAATTGATGGAGTTAAGATCATCTGCATCAATCAAAACATCAGCAGAATATGGAGGCATAACCTTCCAGCATCAAGATGGTGAAATAGAAGAATACGATGGGTGGCAAGTCAGATTAAATGGCTACAAGTTTCCTAGGCCAAGATATGACTTTCATTCTGAAACATGGGATTGGAAAGCAAGATATGAAACACCTAATACTCCTGAAGGCAAACAAGAGGCCATTGACCTTGCTGTGCGTCAAAGTGGGCATTGGTGGGGAGAAATGTTGAGATGACAGAAGAGAACAAACAGGTTGAGGAATTAAGTTATCCTTTCAATCCAAAACTGCGAGACAGAGAGGACTCAAAATTAGAAATTTTGAATCCATTGCAGAATACAAAAAAGAAACTGGTGCCATTAGCAGATAGAGTTAAACAATTGAGAAGGTCTAACCTATGGAAGGCCCAAATGAGAAATTGGAAAGATAATAACAAGTTTATGAATGTGGACTTACTCCCTAAGATTAAAAAGTTTAGATTAGGTGACACTATGATTGATGAGGACATACAAAGACTCTTAGTGACTGAGGCTTGTTCAAATAGAATATGTCATTATCAGAAGTTTGGTGAATATTACATACAAACACCTTATGTTCAAGTGATGTCAGATGGAACAATTAAGAATATTAATGGTCAACATACCACAACGGTTGTGGCTACTTTAATAGAAGAAGGACGAGTAAAAGGATATACAGGTGCTTGGCAAGACTTTGAATTGGAAATGGCTTATATAGAAACAGACAATGATGCCATTGCTAGAAGAGCCTTTAATCTTTGGAATGGTGCAGGGCAAGAAAAACAGACACCATTTAATATTTTGAGAGGTAAAGTTCTTTCAGTAAGAGTTGATGGAGATAGAACTTTTGAAGACGAAGTTGAAGCAGAAGAAAGACTTTCGGCTGTTGAAGAAAATTTAAGTTTTCCTGTTCCAGCAGAAAATTCATTGGCTCATCTTCCTGGGGCTTTCACTAACTTTGGAACATACAATTTAATGGATAAGACGGCAGTGGCAGAGGCATCTAGATGGCACAATGAATATTTCCATCATAAGACAATCCATGTATCTTTGTGGTTCATATTTAAAGACTTTGGTGATGCAGAAGGATTCAGTTATGACAACAAATTTTTGAAAGAGATTGCAGGGTTGGTTAAAACTTATTTTGATGATTTAAGTGAATTTGCTTTATCTTACAAGAATGTCTATCAAAAATATTATTTAGATATCAACAATGTAAAGGTGAAGACTGCTCCGGACAAAGGATATGCCTGTGCCTTATTGCAATTATACAAGGCAAACGGTGGTAAACAGAAATTGCCTGCAGAAATATTGAATAGATACCCAGACCTTGTTGACTATTGGGATGATAGTTATAAGCAGGGTGGCGATGAATAAAAATTATAACCTATATACCATAATCAATAGGATAGGTAGGCCTGGGTTTGGCATAGCCACAGACCTAGATGGTAGACAATGGCACTATATTGATCACTCCGGTGATTGGATGTATATGCCTATAACCTGGAGCGGCAATGAACATCATATTAGATCGTTGGAGAAGGATTGCAAAAGACAATTTTTTGATGTTCGATGGAAACCACACGAAGCAAAGAAAAAGAGAGAATGGCTAGACGACAATTACCTAGGTCCTAAAGGAACAGAGTTTGATCAGACAGGAGTAAAGACTATCATTGATTATATCAAATCAGAAATTGAAAAAAGTGATTTAGATATCCAAATACTTCATGAAAATTATAAAGTCCACGAAATATATTAATAAAAAGTCATATTTTATGCGACTTTTTAGTAGGTTGACACATTACCATCAGAATATATTATAATATTAACAACAAAAACAACAAGGAGGTCGTTTATGTTAGATACTTTAGAAAAGAACAAAGAATTACTTCAGTTTAATGCTGGAGGCGTTGAACCAGGTAGAATATGGATCGAGGCTAGTGAGGCTGGCAAGAAAGCGGTGCATGATTACCTCGCTGAACATGAAGAGCCAATGTATTGTGGTTTTGCCAATGTTAAGATTCGTCCTGCAAAAGGATCATTTGTGAAATGGTTGAAAGAAAGAAAAATTGGTGACAAAGGTTGGAATGGTGGATACTCCATATCCTACTATGACTTCATGGGTGATGTCCGTGAGTCTTTCACACAGTCAATGGACTTGAAAGAAATGGGTTGTGATGCATTTGTGGCCGTGTTGAGAAAGTATGGCATGGATGCTTACATGGAAAGTAGGGCAGACTAGTTGACAGATTGTTGATTGGTTTTATAATAGTATTAAGAAAACATTTTACACAAGGAGGTCGTAAATGGCAACAAGAGCAAGAATAGGATTACAAAAAGAAGATGGCACAATCATTGCCTCATATCAACATTGGGATGGTTATCCTGGTGGACTTGGATACAATCTAGAAGATCACTGGACCGATTCTCAGAAAGTCGGTGAAGCAATTGAATTGGGCAACTCATCCAAGTGGGGTCAGTTCATTGGCACCAAGATTGATTTTGATGATAGGGATTGCGAGACTTATGAATATCAGAATGTCTACTACATGAGAGACAGAGGTGAAAAAGATCAAGAGGCAAGAGTCTACAAAGACGAAGCAGACTACTTGGCAAATGGCTTCAACTCAGGCGAAGAATACATCTATCTCATGAAGGTGGACACAGGCAAGACTGACTACTTGGGCAAGGCCAGAGGCGAATGGTTCTATGCTGACTACAACAATCAGACAATGAAGCCATTAGAAGCAGACGCCATCCATGAGCATATTGAAATGCTCAAGAGACATCTTGAAAGAATGAAGGAAAGGAAGGTGGCATAATGCAGTGGTATCACAAAGACAAAGATCCAAGAATGGATGAAAGGTCAGCAAGACTACACGCAAGAATGATCAAGAAACATCTTGTGGCACAAAACTATCACGATGACGTCAATGTGGCCAGAGCCTCAACTTATGTGACTTGGGACTATGGCAAGAAAAAATGGTGTGAAGTGGATCATCTCATGTTTCATGTATTGACTGTGGCTCAACCCACAGACACAAGACAGCAACTGGAGGATAGAGTATGTGGCGATGTGGCAAAGTATCTTAAAAATTTTAGTCTTTACAAAAGTGCCAAGATCTATGTGACCACAATGGACATGGAACATCCTGAATGGGACTATGGCAAGGACAAAGGTCAACCAAAATATTATCAAACCACTCTTCATATTCAAGAATGTAATGCCACAGACTTGGCCATTAGAGGACATGATCATGATTACTTTGATTTAGGTGGTGAAAACTTGTTAGAAGTGGCGTGAACAAATACATCAAATTCAAAACCAGATACATTGATATCCCAGGTGTTAATTTGAAAGGACATCCTTTTGTGGGTGTCACTTATCCTTTTGAATCTAAATCATCGCCAGGCAAGACACATCATGTCCATGTCACAGAACAAGGACTGACCTGCGAATGTATTGGATTTTCACGTCATGCCAACTGTTGGCACTCCAAGAAAGTGGCCAGCAAGATAAGATGAAAACTTGTCCCAAATGTGAATCATACATTGATGATGAACAAGACAAATGTCTTAAATGTGAAGAAGACCACACTTTTTCTTTTGGTATCAAAGTATCAAGGAGCAAAAAAGAAGAAGCCAAGAAGATTGAATGGGACGAAAAACCAAATGAACAGAATTGTGGAGTGAGAAAAAATTGAATTTTGAAAAACTATTTGGATTGATCACGTTGGTATTGATATCAATAATCCTTTTGACTCATTTGATGTGATTGACAGATACAAGATATAGTGTATCCTATGCATAGGAGGAACAATTTTATTAACCCGCAACCAAAGGAGTTTGCAATGACCAAAACACTAAGAACAATGGATTTCGGCAGTGTATTGTTTGGTGCCTCGATTGTGATATTGGCTATCACTGTTTTTCTAGGCTCTGCTTCAATCACCAAGAACTCTATACAAAAAAAAGAACGCATGAACAATCTCGAAGGAGACATTGATTATCTAATGATGGAGGTTGATTACTTGGAACAAAGAATCGACGAAATGATGTTGAGAATTAAGAGTAGGGACAATGAGGCAGGACGTGTGTTTGAAAGACTATTTGATGAAATGATGACACATGGATCAAAAGCCACAGACAAGTAATGACAACAGTCAAGCCAGTGGCAAGACCATCCGTAAAGGCATGATCATCACTGGCTTGGGCACAGAAATAACCAAATGGATGTTTGACGATTTTGAACAGGTGGAAGACTTTTATATTAATAATATCGATAAATGGAGACTCCAAGATAAAGTGACTAAAGTGATAGGAACAAATATTTTGGTTTACAATAAAACAAATGGCTAATCATGTTGGTTCACATCTATATTTTTTAAGAATTAATGCCAAGGCCAAAGAAAAGTTGGCCATGATGCTGAGATGGAACGAAATGCAACAAGGCAGAGGGAAATTAGAAAACTTTCATGAACTAATGGAACACGCCCCAGAGCATCCAGACTATGAATGGTATCATGACCACATAGGACCCAAATGGTGCTTCTTCGAAGAGTATGACCTTGATCGAATTCACTGCACGTCTGCATGGGGCTGGCCTGAAAAAGGATTCAACTGGATTGTGTCTGAATTGAGAAAAGAGGATCCAAATCTGTTGGCACAATGCACCTATGAAGATGAAGCACCTTGTTTCTATGGCGTGGCAGGATGGGGACCTCGAGGCTATGAGGATTACTATATGGATATTGAAGAAGGCAAGGATTGTTTTAAAAAATTAGGCGATAGATTCAACTTTATACAGCCATATCTACAAGAAAATGAAGACGAGGAAATGCCAGAAGAATATCATGAGAATTTGTGGGAAGCAATTGAGATTCATCAAGACATGATGTGGCAAGAGTGTAGAGGGGATGTTGAACCATATGAAGAAGATGAAATACAAGAAACAGATAGATTTCCTACTGCTGAAGAAAGATGGCCCAGAGCAGGCGAAATAATACCAGAAGATAGAAAAGTTAAAGTGCCTTTTAGATTCGACTCAAAAGGATATGATCAATCAGGGCAAGAATATATTGAATTAGTGGATGGTGGTTCCGATGGTTATGATGATGGCAAAGACTTTCATGGTGCATGGTGGGAAACAATTCCTGATTCAAAAGAATATGGCACGATACGAAATTCTGTTGATGCTCAACAAGGTGACTATGATAGAAAGTCCGACGCTTCTGGTATACAATGGTTGGATCATCATGCACAGGCTTACAACGACGAATTCAACCGTTCGAAAAAGAAAACCAAGGATGATTGACACATTTGGAAACGGTGTTAAAATATTAATATGAACATCACAGGAATAGTCACAGGCTTTTGGATGGCCCTATCAGGTGGCAATGATGGCAACATCACTGCTGGACAAGTTCTGCAAACTGCTCAAACAGTTTATGCCATTCAACAGAAAACAGAAGCAGGCACTTGGGATGAATCGTGGCATGAAGAGTCACATCAAATGGTCAAAGACACATTGAGGAGGATACAATATGAACAGTAGAACCGTAGAGCGATGCAATAATATGTTGAGAGCATTGTATGATGAAAGAACAGAACTAGAAACAGACATTGAGTTGGCTGGAGGCAATTGGTTAGCCATTCTGGAAGACCAACTGCATGATCTCAATAATTCAATCAAAGAACTTGAAAGACAACTGCATGAAGCAGAAGCAGAAAATTTAGAACAGATGAGGCAGGTGATCTAATGAAATTGATCATTGGTTTTGCCATAGGTTATTTTGTGGCCACCACACCCATTGGACAGGAGATGCTTCCCACCGTGCAGGCATATTCTGTGCAACTGTTAGAATGGATTACCAACACAGTAAGGAGTATATGATGGCAGATGTAAAAATTAAAATGAGTGCCGACGATCTTTCGCAGGCCATAGGAGAATATCTCTACAACAGGAAGAAACTGCCTGTGGGCATGGAAGAAGCATCAGTTGGTTTCAAAGTGGAGGACGGAGAGTTCGTAATCACAGTATCAACAGATCAGATACCGTCGATGACTCTAAATTAACAGTTTCATTCGACCTCCAATCAATGAAACTCGTGGGCGGACTTTCGTCATGAATGCTAGTTCGCCTGCGTTTTATTTCAAAAAAACCCTTAATAATCAGCCGTTTGCATTGGTTGACAGATTACCATATGGTAATATTATAATAGTATGAACACAAGGAACAATGGTCTAATATTATTTTTGTTCATAATTTTCCTTTCTTATTTTTCTACTGTTTCTTGTGTTCATCAGTTGACACATTCCAAAGGAGAAGTAAACTAAAAACATGACAACAAACACACAACAATTCATCCGTATTAAAAACGGCGATTACGGACGCCATGTTATTGCTGACGAAGTATTTCCACTGGTTGGCTCATTATCAAGGAATCCAAAAGGACAACTATACGTCACAGTGGATGGTTCACAAACAGAAGTGCCTGGCATTGAGCCAAGAAACTGTCGCATCAAGGTGAAGTCACCTGAATCCATTCAGATCATTTCCAAAGATGAATTTGAAAGCAACAAGACATCTACAATCCCTGCTCCACGTAAACAACAAAAGACTGAAGCAGAAAGATTGGCAGACATCCAACAGAGATTTGATATCCTGGATGACATGGCTGGAGGATGCTCAGAAGGCACAGTGAGAGCATTGATACTATCAGGCCCTCCAGGTGTTGGCAAAAGTTATGGCGTGACCAATCAACTGCAAAAGGCCAACTTGTTCAACACACTACAAAACAAACAGAGATGGGAAGTGGTGAAAGGTGCTACATCTGCCATTGGACTCTACAAAAAATTGTATGAGTATTCTGCCAAAGGCTCTGTGATAGTGTTTGACGATTGTGACACAGTTTTATTCGATGATCTATCTTTGAACATACTGAAAGCCGCATTGGACTCAGGCAAGAAGAGAATGATACAATGGAACACAGAATCCAGAGTGTTGGACAGAGAAGGCATACCTGACAAGTTTGAATTTGAAGGTGCTGTGATATTCATCACCAATGTGAAGTTTGATTCTGTGAGATCCAAGAAACTGCAGGATCATCTATCTGCACTGATGTCAAGATGTCACTACATTGATCTTACCATTGACTCTGCAGAAGACAAGATGTTGAGGATCAAGTCAGTGATTGATCAAGGTATGTTGAATGAATACAACTTTGATGATGTCAAGTCAGTGGAACAACAGATCATGGACTACATGGCAGACAACATGAATAGGATCAATGAACTTAGTTTGAGAATGGCCATCAAGTTGGCAGAACTTATTAAGATGAGACCAGATTCATGGAAAGTAGTGGCAGACGTCACTTGTATGAAGAGAGGACACTAGTATGAACAAAAAAGAAATAGATCAGTTGATGGACTTGTTCAACAAGATCAAGTTAGACCTGTCCGATGATGGTTTTCCTACAAGAACTAACAGATTAGAGGCCGTGGAGAATATGGCAAAGGTTCTGAAGATACATGGATGGATGGCTGTCAAAGGCCCCCTAATATGGACTGAACCAAGCAAGAGTGAAAGAGAAGAAGGCAAAGATATTGAAAGAAGGGGGATCTTTTCATAATGGACAAAAAATTACGAGCAATCATTTACAATCTCAAGCCAAGGGATCAATACTCCACTGACATCATTGAAGGGCGTCAGTGCCAGTATGTCTTTGGTGGCAAAGATCAAGAAGATAATTTCTACTGTGGTCACAAAACGGTGCAGACTGGTGTGCCCTACTGTGAAGAACACTATGCACTCTGCTACAGAGGCACTGCCGCCAAAAAGAAATTGAAACAATTGATATGATGCAGTTTATTCAATCTGTGTGGGCCGTGGGATGGCCTGTGCAATTTGCGAGCATGATGATGCTGGCAATAATTGTGGCCGGGGTGTTGGTGCATCTAGACGTTCATAAAAAAGATTGAATTAAAGAGACTCCTAGATGATAGGAGTGTTTGTTGTGTGAGGGGGCAGGCAACTGTCCCCTTTTTTCTTGACTGCAAATGCCTACAAAATTGAATCATTTGATTGTGATGATGTGATGGTAATTGGACCATTTTTAGAGGCATCGCACGATGAGGTCATCATCAAAAATGAATCATTTTCTGGGTCCGAGTTCTAAATATACATAATGACTCATATTGCAATAATTTCTGCCACACAAGAACAGATAGACATTGAATTTGTCACCAAGGAATTGGCAGATGCATGGTGTTCACTGTATGCAGGTCAACCCTATTCACTGGCACAGGACCCTGTGTTTAATCTGCCTGTGCTACCTGATCAACAGATGGTGGCAGATCGATTTGACATCATTCGCGATGCCTATGCACAGATGCAGGCATGGGGTTATCACTGTGATGCAGGTGAACTGGAGTTCACTCATGAATGCCTCAATCGACTGCACAGAGATTTCACCACAGCAGAACAACACACACCTGATGATCGTTCCTTTGAAGAATGGTTGGCTGTGGTGGATCACATCAATGAATCTGTGCATGATCTTGAACGATATGTTCACACACCACACCGCACATGGGCCAACCAACAGTTTCCACATCACACAGACCTGCTGATTTGGCCTGCACGTTGGGACAACACTCGCTCAGGGCAATGGCTGGATCTCACTGATCTTAGATCACAATGCTTGGGATGGCCCACAGATGATCCACAGGCAGTGTATCTCAACACATCCATTCGAGGCAAATCAGTGATGCAGGCCTTTCTGGAGCATGATGACCCCAGAGAAGACGATGTTCAAGGCCAATGGGGCACATTTGGTGCTCTGTGCATACCGCAAACCATGGCCAGACGTGAAGTGTATCAATCTGCTGAATTCACTGCATGGTGCCGTCAACACACAGTGATGGCTGAAGATCTGCCCTTGGAGTTCTGTGTGGGTCGTGTGACTAGATCATCCAAACCACTGCATCAATTCACTGCCAAAGACTGTGGCTATGCCATTGATGTGGTTAAATATTAACATGTCAAACGGTATATGTATTACTTGTTCACACGCCTGTCACTGTTCCAACGGTGGGTCCTGCTCATCATGTGGTTGTGGTGCCTGCGCCTGTGACACTTCAGGTTGCTAGTCAATAGCAATTGGTATTGAAATCTCAGCACTCACTCCAGGGGTGATTTCTCCTGAATCAATGGTGTCTTGCACTGCCTCTTCAGACGGCCTAATCACAATCTCAGCATCCATTTCACCAGAATCATTGTAGTAGGACATCTTCACACATGATGTCAACATCCACCACATGATGCAGGCATACATTATGAATATTGCAATTTGTCGCGTGGTCATCGTGTATATGTAAGCCTTTGTCTATGAATTTGATGTGAACAGTTTAAAAGGGATTGGTTTGTGATTGGCATCTCGAATGATGGAAAATTCATCATCCTTGTAGCGAGCCGCAATGGTGCCGCCAGGCATCATCTTGATGGGCACAATTTCACGTTCTTGATGAAACTTCTTTTGAATGGCACCTCTGTTGGGATTGTTGTTTCTGGAGCCTGCCATGCTGA
>CENI01024265.1_pt1 | contig 10081 bp, 16 predicted proteins | sample 530161 | NCBI WGS metagenome assembly CENI01 (sample SAMEA2591107, study PRJEB7988) | marine metagenome | isolation source: saline water (ENVO:00002010), including | reverse complement strand
GGTTGGAAACTAAACAAAAGCCTAGGGATGTTTCTTGAAGGCAGATACCATAAGTATTGGAACAGGGAGTGGCACAACTTCTCTGTAGGATTAAATTATGTAATTATTTGATATGGCAAAGAAGTTGAACGAGGACACTAGCTTCCAAGTAAGCGTAAAGACATTAGCTGGCATTGGTGCTGTAATGGCCGCTGCGATTAGCGGCTGGTTTATTTTACAAGCTGATATTGCAGAAGCAAAGGAGCTACCTCTCCCATCCGAACCAGAGATAACTCGAATGGAGTTTGACATGAAAGATCAGCTAATCAGACAGACAATTATGTCTACTCAAGAAGATGTCACCGAGATCAAAGATGATATGAAAAGGATCGAGGAGAAAATAGATAAACTAAAATGAGAAATGAAAACTCTTGCAATCACATTATTTGCGCTATTATCGGCAACAGCTTTTGTGGCTGTTGTAACGGCTGAGGAATCACCCGTTTGCCAGTCTGGGATTTGCGTGGTTGAATTTAACGCCGCATTTAACTCTCAGAATAGCGTTGAATGGATCGACAAGCTAAGCGACTGCGAGGTTGCCAGGGTAGACATCCTGGCTAGTCCTGAGATGCAAAAAGAACACAAGATAGTTGTAGTCCCTACGATTATCGTTTTTAATGATGGCGAAGAAGCTGATAGGTTTCAAGCTAACATTATGATGGCTATAGATGCCACCAAAAAAGACGTGCAAAGCGTTATTGATGAAATACTAATGAGCTCGTTCTGATGAAAACCATGAAGTACAAAAAAGGCGGAAAGCTTTCTGTCTCTAGTAAAAAAGTATCTGTAGACCCACCAAGCGGTTACCACTGGATGGAGGAGCAAGGAAGGTACTATCTGATGAAGGGGGATTACAAACCGCACCCTGGAGCTGTAGCTAAAGCAAAGTTTAAGATTGCTAATCACCCCAAGTCATGAAGATTAACAAAAAATATTTAGCTGGGAGCAAAGACCCTAAGCGTCGTGCCGCTCTGATTAGAAGAATTGCAGCTATATATAAGAAGGGTAAACCATACCCAAAGAACTTAGATCAACTTATGAAACAAAGAGATTCGCTATGAAAGCAAAAAAAGAATATAAAAAAGGGGGCAAGTTCCCTGACTTGACTGGTGACGGTAAGGTTACTCAAGCTGACATCTTGAAAGGCCGAAAGGTGTTTAAGATGGGGGGCAAGATGAAGATGTACAAGAAAGGCGGCATGGCTGGCCTTAGTGCTGCACAGAAACAGGTTTATAAGCGGGGCTTAGCTGCGTACATGTCTTCAGGTAACAGACCTAAAGTGTCTCAACACGCTTGGGCGATGGCAAGAGTGAAGAGTGACTTCGGCAAGAAGGAGGCAGCTAAGATCAGGGCTGGAAAAGGGAAGAAAAAATAATGCTTATATTTGCGTTCATATAACCAACAACAATGGCTACTACTACTGCAACAATCACACTTTCGAGCGGGGACCTTACGGGTGACGCTCTTGCGCTGTCAACTACGGCGACACTAACCAAAGCGGGAACACTCACTGGCTTAGACCAAACAACTGGGGTAGGTCGTAAAACAACATCCTCTAATTCTCAGTACACCCTCGTTGCTAAAGGGGATTACACTGACGACAGGGCTCACAAGGTTTACATTAAGAATACGAGTACGGTAGCCACTGAAAACGCTATTATAACCATCGAGTCTCAGCTGCTTGGTCGTTTGTATGCTGGTGACTGGTGCTTGCTTCCATTCAATGGCGATCAAGACATTAAGATAACACCTAGCGTTTCTACTGCCTTTACTATTGAGTTCGCTGTTATCTACGAAGCATAATGGCAATAGTACGCGCTTCACTCAGCCTTAATAGTGCTGACGTGCTTACGAGCGCGTTGGCCTTAAGCACAGTGGCTAACCTCACTTGCGATTCTGGTAGCTTGATCAGAGCCAAGGTAAAAGGCACGGCTGCGGATACGGACGATCTGGTTGTATATAAAGCAAACGATAAAAGCGAAAGAGCTTATATCTATATCAAGAATTTAGAAGGGGAGCTAGAGAATTACATCTACGTAAGAAATGAAACCGAAAGCAACACCGCACTTGTAGCCAAGATTGGGGGTGGTGAGTTCGCTTTTATTCCTTTAGCTCCAGACAAGACTTACGAGGTTATTGCAACTAGAGTTGACAGCCTTATTGAGTACGGTGTGTTTGGTAATGACAACTCAGCAGTTTCTCTAGCATAAAATAAATAATACATGGCAAAGAACTTTAGAACAGTAAGGATTACACCGACATCTTTAAACGCCACTTCTGGCGCAGTTGATGAAGTAATATTTAACCCTACAGAAATAACCAATGCTGTAGCTCATAACGGCGGGGCCTCTTTGTTAAAGTCAATTACTGTTGTTGATTATGATGATAACGCTAACATGGCGTTGGATTTGTATTTTTTCCAATTAGGCACGAACGATTTGGGTACTTTAGGCGGTGTAATTGATATTACTGACGCTGAGCTACTTGCTAATAAATGTTTAGGCAGGGTTACAATGACCGCTGTAGCCAACGGCGCTGCGGGGGACATGGTTTTATCTAGGGTTTACACTGAAACAGGCATAGATTTAACGGTTCAAGCTGAAGGCGCAAGTTCTTCAATCTTTGTCGGCGCTGTCTGTCAAGCTAGTATGGTTTCTACAACCTCAGGAACAGAGCTTATTCTTGGATTTGAGCAGCTTTAAATAATAACTTAATTAAATATAATGGAACAAAATACAATCGAAGAGATTGGTGGAATGAAGGTCTTCAGTAATCCTGAGGACCTTGCTGCGTCTATGAACAGCACACCAGAACAACCAGCTGTACAGGCTGAAGAGCAACCACAAGCTGAACAAGTAACAACTGAACAGCCTACGGTAGAAGAGACTCCAATGCAAGAAACTCCCGTACAGGAGATGCAGACGGAGCAACCAACACAAGAGAACGAGGTTCAGCAGGAAACTGCCGAGCCAACATCTAATACAGAGTATTCTGAAGGTGAACTCGAAGGAGCTGTTATGGAATTTCTAAGCAACCGCTTGGGAAGGGAGATCAGTTCTTTTGATGAGTTTGAAAATACTCAACAAGCTGAAGCAACCGCTATTGACGAGCGTGTTGAAGCCATCGCGAAGTTCGTAGAGGAAACGGGCCGAGCACCAGAAGACTGGTTTAGGTATCAGTCATTGAATCCAGAAGGTATGGATGACATGACGGCTATTCGCATTCAAATGGCGAATGAATACCCTAACCTATCTTATGATGAGCTAGACTTACTCGTTAACAGCAAGTACAAGATTGATCCAGACCTCAATACTGAGGGCGAGGTTCAGCTTGCGCAGCTACAGCTTAAAATGGACGGAGATAAAGCGCGTCGAGACATCGAAGGGATTAGAGGTAAATACTCTGCCCCTGAAGCTGTCGAGTCAGCGCCTCAATCTCTTATCAATGACGAATGGGTGGCGGAAATGTCTAAGGAAGTTAACGATCTCACAGGTCTAGAGTTTGACCTAGGGAATGAGAAGACTTTCGAATTTGGCCTTGACGACAACTACAAGTCGCAACTAATAAATAAGAATGCTCGTCTTGACGAGTACTTCGATGATTACGTGAGGGAGGACGGAAGCTGGGATTACGATATGCTGTCTTCGCATAGGGCTTTGATTGATAACATTGACAAAATTGTCAAGTCTGTTTACACCCAAGGGTTGGGTGACGGTCAAAAAACTATCGTGAACACAGCGGCTAACGTATCTACGCAGACAGCCCCTACTACGAATCAAAATCAAACAAATCCGTTAGCTGACCAACTTAAAAATATTCTTGGCGGTCAGTCTAACAAACTAACTTTTAAAGTCTAAAAATTATGGCTACTACTGCACAAGGGCATACTAGTGTCGCGCCAGCTATTAGAGCTGCTGCGGAGAACTATACTGCACTTAATGATTTGATCGGCACCAATAAGGAGCTGGTCATGCAAAACCTCGTCGAAACATACGGCGATCAAGGTATTACTGGAATGTTGAAGATGACTGGGGCTATCAGCTCTGGCGGATCTGCCGATCAGGTTGAATGGTTCGAGGCTTCAAGACGTCACAAGGTTGTTGCTTTCACTAATGTAACTGAGAGTAATGACGTTCTTTCTTTCACTATTGCTGCAACCAACATCAACAAGTATGATGTATTCATGGATGCAAACACTGGTACTCGTTACATCGCTCAATCTTCAAGCACAAGCACTACGCTGACTGCTGTGGCATTGTCTGATGATGCTATCGCTGTACCTTCAGACACTACTGGCGATTTGGTTATGTTGGGTAACATGTACCCACAGGGATCTGATCAGCCTAGTTACTTCGTTGAATCAGAGGTTACTCGTAAGAAAAATCCATTTGCTATTGTTAAAGGCCGTCACCAAGTGAACGGATCTCAAGCAACTAACATCGGATGGGTTGATGTAGGGGGTGGTGATTACCGTTGGTTCATGTACGCTGAGCAAGAAGCTCGTAAGCGTTTTGAAGATCAGCGTGAAATGATCATGCTTTTCGGAGAGCAGAATGACGGTGAGGGCAACGCAGCTGCTGCGCTTGATCCAAATCTCGCTGGTTCTGACGGTTATGTAACTGCTGTTGAGGCTGGTGGTATCACCGTTTCTAACGCTAACGCTAACCCTCTCGATTCATTCGCTGAATTTGATGACCTCATCTTGGAGTTGGATAAGCAAGGGGCTCCTTCTGAGTACGCTATGTACTTGAACAGAAAGCAAGACTTGGCTATTGACGACATGTTGGCATCAGGTATTTCTACTGGAGTTACTGCTGGCTTGGCTGGTCAGTTCGGTGCGTTTAACAACGACGCTGACATGGCTGTAAAGCTTGGGTTTAAGTCGTTTACTCGTGGTGGGTATACATTCCACAAGCACGACTGGAAGCTGTTGAACGATCCTACTTTGTTGGGTGCGTCTAACTTCTTGCAAGGCGCTATGGTTCCTTTGAGTAATGTAGTTGACGCGCGAACTGGTGTGAAAGCTCCAGCTCTCTCTATGTACTACAAAGAGGCAAACGGATACTCTCGCGAAATGGAGCACTGGGTATCTGGTGGCGGTGTATTGGGTCACACAAACAATGGTGATGCTGGTACAGACGTTGCTACGTTCCACTACCGCTCTGAGATTGCTTTGGTGACTCGTGCTGCAAACCAACACGTTATCATTAAGGGCTAATAACAGTTAGGTGGAAGGGAGGGGCTTCGGCCCTTCCCCTTCAGCTACAACAAATAACTTTTTATTATGGAAAAATTTTTGTTTTTTAATACTGCTGCTAATGATTCGCTTTGCATGCCCGCTCGTCGTTTGACGGACATGGGGATGGAATCAAATGGCACCTCTTTGATTTTGCACTTTATTGCTGCCTTTGGCGGGAATGATGGTGTTGGAGAAATTCTTGTAGACGTTACAATTACTGACAACAAGGGTAGGCCTGTTATGGAGGCTATCGCAGAAGAAATTCGTTTGGGTAAAAATCCTTTTATTACCGTTTGCGATGACACTACTTCTGAGTTCCTTCACTCAGACATTGTTAGCGTTGGTTCAATCACTGACTTCGCATAATACTAGAAACCATGGACACAAGTAAAAAATTCCTATTCGTAAATCCAGACAACACTGCTGGTGAATTTGATTCTTCAAAGCTTTTCCCTGTATCTAGTTTACAGGGTATTCAAGAGCTCAACGCAACTAGCGTTCGTCTCGCCGTATCTGATTTTGGTCAGGCAGATGACACATTGATTGACATCACTGTGGATTCAGGAACAGCAAAGACTTACATCAAGGACTTGGTTGAGGCTATCAACTTTGCAAAGCAATCGGTTATCAACCTTGCTGATGCAAGTGATGAGACTTCTTTTTCGCCCGATGTAGACTTTGGCACAGACCCAGTAATCACAGTTGGTGCGTAGTAAATCACAAACCTCATAAAAGAAAGGCTCCCTTCGGGGGGCCTTTTTTATTTTCCGTATATTTGCAGTAATTAATTTAATTCAATATGAATACCCCAACTAAAAAGGCTCCTGGACGGCCTAAAAAAGTCCAACCCGACGCTCAAGTAGCGCCTCCTGCCCCAGCCAAAAAGAAGTCTTCTACCATCAGGAGAAAAGAAGAGAATAACCAGCACAAAGAGTATGAGATCCCTCAAGCGGCTGGGATTGTTTATATGCTACCTCAAAAAGGCGTAACCGTATACGACAAAGAAAACGACACTGTTAGAGAGATCAGATACTGCCCTAACGAACCATCTATTTTTAGAGATGAGCAATCAGCAAATGCGCGGCGCGAGTCTGTGTCATTTAGAGAGGGAAGGCTTTTTGCCCCTAAAGAAAAACCGAATTTACGGAAGTTCCTAGAGTGGCACCCATTAAATAAGGCAAACGGAGGGACAGTATTTAGAGAGGTAAATAAAAAGAAAGACGCTGAGGTGGAACTCAAAAAAGAGTTCTTGATGACCGACGCTGTAGCTTTAGTTAGAGACACCGATATACAGGAGTTACTGCCTATCGCTATGTACTTCAACGTTAATATTAACTCTCCAGTATCAGAGATTCGATTTAACCTTCTTAGGATCGCTAAGAACAAGCCCCAGGAGTTTATTGAGTCCTTTGATTCACCACAAGTGCAGGCCCGATCTGTTGTAACTCAAGCTAAAGACTATCAAATCATCAATGTAAAGTCTGATGGTGTTTACTGGTTTGACTCTAATGGGCTGATTGTATCTGTGCCTGTAGGTCAAGACCCACTAGATGTAATGGTTAGGTTCTGCCTAACAGAGAAAGGATCTTCCGTTCTATCCTCCCTTGAGGAGAGGCTTGAACGCCTAGCATAAAAGAAAGGCCACCTTCGGGTGGCTTTTTTGTTTCGTATATTTGTTTCATGGACAGAAAATTCTTCTTTTTCCGTAGGGAGCCAGAGTCAGAGACTAGCGCTTCGTTCTCAGACACAGGTGTGGGATTGAGCACTATCGCCATCCCTTCAGAGAACCTTACTTTTATTACAGCTGGTAAAAAGAAAGTAGTCTTTACGTTCAAGGATTGCAACGGCTTTGATGAGTCTGTCCTTCAAGAGGGTGAGTCAATACCTAAAGCAAACATTACCGTAGCCTGTAAAGAGGGGGATGAGGCTGGGCTGATAGAGGATGTGATTAACTTTATGTCTAGAGACACAGCCAAGAATATCATGAAGTTTGATGTGGTAGAGGGAAAGTCTACGTTTGACAAAGCTGTAGTAGATACAGTAGATGACGTGAGATCTATTATCCCTGCTTCTCCAATCAAAACAACCACAAAGGAACTTGCTGTTGGCGATGAAGCCAAGAAGTTTCAAGGAACTATAGGTGAGATATTCTTTGGAGAGAACTTACCAGAGTTGGACTACAACCACACAAGCATGGCTGGGCTTGCACACAACGGGGTGCTTAATCCATTTCCTAATAGCGGAACAGCTGGATCGGCTCATAATTTAACTCAAGATCTTGGAAGTACAAGAGTAAACGACCCGTCTGATTCTAACGGAGAGTCTACTATGGCTAAAAAGGGTGTCGCTATAGGAAGCACCAACTCGTACAATCTAGCAAACGACTTTACAATATCTAATGATTACACCATTTATGCCGTATTCAATACTAATGGTATAGCTACCGATAGCGACTATGGTATAGGCGCTCTTTATGGAGATGTGGCTGGAGAGGCTTTTGGTTTTGGCGCACGACCATCGAGCAGCGGACGGGTTACGTCAACGAATAAGGACTTTCACTTATCTAGAAATGTTTTCTGCATTAGACACTCTGGCCTGAATGGATACCCAGCTTTTGTTGATACAACATCAACTGCTGATGGAACAAAGTCTTTTGAGATTCCAGACCCAGACCCTACATCACCCTTGTATCAGCCTAATAATGTATTTATAATTAGGAGGGACAAGGACTTCAATATGTACCTTCACAACAGAGATGGAGATATAGTAGCTAGAATACCAGCCGTTAACCCTAGCGGGGACCCAGTATTAGGCGGTAGTGTAACGGATTCTGGAATACCAGGAAGAACTGACGGAGACCTTGTGTTAAATGCTATAGGCGAGACTGGAGGCGAAAGTGTATCTGGAAAGGTTCTTCTGAATAGATTTGGCGTGATAAACAGAGACATAGGGGCTAACGAAGCCGCTAACTTAGCCAATCAGCTATTCGCCTTATACCGAGGCAAATAACAGCCTATTTGTTTTTCGTATATTTGTTTTATGGTAAGCGTATTACAAGTATATAACGCCGTAAAGGATATCGCCAACAAGGAGCAGAAGGGCTTTATTACACCTGGCGTGTTCAATTCCTTTGCCCCTATAGCGCAGATGAATATCTACAATGAGATGTTTTCAGAGCTTGTGGACGCTAAACGTATAAGCAGGCAGAACTTTGATCCAGGCAGAGACAAGTCTGTAAGAAAGCAGAAGCTAGAAGACCTTTCTTTTTATCACAGAAGAAAAACATCTCTTCTTGATTTAAGTTACGTAAATGGACTCTTAGAAAAGCCTAAAGACCTATCTAAGATTATATCTATTTATGTTAGTGATTTTGGAGATCCTCAATTTGTTTCTCTTAACGATGGTGAGCTAGTGACGGCCGAGATTGTATACGATCCAGAAAAAATAGACAGAATAGTGGGTAGTAATCTTTCTTACCCCACGCCTTCATTCCCCATAGCTTTAGTCTCCGCTAAGGATATAGAAATTTTTCCTTCTAACTTACAGTTAGTCAAGTTGTCTTACTACGCCAAGCCAACTTCTTTCGATAAAGACGGAAACATAAGTGAGGGGTCTCCTTATTATGACTATGATGTCGTAACTTATAATGGAGATGATTTAGAGCTTCCCTCTAGCTCCTGTAGAGATTTCATGCTGCCCCCTCATTATCTCAATGAGGTTGTTATGGAGATTGCCAAGTTAATAGGTGTTAGGTTGCGAGACCCTAATGTAACTCAGTTCGCAGCACAAGAAGAAGCATCTGAATAATGGCACACAATAAGGTAAAGCTAAGTCAAATAATCAGGGACTTCATCATAACGCTTGATGGAGACGACTACGCAAGTAACGCTTCAGACAGCGCTATAAGAAACTTTGCGTTAAGGGGTATTAGAGAGATTGGATTTGATTTTGGGAAAAAGATTAAGTCGTTAAAGCTGTCGATACAGTCTAACGACACGGTTTCCCTTCCCGATGATTTTGTAGATCTGTTGAAGGTTGGTGTTGTTGACGATGACGGTATTGTAAGGGTTTTTGGAAACAACAAAAACGTAAACTACTCTAGAAAAATTTCTAGCTCTTTTGTTCCTAACGATTTTGAAAATGGCCCCCTAAACATCGCCTCTAATGCAATAAGAGATAGAGAAGACGACAAAACAGCTACTGGAACTTCAACTGGATCAGACAATGATTTCGGTCAGTATGTATTTGAGAACTACATTTATCAAGGTGGTGCAGGAAGGCTGTACGGAGCTGGAGGTGGTCATCTAGCTGGTGAGTATAGACTCAACTTAGATCAAGACAGAATTGAGGTAGAGACTAATAGTAGTTACTCTGAGGTTGTTATAGAGTATGTTGCTGACGAAGCTCGTGCTGGCGACCCAGAGGTTCATGTGTACGCAGAGGAGGCGTTGAGGTCGTATATGTACTACAAGATTATAGAGCGTAAATCATCCGTCCCAGCAAATGAGAAGTCTAGGGCTAGAGCAGAGTACTATAACGAAAGAAGGAAGGCTAACGCCCGATTGAGCAACTTCACTAAGGAAGAGGCGTTGAAGACGATTCGTAAGAACTTTATGCAAGCACCTAAGTACTGATGCCGATAGATAAATTAACCCCAAGACAACTAGACTCCGACGCTGATAACAAAACTATCAGCAAGGCTTCTATGCTTGATGCTTTGAACCTGTACTCAGGGCCAGACAACGACAGCCTAACCATTGTAGAGGGTAAGCTAACTAAGTCGGATGCAGGTAACGGAATACT
>CENI01045729.1_pt1 | contig 10095 bp, 17 predicted proteins | sample 530161 | NCBI WGS metagenome assembly CENI01 (sample SAMEA2591107, study PRJEB7988) | marine metagenome | isolation source: saline water (ENVO:00002010), including | reverse complement strand
GACCCGTAAGGGTTCAAAGAACCGACAATCTACGGAGCTTTTGCGTAGCACTATCTACCAGTACATGACTACAGGTGAGTCTTCTCAAGAAGAGGCACTGTTTAAACAGCTGCAAGCTTTAGACAACCGGGCGGCAGCAGCAGCGTTTAAAGCTAAGGACATGATTGAGCGTCTTGGTGGTGAGCTTATGAATGCTGGGTTGCTACCAGCCAAGACATACTTTGAGAACAAGCGGTCATACTTGCCGCGTATGTACTTGAAGCATGTACTTGAGGATAAGCGGGACGCTAAGTTTAGCTATCTCAAACAAAGAAAAGATTTAGATCCAGAAGCGCAAGAAGCGTTGGGCGCAATCAATGAGCTTGATCCTGCGTTCCTAGTTTCTCGCGCTATACAGCGACCAGTAAGGGACTTGCAGTTTATAGAGTGGATGAACTCTGTATCTGAGAACAAGAACTGGACTACTAATGACGATCAGTTTTTGGTTCCGTATGGCCCACCAGATGAGAACGGACAGCCATCTAATGTCAGCGGCTTTTATCTTATAAACGAAGTGCAGACGCTGCGTGACATAGCAACGGCGCTAGAGTCAGCAGAGCCAGAGCGAGCAGCAAGGCTCCGTAACGACGCAGATCAAATGGAACAGGCTGTAATAGCCACGTTTGAAAAGCGCGGCCTATCGGAATACTTGACTGATCCTAATAAGGACATATCGGTTGCCCTCCAGCAGTACGGCAATCAATACAAGCGCGTTCCTAAAACGAGAGAATATGGTCTGCTTGCTGGACGGTTAGTGCGAACAGAGATCTATGATGATGTCGTTTCATCAGGCGCAATGCTCAACGTGGGCGATGAGGCATACGTTAATCTCATGTCTAAGGGCCGCAAATTTACGGCTGTTTGGAAAACCATTAAGGTTCCGCTTAACCCTCCGACTATTGCGCGTAACACTTTCAGTAACGCCATATTGATTCACCTGTCAGGTGTACCATTCCATCGCGTTCTTCCTCGCATGATCGAAGCTGCGAGAGAGATTGTTGCGTACAGGAATAATGACTTTGAAAACTCTAAGCACTTCGCAGAGATGTTGAAGCGGGGAGTACAGCAGTCATCATTTACTGATCAAGAGCTTATGCAGATGTCCGATGACATGCTTGAATTCTTGAAGTCAGTTGATGCAAAAGATATTGGGCTGTTGGGTTGGCTCAAGCTAAATACATGGACGCGATTGGCAAATAAAGCCAGCAACATATATCAAGGCATTGAGGTTGTAGGTAAGACTGCAATAGCTATAGATGTAATGGAGCGACAAGGCGGCTCGGCAGACGATGCATTCTTGAAGGCTCAAGAGTATCTGTTTGATTACTCTGATGTTCCACAGGTTGTGCGTGGATTGCGACAAAGCCCCTTGGGTATTCCATTCCTTACGTTCCAGTACAAAGTTCTACCAGTATTGGCAAAGACTGCATTGCGTAACCCAACTAAGTTTGCGCCATATGTCGCCCTTAGCTATGCGTTGCCGTCATTGTTTATGTCGATGTTTGATATAGACGATGATGAGTACGATCAAGTTAAAAAGGCTTTGCCTGATTATCTAAGGAACAATCCCGGCCTCATACCGTTGCCAGCTAGAGATGCGCAAGGTCGCTTGCAGTTTATGGACACAAGCTATCTGTATCCTTGGGGTTCGCTGTCTGGCCTCGGAGCAAACCTAGCCGCTGGTGTTAAGACTGCAACAGGCACAAAGGCAGCAGAAGATCAGGGCTTCAGCGTTAAAGATGTAACCTCATTAGTGGGTATGTTTGGTGGCCCTGCGTGGTCGTTGTTTGGCGCATCACAAAATCTTGATCCGTTTACACAGCGTCCAATAGTCAATCCATCAGATCCTATGTACATAGAAAACGCTATGGAGCGCCCATTCTATAAGCGTGGGAAGCTTACCGACGCTATGTTCTGGGCAGCTAATCAATATGTCTTGCCGGGATTTTTGAACACAGAATACGGTGCGGTATCAAAACTAAACACTGCATTGCGCGGTGGCACAAAGGCTAGTGGCGTTGAGGGCGACACTATGGGTCAAGCATTAATGCGTATGATTGGTTTAAACGTAACCAATGTAGATCCTAGACAAATAAGATTGTCTTTAACGTATTTGGAGAAAGAGCGTAATGATGTACTCGCAGCAAGACGTAGGGTTCTGAAAGACCAAACACTGTCACGCGCCGAGCGTCAGCGCAGAGTTAAGAATTACAACTCTAAGCTTGAGGACTTTCGGCAGAAGTATTCGGCGCTTGTAGAGGCTGGTAGGACAACACGGCTGATTACTGAGCGTCTTCGTAGAGAAGACAGGGAAGCGGAATGAGCATACTCAGTTCACTAATAGGCCCAGCAACCTCTTTGCTTGACAAGGTTATTGAAGACAAGGACGAGAAGAATCGTATTGCCTTTGAGTTAAGTACGCTTGCAGAGCGTCATGCCACTGAACTTGCCAAGGGTCAGATGGAAATCAATAAGGTGGAGGCTGCACACAAGTCGTTGTTTGTGGCTGGATGGCGTCCCAGCATCGGTTGGTGCTGTAGTCTGGGCCTCCTGTATCATGTATTAATCGCGCCCATTGCTGGTATCTGGGTAGAGGTTCCAGAGATAGACCCGTCGCTGTTAATGACTACTATGACTGGGATGCTCGGTTTAGGCGCTATGAGAAGCTACGAGAAGACCAGAGGCGTGAGTAGGGAGAAATAGATGTCAAAAGATTTAATAGAAATGCTGCGAAGGCATGAAGGCGTGCGCAGCCATGCGTACAAATGTTCAGAGGATATGATCACTGTAGGTGTCGGGCGCAACATTGACGAGAACGGTGGCCTTGGGCTGTCTGAGGACGAGATAGATTACTTGCTGGAGAACGACATCACGAGAGTCCGTCAGGAATTGACTGATACTTACTTCTGGTTTCCGGCTTTGAATGAAGCGCGACAGGATGCGATGATCGACATAAGCTTTAACCTCGGCATGACAAGACTGCGCGGATTTGTGAAAGCGATTGAAGCAATGAGCCGCGAGCAGTTCGACATTGCAGCCGATGAGTTTATGGATTCGCGTTGGAGCCAGCAGGTTGGCAATCGCGCTGTGGAAGTAACCGAGATGATAAGAAGCGGCGATTATGTTTAAACGATACGCCAAAGGCGGGAAGGTTAAGAAGAAAAAGAGCAAGTCTCGCGTCAACGAGGCTGGCAATTACACCAAGCCAGAGATGCGCAAGCGCCAGTTCAACCGTATCAAGGCGGGAACGAAGGGCGGCAAGGCTGGTCAGTGGTCGGCGCGTAAAGCCCAGATGCTCGCTAAGGCATACAAAGATGCCGGTGGTGGGTACAAGTAATGCCTCTCAAGAAGTCACAGAAGTCCCTCAAGAAGTGGACAAAACAGAAGTGGCGAACCAAGTCAGGGAAGCCTAGTACCCAAGGGAAGAAGGCTACAGGCGAGCGGTACTTGCCAGAGAAAGCAATCAAGTCTCTGTCTAGCAAAGAGTATGCAGCGACATCAAAGAAGAAACGGGCAGACACAAAGAAGGGCAAGCAGCATAGCGCTCAACCTAAGAAGGTTGCCAAGAAAACAGCGAGGCACCGCAAATGAGTTTGACAGATGCAGAAAAGAATAGGCTCAAGAAGGTCGGTCTTTCTGGTTTAAACAAGCCAAAGAGAACACCAAGCCACAAGACAAAGAAAGGTGTCGTGGCTGTGCGTGATGGCGGGAAGATGAAGATCATTCGCTTTGGTGATCAGAAGATGGGCCACAACTACAGTGATGAAGCTAGAAAAAGCTTTAAAGCTAGGCATGGTAAAAACATAAAGAAGGGCAAAACATCAGCAGCTTACTGGGCAAACAAGATGTTCTGGAGCGGCAAGGGTGGTAGCAAAAAGTCCCCGCCTAAATCTCAAAAGCAAAAGTTCGGTAAATAATCATATAGATTATCCTCTACTATCCGCGTTTAAACGTAGGTGTTAATTAACTACAGGTATCTAAAACACTCTAGTAGGTGGTTGTTTAAACGCTACCCGGTTCCCCGGAAAGTTTTCCCGGTTTTATTGAGTGGCGGGTTGAGCGCGTCGATTAACTTAGACTCCCAATACAAACGGCGGTTCTCGGCGCAGTATAAAATCCTGTAGCTATCAAAAGTTTTTTCTCTCTGATGCTGCCCGATACGCTGCAAGGGCTTTACACTTTGGCCCACATAGACAAGCTCACCCTTATCGAACAGTAGGTACACGGCAGACCTGTTGTATTCCGCAGTGACATGCACCTGTTTCTTGCTACGGTAAACACGCTTGGGTTGTTTGGGTTGCTGTAGGTAATCAATTTGTGCAGCTAAATACCCATCATTTTTTATTGATAGGTATGGTGCGCACCCGTTGTTTTTAAAAATTGTTGATGTTGATGTATTTTGCAACTGGGGCATAGTCAACAAGCCATGCAAGATTGGGTGCGATGTACTGTCGCCTATATTGAAATTCATTAGTTAGACACGCACTTGCAGATTAAATGTGGGCCATACTGCCGACACATCTTCATAATCTTGTGTCCTGCTGCTCGGTCTGGGCAGTGAACCTGATCTGGGCCAAGCTGATCCCAGTAGGTATGGGTTGTAGTCTTACAGCCCGTCAAAAGAAACAGGGTTATTGGTATAAAGAGGTACGTCTTGCGCCCAAAAAGGTACGTCTTGCGCCCAAAAATAAACATCAAATCTCCTATATTGCGAACCCGCCTTCGGTCATACACGGACGGGAACGTGCTACGGCGGCTGATTAAAGCCCTGACCTAACGTCGTTGTTACATAAATCTGCTTACAATGGAAGTGCGTTTGCGCCTATCTTTTGCAGCAGCGGTTGGAGGCTCTGGAGATTCTAGCTGTATGTAAACCTTTGCACCCAAAGCGTTGGCCATGTTTTCCACTATCCCGAAACTGGGGTTGCGTAGACCGCGTTCCACCTGACCAACATAACTCTTAGTGCTGCCAGCTTTGTCAGCCAACTCTTGAAGCGACATCCCTTGGTCGGCGCGTAACCTACGCAACTCCTCGGTATACCAAGTCTTCATGCGCTAACCTCACTTTCAAACAACTTGAGGTGTTCGTTTAAACGATCCCTAGCTTCTTCGTTTGTCTTGAGTTCTGACCTAGATCCGATGCCGCAAATAAATCTAATGACATCTGCCGCATAGTTCTCATCACTCTGAGTCTCATCAACAGGGTGCCATTGGTAATAATTCATGCGAACCCACTTGATATACGACTCATCTCTACATATGAGGTTGGCCCTAGCCAAAGCTTTCTCTGCATCTGTGACAGCCGCTGGCCTAATGGGGTTTTCAAAGTCATCTATCTGCGCACAGGCAATCATGTATCGCTGCCCTATTGGGGAAGTTGCCATGTCCTTTGGCACATCATTGGGGTGCAGTACAAAAGACAAGACCATTCCATCTTTCGATTGCCGATACGCATACTTCTTTGCCTCAAAGCTCTCCGCTATATCCTCACCATTCATTGTCTGCCTCCTTGATAACTAGCCCTTTCCAATCCTCGCCCATAAATCGTCTGGCTTCGTTAGCGGCCTTCTTCTTTGCTTCCTTCAAGGAGTCAGCTTCTATTGAGAAGTGCTTCACTGTCGTTATGTGCGCTTCTAATGCGTATATTTTGCGAGCCGGTTTAATCTCCATCGTCATCCCCTTCAGCAACCAAAGATATTTCTATGCTGCCGCTCTCTAAGTAGAAGGGATCTCCCTCTGTGTCTAACGTTATAATGTCTGTTGCCTCTCCATCGTCGTAATAGAAAGTGAGCCTGTCCTTGAAACAGTGGAGGATTGTGCTTAAATCGTTCGCTGAGAGCATGTTGCACAAGTCCCAAGCATCATCGGCTCTAAACCTCATATCTGACCACTTCTTCAAGGTGTTGGCCATATAGGCTCTGTCTTGTTCTGCTTTAAGCGTTGTATCTTGTAGCTCTTTGATCTCCTTCTCGTGGGCCTCCTGCTGCATGGCCAGTTCGTTCTGGAGGTTGATAATCATTTCATTCTTCGTCGTGTAGTACTTCTTCGTCGCTGTCATCTCTCATTCCTCTGTTGCGTTTAAACACATCTAGCCATGCCATGGGGTCGATACCTTGTAGCGCCCACCATCGCTTTTCGTTGCCATGCGCATGAAGCTGTCTGTGATGGTCATCACATAAAGGGACTGCGTGTTGATCCCCGCTTCTACGCATACCTCGCAAACCATCCTCCTCCACAAAGGTAAGATGATGTGCTTGGGCTGGCCTGTAACAAACCAAGCAGCCCTGTTCACGCACCGCTTGCAGATGCCTACGGCTTCGTAGTTTTTTCGACCACGTTTTCTTCTGCAAATTCCTTCACCATTTCTTCTGCCGTTGTTACCAGAGAGTTCAGTCCGTCTAGTATCAACTTAGCGTCGTTGATGCGCTCATCTAAATTGGTAAGCATGTCCTCGTCTATAGGCGGGTCAGGCATGTGGGTCTTCATAACCTCAACACCTAATCCTCTAAGCTTGCGCCTAGCTGCCCTGATGTCTAGCTCAGACTGCGACAACTTGTCTTCAAGGCCCATTACATATCCTTTTGTCTTGCTCATACGGCCTCCTAAAAGTCAAAGTCATCGTCTGGCGCTGGCTCCGCTTTCTTAAACGGGGACACCGCCGCCTCGGTAGAGGCTCGTGCGTCTTGCGTCTTGGGCTTGAGCGCTACGCGAAGGTAGTTCGATCCAGACGCTGCTACCTTCTTGGTTATATCCAAGTAGTAATCCACTCCGTCAACAAGAATGTCGCCTCTGAAATCGGCGTGCCAATCCAGTTCCTTCTTGTCGTTCTTAAACGCTGCTCCTTGCAGGTCTTTTCTCTCGTATGCCATTAGAATGGTTCTCCTTCTGTTTGTGGTATTGGGTTTTTGATTTGATCCAAGCGCTCTTGGATGTGGTCAAGCAAGCCTTGGAATCCTTCGTGATCCGCATAGCCCTGTTTGATTGATGGGAAATACTTGTTGATAACTTCTTTTGCCTGATCAATGGTTGCTGCGTGAGCAAGCTCATCCTTCAAAACATTAGTATCTTCAACAAACATATCCTTAGATTCTTCTGCCTTTGGCTTTGCCTTGGTCTTCTTCTTTGCCTCTGGCTCCTTAACCGGCTCTTCTGCTGGCTGATCGGAGTCATCGTTCCAAGTGTCCTCTGGCTGAACCTGTCCTTGGAAGATGTGGAACCCCAAGCCAAACATGGCAATGCACTTGACCAAGCAGCGCATCTTGGTGTCGCTGACATCACGCGCATTAGGGTTTGCAATCGCCTTGTTCTTGTAGTCCATCACAGGTAGCCACATGCGCCGTGTCAAACCTCCGATAACCACAATACAATGCACCGTCTGTGATCCGTCTGGATGATCCTCCATTGGCTGAAACTCATAGTGCGCATCTGGATACTCCATCATCAAGAGCCTCCATGCAGAGTTCCAAGCGAGATACGTCAAGTTGTTTTTGCTCTTGGCAAACTCAGTACAGTTGATTGGATACAACTTCTCCCAAATGTCACCGTAGGTAACATCACTCATCACTTTCTCCTTGTTGTTTAAACGCAGCATACTGGTCGCAGTACAGCGACACATCACAGAACTGCTCGCATCGTAGAGGTTGTCCTCGACGGTGATCAATCCTGTGTTTGTCTGCATCCTTTTGTGCCGAGATGAATGTCTCAGCTTCTTGCATTGAATCGAACACACGCACTGCGCGTACCCGCTTCTCCTTCATCACTGCAAACTTCTCCTCTCGGAGCCACCGCTCTTCGTCTGTGCAGTCAGGTAACTTGCCAGACAGAGCCTCTTGGTGTGCAGCGATCCGCTCAACAACAAACTTCTCCGTCTTTTCGATAGGCCAAAGAGGAATGTCTTGAATCCAAATGTCGTGCTGTGGGTATTCCGGTTTGCGAGCAGCGTCGTGCTTGCTCCAATCCTTGATGAAGTTAATGATCTGCAACCCGCTTACTTCGATACCGTTCCTGTGCGCTATGTATGCGTAGATGTTGAGTTGCTTCTCGTCGCTGTCGTTGTTCATAACGCCATATGCTTTGCGAGTCTTGTAGTCCTGTAAGACTCGTGTGCCGTCCGGTTGTACATGCTGTACGTCTATGGCACCTGATAGCTTTACGCCGCTCACAGAGCAGTACAGGCGCTCCTCCGTTATGAAGTCGGGATGCTTTGAGTCTTCGAGAATGTTGTGGACTGCTGTTCCAAACAGCGTCCAAAGATTACTGCTCACATCTCTGAACATGATGTTGTTCGGGTCATCGAACAAAGCTGCCATGCGAGGTGGGCGCAGCAACCCCGTCGCACTAAACGACGCATCACCCTTGGTGTAGCTGTCGCGTGTCAGCGCTGCGGCTAGTGGGGCAGGAAGCCCTAACTTATTGGTGTAGTTCATGTGTTACCATTGTTGCGATAGGTATGGGGTACGATTGGAACACATGGAAAAACGATCTGTCAACAAAATAATTTTTGGAGTTGCGCAAAGCAAGTCTAACAGTCGGCGTCTTGTCACCTTTGGGGGTAAGCCTCGGTTCATAAAATCTAAGGCCGCTATTCAGTTTGAGAAGGATGTGAAAGCGCAGATTGGGAAGATGGACAACATGCTGGAAGGCGACCTGTCATTCCACGCAGACATCTACTACCCAACACGCAGACAGGATCTTGATCCCAGCATTCTGCTCGATGCGATGCAGGGCTTGCTGTACGAAAACGACAGACAGTTTAAACAAATCAGCAGCCGTAGATTTCTGGACAAAGAAAATCCCAGAGCAGAAGTAACTATCACGGAGATTGATCACAACGAAAATGGCCCATCGCCACAGACGGGGCGTGACGATGAGCCTTCCTTCGCAACAAAGGATGTCAACAAGTTGTGATGAGAAGTTGACAAGGGGATTGTGACTGTGCTTTTTTAAGAAAGCAAGGAATGCGCAAGGGGGTAAGACCGCAAGGGCGCTATATAAATTCGCGGTAATGTCCATGCTCGGCTCCGTCCGATCTGACTTTCTCTCTCCAATCTCCTTTGATGAGGGGGGTTTGGGGGGAGCGTCCTTCTCTCTCCATCCGATCTAACTATCGCAACAGAGGTAACTCTTATGAGGCCAGTGTACGAAACAAGCAAAGACCGCGAGCGCGAAAGCACGTTGGCAGGTAAAATTGCTGTGATGTGGGACATTCAAGCAAAGCCAAACCCAAAAATGTACACCATCGACTACTCGTTTATTAACGATGCAGGAGAGGTTGAGGGGTTCGGTGAAATCAAAACAAGAACACATCCTTTCGGTACCTTCCCAACGTATATGATCAGCAGCCACAAGGTGGCAAGCGCGAAAGCTCTTGCAAGTGCAACCGGATTAGATGTATTTTTAATTGTGGAGTGGTCATGCGGAACCGTTGGCTACTTGAGTATGGTCGATGCCAAACCGGATTCAATCCAATGGGGCGGCAGGAAAGACAGGGGAGATAAGCAGGACATGGAGCCTGTGAATCATTACGAAATGAGACAGTTCCAAATCGCAACAAAGGAGCAAATTAGAAATGGCGAGTTCGACGGAATATAAATTCAACGGCAATACTATCAAGCTGAAACCAGCCGACTATGATCGGTGGGTAAGCAGCTACAAAAACATTCCAAACCTAGATGCAGTTCTGCAATCGCGTGACGATTGGCTCACATACGACGCAGAGATCAAGACCCAGCAACGCTGGTTCCTAAGCACATCAGCCTACCTTGCCAAGCAAGATGCCAAGGCTGCACTGGAGAACAGGACTGACCCTGTCGGGAGAAAGATAACTCCCGATGGTCGCGTTAGATTCAAGACGGCTCCCTAGCCGTGGACTTCTGGGATTCTCTGGCAAGCGAAGGCTTCGCCATCAATGCGCTGTCTGAGGGGCAATCAAAAATACTTTGCCCCAAGTGCAGTAGCACCCGTACAAAAAATAAACATGAGCATTGTCTGTCAATTTCTATTGACGGTGAAGGGGCGCAATGGCGTTGCCATCACTGTGATTGGACAGGAAATGTG
>CENI01004245.1_pt1 | contig 10117 bp, 4 predicted proteins | sample 530161 | NCBI WGS metagenome assembly CENI01 (sample SAMEA2591107, study PRJEB7988) | marine metagenome | isolation source: saline water (ENVO:00002010), including | reverse complement strand
GACGCTTTAAAGTATCAATGAGTCTTTGCATTATTATTTTTCTCCATCTTGGTAGAATGGGCTAAGGCCTTGCTCTATTCTTTGTAAAGCGTGTTGCTTTGCTTTCATAATAATAGAGTCAGGAATGTTCTTGGCGTTCCCCTCAAGCTTCATGTTCGCTAAAGTTTCTATTTCTTTTTTAGTAAGAGTAGGAATCATTGTAGGAACTTCCATTTCTTGCCCGTTTATTTCCATTCCAACAGAAACCTCTGTCATTGTTCCGCCTTCAACATTGTTTTTTACTGGCCCTAGAAAGCCTTGTGCAGACTTTTTACTTCCATCTGATCTGTACATACTAGGATCTTCAACGCTTCCACCAGCTTGATAGCCTCTTCGACCTTTACTTTCTGAAGGCGTGTAGTATAATACTTCTTTATTTCTAATCATTTTCATGATTTCTTTTTCAGCATCTTCACGAGTATCAGCATCTATTTTAAATCCTTTGTTGTTATTAGCAACATCCATAGGACCGCCTTTTAAATCTAGCTCCACAAACTCTCGTGCGTTGATTGCAAATTGAGAGGCTGTAGGATACTTAGATTTTTTAGCCAACCATCCTAGCGCTAAATGTCTTGCTGCATCTCCTCGACCATCTAGCTGCTCAGATTCTGGAAATTTTTTATCAAGGCTTTTAGCCCAGTCAATGTCCTGTCTTGAAACCCCAAGAGCTTTTGTAATAGAGTCAACAAAACCACCCTCTTTGAATAACATACGCTTTTCAGGGTCTTCTTCGTCTACAAAGGCCGACCCAGCTTGAATGTTATAGGGTTGTCCTGTCATCTTATCAATGCGCTCATCAGGCTCAGTAGGTGCGTTAGGTACTGTTACTTCGCCACCTTTTGCAAAGTTATTCAACAACATCTCTTCTTCGGTTGGTAAGTTTTCAACGCCTTCCATAGTCATTGAAGGAAGTTGAATTGCATCTTTATTAAAAGCTTCTTCTAGTTCTGCAGGCTCAACAGGCATAAGGGGCGTGTGACTCATTCTATACTTAGCTTTAAATAGTTCATTTTGATATTGTTCAAAAGGAAGATCATCAAAAACAAGCCTCTGATAGTCCGTCCCTAATTTTCCTGCAGTTAAAGGATCTTCTTCTAAGAATATTCCTTGACCGATATAAGTAGATTCAGTTTCACTTATGCCGTTTTGTTGCATAATATATAGTGCACGATCAGTGCCTACTAAAGTTTGTGCAGCAAGAAAATCTTCATACATATCTTGTTGAATATCGTGCAACGCTTTTTGTCGTCTAATATAGCGCTCAACAAGATTGTCCGCTTTTTCTGCAAATCCAAAAGGTCTGGCAATAATTAAGTTTCTTTTAAACCTTGTATACTTTTTAACTTTAAATTTAAAAGCTTCTTCAGGATCAAATTCAGTAAAGCGTATGCCTGTAGCATTTGTAAACATTTCTGCATTTAAATCACGAGGTTTTTTTGTAAATGTCTGAGGCTTTTCAAATGCAGCATCAGAAAGTTTTTCTATTGAATCGAGTGATCCGGGTTTAAAGGCATCAAACATTAAGTAAAAAGCTTCAGCCGCTTGATCCACCGTAGACATTCCTTCAACAAAAACAGGCCTACCTTCTTTTGTATAACCGTTACCTCTAAAAGCATACATAAGATCTTGGGCTGCTTCAGTTACAATTGCTTCTCCAAAATAAGGAGTTAGTAAATTTGTTCCTGCTTCTACAATAGCAAGGCCTAGTCTCTTTTCTAGGGCTTCGCCACGCAGTTCACCGCTTTCTACTTCTCTTATAGCTGCTGCAAATGGTTCTTTAACTGTACTATATGAGTCAATAAATTGAGTATCGTTTGTATAAATTGTATCTCCAAAACGCGCAACATTTCTAGGTGCGCTAGACCAAGGAGTTTCAGAAAGCTTTTGAATTGCTTTTTGCTCTTCTTCATCAAAACCGGCCCAGCGATATGTTGCGTCTGATAGCGCACTCCATCCTGCCATTGACGCACTAAATCCAGTAAGTCTCGTTGTTCCCCTTTTAATTAATTCTGCGTTTCCAGAGCTTATTTCTTTTGCGCTTTGTGTAATAATATGTGCAGATGTTCTTAATATTTCTGCAGGAAAAGAAACAAAGTTACCAAAAGGTAGGTATCTAAATTCTTTAATTCCTTTTGGAACACGATCATAGTTAGGCATTGTATTTTTAACAATGTCAGCTGCTTCTTCTTCTAGCACCTCAAGAGCTTCATTTGGCTTTGCTCTTTTTAAAACCGCAAGCTCTTTTTCAAAAGAATTTATTTTGAAGAAATCGTCTGTAGCCATGTAAATATCAGTAAGGCCGTCATCAATTCCTTCAACAATTTTAGCGCCTTTAACATAAGCCTTATCAGGCAGTACTGTACCACCAAATCTTCTAGCAAGATTAGACATAAAGTTATCAGAATTAGATTGATAACCAGTTTCTAAAAGCGATCTAAATTCGTTTACTCTAACATTAGTATTGATAACGCCTAAGCGCAAATATCGCTCATACATGGTATCTAAAGCAGCATCGCCGCCTGACTTTATTTCATTCCACAGCAACTTTCTAGTTTGATTTGCACCATAAAAAGGATTTATGCCGTTTGCTATACCAAACTGTAGCCCACCACCGAAGTTTCTAAGGTGCGTCATATGGCTATATACAGTTTTCATCTTTTGCGAAAAGCCTTTTGCTTGAGCGCCAACTCTAAATAGCCCTGAATCAAGAAAACTAAAATGATATTCTTTGTTTTTAATTGCATCTAGTGTTTCTGGGGTTGTATACTTACCGTCTAAAATTGAATTTGTACCAGTTATCTTTACAGTAGCGCCCCTAGTAGATGTAGAAGCGTCAAAAATATACTTATTGTTTCCTAGTTCATATAGCTCATTAAAAAATCTATTATTTTCAGTAAGCCTAGCAAGCTTAGAAGCTGTTAACACAATATTTTCTGAGGGCTGTTCTATTTCACCCATAAGCTGACGAACAACTAAAGGAATATCGCCTCGTCGCTGCAATATTTCAGTATTAACTTTATTAACTCTTCCGTAATAACTTTCAAGTTCTTTAGCTTTTTTAGTGTCTAAGATGCCTTGAATTTTATCCGTAGCAAAATTTTCAATTTCTTCTAAATCTTTTATGCCTTGTTTTTCAGCCAGTTCTCTAAAATATTTTTTTGCGTTTTGAAGAACAGCAGATGATGGACGATACCCAGCATCTTCATAAAGACGATAAGATCTTCGAATATACATACCCATGTTTTCAAGAATAGCTTCTTTAAAATCAGGAGAAGGAACATTTGAGTTTAAAGCTTTTGCAGATAAGTCATCAATTAAATTACGAGCATTAACAACCTCTGTAGCAATATCTGAATTTATTTTATATTTTTGAGATACAAATTTAATTTGTTGTTCAAGAGACATATCAGGTGCAAAGTCTAAATCTTCAGACAATGCACGTTGTACAAGGGTAGTAGCCCGTTTAGTTTTAATGCCGTCGTTTAAATTATTTAAAGCTTTTTGTAGTCGATTAGATATGTGTTCAGCCTGACTAACTATTTGACGCTCTGCATACTGTGAGTCATTAAAAGCACTAAAAGCTTTTGGAGACCAAAATCCACGCGAAGTAAATATTTGTTGAAAAAATCTACGAAGAGGTCCGCTAGTAGCTATTGCAGAAAGACCATCAGGCTTAACTGCAGTTTGCTCTAAAACCTGTAAAGCATCATCATCTATATTAGTATAGTTTATTCTAGGCTTTAAAAATTCAGGCCTTTTAATTTTAGAGCGAGCTGCTTTTAAAGCGTCCATAATTGCTTCAGCCTGCTCTGATTTAGTTAGTTGCTCTAAAGGCTTTTTAAGTTTTGCAGCAGCTTTACCAGTACCTACAATTGATTTAAGAAGTAAATATCCTCCTGCTCCTGCTACAGCATTGTCTACAGTAAGCTTAATTCTTTCTTCAAGAACTGTATCATCTTTATCAATAGACATAAATGCTACAAAATCTTGTGCTGCTTGATTGGCTTCTAAAAGCTCAGAATCTTCTAAACTTCTAAATATAGTTTGATCTGCATCTCCTGTATATAATACCTGATCTAAAGCAGCTAAAGATGCTGTAGTTGTAGCAGCCTTTGTAAGAGCAGGTAATTTAGCTATAAGTTTTGATCCTGCAATAACACTTCCACCTATTACATAAGGAGCAACTTCTACTGCTGTACCAGTAATGCCTCTTTCTTTTACTTTATTTTCTGGAGTTATAATATCTTCAACTTCAATTCCCGGAAGAATAGCCGCTGCTGAAGTTGCAAACTGCCTTACGGTTTCTCCGACAAATTGCTCTTGGCTTTCAAAGCCTTTAGGAACACCTAAAATATCCGTTGCAATTTTAGGCACAAATGAACCGTATTTTGTAAAACCTCTAACAACATCAGTAACAACTCCGCCTGTGTCTTCTTCTGGTTGTTCTTCAACAATAGAGTCTTCTTGAAGCTTAACCTCCTCTTCTTTTTCTTCTTCTACTTCAGGTAACTTTACTTTTGGTGCAGGCACAGAAATAGGGGCAGCAGTAATTCCTGACCGCTTTGATTCCAAATGCTTTTGAAATACTTGCTCATCAGTAAAGCTATCTGGAACATTGCCATAAATTACACCATCAGGCGTGATTACAGTTCTAGCCATGTTTAGTTATTTCCTAATTTATCTAGCAATATATGGATTGTTTTGTTTAAACTCTTCTTGTAGTAAACCACCAAAATCTAGAACGGGCGGTGCGTTTGGACCTTGGGTTTCTTTATATTTTTCCATAGTTGCCCTAGTGCCTTCTAACATATTAAATAGTAACTGGCTTATTTTTTCTATTTTTTGATCGTCGGGCAAACCTGAAAGTTGTTCTCCTGCAATTTTAGTTGTAATAATACCTGTAGTAGCTATATCTATTAACTCTCTTTCTAATTGTTCTGCAGCAGGATCTTGAACATTGCCTGCTGTTACCCACGTGCGATATAATCTTCCAACTTTGTCATATTCTTCAAGTGTGCTAGGACTTTCTGGCTTAAGGCCTTGTGCTGTTGCTGCCGCCATAAAACCTTCAAATGCTTCAGGCTTTAAAACTGAAAACGCTCGAACACCATAGTTATACGTGTCGTTTTTTTGCTTTAACAATTTCATTAAAGCCTCTTCAGGATTAGTCGTATCTACTAAAGGAATAGGTCTATTTTTTTCGTCTGTCTCAAAAACAATTTCTTCTTTTACATCTTGAGTTATAAGATCAGTTGTCTTTATCTTTTTACCAACAAAAATTTGACCATCTACTGTCTCAACGTCAGCAGTTTCTTCTATTTTTGTTGTTTTGTTCGGACCAAAAGCAGCTTCAGGAAAAACTTGTTTAGTAAATTTATATGCTCTTGTCATGTCTCCAAAGGTCTGAAAAGTTGTCATGAACGCGCTTAGCTCTTGAGCGTCTTCCATTTCGTCAGTAATAGCTTCAAACGCTTCTTCTTCAAACTCTTGTTGAGACTTGCCTCCGAAAAGACTTGAGACGCCTCTTGTGATATAGTCGCCCATATTTGTTGGATTAGCTTTTGTTGCACGAAGCTTAACCATTGCCTCATAAGAATCTTTATCTAAAACTTCATCAGCTAACAAAATACCCTGTTCATAGTTTCTAGCCCACTCCTCAGCCAGCTTTTTTGTCTCTTGACGAAGCTTAGCGTTGTAAGTAGTTAAATCGCCTGTATATGTATTAGATAATTCTTCTTTTGCACGAGCTTCAAATTCTGGCCTAAACTGAGTCATTGCGTACCCTACTGTATCTCCAGCAGAATAACCTTCCCCACCTCTTTGAATTGCAGAGCGATATGTGTTTAACTGTGAAGCATCACTAAGTGCTCTATTTTGAGCTTGCTTAGCTAACAAAAACTCTTCTTTATTGATAAAATCTTGTGCTTTATTAGCAAGCCTTTCATTGCCTATTTTAGCTGCAAGACCTACTCCAAGACCTAAAAGTGCTTGACGCTCTTCTTCTTTGCGTAAACGCCGTTGCTGGTCTTCGCGTCTTTTGCGGACATCTGATAAAAGAGATTGACCAAACTGTTCAATAGACATTATACTTCTTCCTCTTTAACGGGCGGTTGAGCCATCAAACTTTCTTGTGTAGGGGCTTGTGCCTCTGGAGGACGCTCCATAAGGCTTGGCGCTTCTGTTAAGGGTAGCTCTTCTATTGTCTCTACCATCTCAGGTGTAACAGCGCTTGAAGGCGACTTACCAAGAGCAGCAAGTTTTTTAATACGTGATATTTTTTCTTTTCTAAACTCAACACCAAACACACGCTCTTCAGCTTCGTCGTCTTCTTCGCCTTGATAAATTTTTGGATCAATCCCTGCACGCTCAGCAAGCGCCAACAACATATAGGCTACAGGCTCTGCAAGCATTAACATTAAATCAGGATTCCATTTTCCTTCTTTAAAGCCAGTAAAAAGAAGAGCCTGTACAATATCCATAACAGGTACGTTGTCAGTTAACAGATTTAAAATTTCTAAGTATGTTTGCTCTTCAATAAGGCCTTCAAAAATATCTTCAGAAGCTTCATGAATAGAGGTATATTTTGGAGGCTTTTCATAGGGCGCAGGATCTGAAGGATCGCTTGTTAAGCTTTGCCCCGGAATAGGCCTACCGCCTGTTAAAACCATTTGATTATATTCTTCACTCATGTCTTATTATTCCTTATGCGAAACCGTATTTACGCATGGCAGTTAAGTATGTTGCGTCATTATACATGTTGGCATTAAATCCAAAAGGCTGGAGTCCCATTGACTGTTGATTGCTTGCTACATACTGAACGGGGTCTACCCTTCCTTGTGAGCCAACCATTGGGGCTTCTTGAATTGTCGGAACAACAGTAGCGTAAGAAACTTGATTATATACTGGGTCTGGATCAAGCCCAGCAGCCCTTCTAGCAAATTGAGAAGGCATGTCAGTAATAGTTGATCCTAATTTGTCCATAGCTTTTTCTGGGGCTTCCCTAACCATTTTAGTAGCAGCAGTAACCGCCCTATCGTAAGTTTCTCCAATAAAACCACGCTTTGTAGGATCAGAAAAATCCGGTTGTGCAATATCTAAAAACTCTGCATCCGTTAAAATTTGACGATTAACTACAGCAGAAGGATCACCAACTACAGGAGGAGTTACACTAGCATCAGGAGCTAATAGAGAATCTGTTTTTATTTCTGATGCTACTGGCATATCAGGCGTAGTTATTTCTGGAGTATACACATCTGTTGGTTGTGGTGTAACAGCACCGTCTGTAAGTAGCGGAGAATCTGCAGGCACGACACCAGAAAAAGAATTTACAACAGCTTCAGCACTTTTTCCAAACTGTGCGCCAATACTATCAAAATTAGCTTTACTAATGCTTTCTCCAAGATTTTGTAAATATTCTGATCCAAGTGATTTTCCTGTTTCTATAAGCGCCGTATCTACGCCAAGAGCATTAGCACCTGCTTTAAGTGTTTCGCCCACAACATTTTTAACGCCCTCAGTAATGCTGCTAAAGGACTTGCCCATTTGACCTGCAAGTTCTCCAGCTTTAGCAAGAAAGTTGCCTGCCCCATTAACAATAGAAGAACCAAATCCAGTATATCCTGTTAAAGTATTAACCACAGCACTACCTACGCCTTGTAACATTCCTCCTAGCAGTTGTCCTACGCCGGGCAACAAAAGAGATAGACCTATTTGACCGACAATGCCAATCTTGTCCATGAACTTACCAATAGACGTAAAAGCGCTTTTAATTCCTTTACCGATTTTTTTAAAAGTTTTTTTAACACCTTTAAAAATTTTAGATAAAAATCCCATTATTAACCTCCAAGACCTAATAATCTTTCTACTGCACTAATAATAGCGCTTGTTGTTGTAGAATTCTTTTCACCACTAGCGGCTGCTTCGTTACCAATAGCTGTCGCATACAACTGAGTCCTACGAGTCTGATCGTTTTCGTATGCTTGACGTGTGTATGCTGCATTGTCACGTAGCTCTTGCCAAATAAACTGAAGTTCTGCAGCTTCAATATTAAACGCATTCATAACATTCTGCTGATTAGCTGCATTACGAGCTGCAGTATTAATTGTATTTGATTGTCGTCGCCATGCAATATCTGCTTGTTCAACGGCCTGTTGATTAGAGACATTAAACTGCTCTCGCTGTTGATCCATAGACTCATTAAACTTTGAAATATCTGTTTGCATTTGTGCGTTAGCTAAAGATACCTGTGTGGCATTCTGAGCATTTTGAGCCGATATACGATTTTTTTCAGAAACATTAAACTGACTCATGGCATTTGTTTGAGCAGTATTAAACTGTTCTGTTTGAGATGCTAGACTTGCCATGAACTGATCAGCTTGTTGTTGGTTTGCTGCATTAAACTGACGAGACGCATTTTCAGCTGCTTGATTTGACAACATAGTTTGCTGTGCTTGTTGTTGATTTAAAACTTTCATTTGTTGTTCATTGCTTAAGTTTGCCATGCTTAAGTTTAAAAAGTTTTGAGCGTTTTGAGCCGCTACTCTTGAACGAACATCTAAGTTTGCTAAATCTAGTTTTGCTTGATTTGTAGCATTTACAATAACAGATTGTTGAATAGCATCGTATTCTTTTATAGTCATTGTTTGCATAAACTGACTATTTGCTAATACCGCTTGTTGTTCAAAATCAAATTGCTTCATGTCTAAATTAGCATCAACCTGTGCATTAAACATTGCAGCCTGCTGCTCGTTTGAAAGATTTGCAAGGCCCATTTGCTGCGCAAGCTGTGCATTGACTTGTGCTGCCTGCATACGCTTTTCAAATGTTTGAAGAGACGCAACATTTTCAGCAGACATAGATTCTGAATCTGCTTGATTTTTAGCCGTAAGATTTGCCAGCTCTACTTTTTCAGCTGCAGATAGTCTTGCCATTTCTGCGTTTTGTCGAAGCTGTTCGTTTTGCGACAGAATATTAGCCGCCGTAGTTAGCTCTTGAAGCCTAAAACGATTAGCCTCTGTAAAGTTTGCTGAGTCAGTTGCCGCACGTTCTGCAAGGTTTGCAAGCTCAATCTGCTGAGCTGAGTTCATGTTTGCAAGATCCATTTGCTGTGCAAGAGAAGCATTTGTTTTCTTGAAGTCTACAAGGACATTAAGGTTTGTAAGACGCTCTTGGTTTTGAGCAGTCATTGTATCTTGTGCTGCTGCGTTTTGTTCAGTTAAGTTTTTAAGTTCTATTTGAAGATCTGCAGACAAGTTTGCTTTTTCCATGTCTTGCTCAAGATCTGCTTGACGCATAACACGATTAACTTTAGAATTGTATTCTGATAAACGAGTCTGTTGTTCTGCGGTAAGGTTTTGTGCGCCTGCTTGATTGAGAGCATCAAGATTTGCAAGGTCTATTCTAGAGCCAGCATCTAAATTAGCCAGTGCTGTTTGTTGACGCTGTGCAGATTCTTGTGCAGCCCTTTGCTGTGCATTTTGTAAATTTTGAGTTCGTGTTTGTTGCTCTTGTTGTGCAGTAGTCAAGATTGCTTGTTGTTCAAACTCAGCTTGACGAACATTAATTTCTTGCGCCATTGCTGCTGTTTGAGATGCAGCTGTTTGACGATTAGAAAGATTTGCCATGCGTTGTTGCATGACTTGTGAAGCCTGTTGTAAGTTGGCTTGTTGTTCGTTAGACAGATTTTGTGATGCACGCTGTTGAAGCGCCTGAGCGTTGCTCTGAGCAATAGGTAATGCACTTTGTATAATTGCATTAAACAACGCATCTCGTCCTACAGTGGACGTGCTAAGACCTCTAGAAGCCATTTGTGCATTGATTGCATCAACAGCAGGCTTAGCCCATAAGGGTGTTTTTCCTTCTTCCATACCTGCCAAAAGACCTTCCATCTGTGTAGAAACAAGGGCTTCTTTTGGAAGGGCCGCTACAGCCGCTTTGACTGCAACAGGTGCTGTGTCTAGTTGGGCCTCAACAGTTTGAGGATCTTCTAGTATAGCTTCTGTTATTTTAGGTGGAAGATTACCAACAACAGCATTCATGTCTGCTGCTGCTGTTCGACGCTCTTGACCTGTAACGGCTT
>CENI01006170.1_pt1 | contig 10123 bp, 10 predicted proteins | sample 530161 | NCBI WGS metagenome assembly CENI01 (sample SAMEA2591107, study PRJEB7988) | marine metagenome | isolation source: saline water (ENVO:00002010), including | reverse complement strand
AACCAAGCTTGAAGTAAACGTTTTTCACTACTAGCAAAATACCTAAAACCTTGTATTTTAGTACCACCTTTAGTACCAAAGAATATAACTGAGTTCTCTCTACTGTTAGCTACAAGAGTTAAATCTTTAGGTAGTAAACTACTTACTACTTTACTTTGTTCAACTACTTCCGGTTCTCCTTCACGCAAAACCCTTGCCATCTCAAAGAAACGACTAAATTTATTAGCGTTGTCTATAAAGCCAGTAGTGGTACCTAAGCTAATAGGATTAGTTTTATGATTAAAGTTATAAGAAGCAATAGCATTTATTTTAGCTGTTTGTGGGCTCAATACATCACTATCTGTAGTCAACATAAACTGTTGATTTTTAGTAAATAAAACTAAACCAGCATTGACTTGAATACCATCAAACACAATAGCTGGGTATGTAGAACTACAAGATAAATCAATTGGATCTGTAGCTGCAAAAGTAATAGCAGTCTTTGACCAGAAATTAAAAAAGTCTCCCGGACGAGACATGATTACATTCTCATCGCTAAGCATGACTAATCTATTTCTATAGAAAATCATCTTGTTAATAGTTTTACCAACAAAACTAGGTTGTGGGTTAGTACCATCAACAACAGTATCTCCTACACCAGCTTCATCCCAAGAAACAGTGCTAACAGTAAAGGTGCTGTTTGCATTTCTTATGAGCTGTACAGGCATAGTTGTAGCTGTAAACTTCTTCTCTACTCCCGGCTTAAGGCATTCTTCCCAAACTCCTTCACCATCTTTATCATTATGTCCGAAGAATTTTACATAGTAATCATCTTCTTCATTCTCACTATTAGTTACTTTAACTACGTACCCATGTTTGCATACATTAGGTAGATCAGATACATCTTGTACTGAGTCAGTAAGTACATTAAGCAACTCACCAACAGGTGTAGATATATTAAAGTCAGATCCTCTAGTTACATATAAGCCATTACCTATTTGTTTAACTTGAGCTGAAGTAAAGTTACCAGTATCTATAATTTTCTGTCTAATATCACCAAGTATTGCAGTAGCAGTAACTGTAGTTTCTGTATCAAACGGAGTAGGATCAGGTCTAATTAAACCTAAGTTAGCTTGTTCCTGAGTAGTACTATGGTCTGTAACTGTAACTCTATACTCAGCTCCTTTCATCCATACAAAGAATTGATCTCCAGTAACCCAACCTTCACCGCCATATAATAAGTCATGTACAGTTGTATATCTTCCGTGATACTGAGGGGATGAACTATTACCCTCTGGAATAGATTGACCTGTAGTTCTTATTCTGAAATATAAATTAGACTTACCAGATGTATTGTTGTAGTTAACACTGACATTATAATTATTTGTTGTACCTTCTACATCTTCATCAGATAAAGATACACCACTACCAACACTAAATATACGTGTAGCTACGTTTGGTAAATAGGAATCCTTTGTTTGATTATCAGCTCCTCCAGTTCCCGTACATCTACTACCATCAGTGTGGCGTAGTGCATACGATCTTAAAGAACCATCAGTATGGCACATATTATTACTGGACTTATATAGCTGAACCTCTATTCGTGTAGCTGTAGATGTAGCTTGAGTAGTATCGTCATTAAATAAATTAACTGAATACTGTTTAGAGTAAGCTACTTGTTTTAATTCAATAAATGCTTCTGCTGGTCGTACAGCTTCGAGATCAGTACCTTGAGCCATAGTAACTGTTTTAGTTCTATTGGTTATGTAGGTAAAATCGTTAACTGTAAGAGTTTGGATTTGGTCATCGTCTGTATGTGTTAGATAGGTTTGAGTTCCAGCATCATGTGTAACAGTCATATCTTGACCGTCAGAACATCTCCACATACGTATCTGACCATTACGCCAGATTTGACCTATGTATTGTTCTGCTTCATCCCTGTAATAATGAAACCATTTTCCATTTGCATTGGAATTAAGAGTACCATCACTTAATGAATCTACTAATTTTCCCCCGGGACGTTTCTGTAAACCCTGTGTTACGTCTGGTAATACATTGTTTGCGACATTAACTTGTCCCGGTACTTTTAGTTCATCTGGTTGTTGAGATAAACCACCAGTTAATGTTGGTATTGTTTGAGTAACACTTGACATTATCTTCTATTTAAAGCTCTGTAAGGTTGATAAGATCTATAGCTTGTACCATGTGGCCAGCCTAAGAATGAATGATCGCCTTGTTCACATTCGTAATCCATAACAGCAGCACGAGTACGTGCTTCTTGTTGTTGTAATAATTGAACTAATTGTGGATTTGTTATTAGTTGTGCTGCAGCTCGTGAGGAAGCTAGGGCAATAATATATCTCTGAAATACAGAAGGTAAGTCTGTAAAATTAAATAAATAAACAATATCTAGTTCTAATTTTTCTACTGTAAATACATTAGTGTGTTTTACTTTGTCATATAATTTGCCATCTCTCTTTACTAGATCCATCTGCCTATCTGCCTGACCATCAGCTAGGTCATAACGTAGATAATTGGAAGGTACTGCGATCTGTCCATTACCGTCAGGTTGTACTGGTACACCATGTTCAGTGTTAAAATGCCAGCCCTCGTTTTGTACATCTTTAGTACATTCGTCAAATATATTTTTTATAAACGTAACTTCTGGGTTTGGATTACCAGCTAATACGGTGATAGGTGATTGACCTATGCTACCCAAGATAGAATTAACTGCGGATAGTTCGGTATCGGTTGCTATTGGAGTAGTCATAGATAAAAAAAAAGGGACCCGAAGGTCCCGTATAAAGTATTAATTAGAATGCAGAAGGAGCTGAAGCACCAACATATAATTCTACTGCAGCAGCAGGGTTTAAGTAGTCTGCTCCCATAGCTAGTCTTCCTAGGATGACATCACCTTGGTAAACAACAGACACATCTCCTGAAGTCACTTGGACTTGAGGACCTATTGCTTCTACAACACCAGCAGCTTCTTTCTGGAAGATCAAACCACATGACTTAGCTCCTACTTCAGCAGTAGTACCGTAGTCATTGTTGATTCCAGTAGACGCACCTGATGCGTTTTCCATTGAAGGACCAATATGAGATCCCATATTTGATGGAGAAGTTTTACCTGTTGTTCCACCAAACGCTGTACCATACTTGCCAAGGAAAGGAATGTTCATTGACTTGTAAATCTTAATGCCAGCGATTTCGATTATGCCATTACCAGACTGTAAAGCAGCACCTTGAGCGTCTCTATTGATTAGCCCATTAGTTCCTACAGCAGTGATAAGTTCATAGTATTGACGTGGGTTAAGTACCGCACATCTTCCAGCAGAGCTGACTCCTTTTTCGTCAAGGGCTGCAGCAGCTTCATAGAAAGCTGTTACAAGTTTGTCAGAAAGATAAGCGTCAGAATCATTAGTTGTTGCACCAACTCTGATTTGTGTTCCACCGGGTTCTACAAAGTTAGACTTTGTGATTGGAGAAGCAGCTCTAGCTCCTCTAGTGATAGCTCTGAAGATGAGTCTGTCATACTTCTCAGCTAATGCGTATCCAATTTTCTTGGAAATTTCTCCTCTAAGCTCGAAGTGTGCAAGTGTCTCGTCTAATTCATAAACGAATGCACTGGAGATTAGTAGGTCGTCAACAGTAATTGTTTTTTCTGCGACTGGAGGTGCACCGTCACTGTTACCTAAGATGCTGTTTCCGGGAGTATGGTACTCAGCAGTTGTTCTACCTGTGTAGATAAACTGTAATGATTTTCCATTCTTAAGAGTTCTCTTCATTACCATGTCACGAGCGATTGTCTCGTGCTGGAATCCTTTGAACATCTCTCCACTAAACAGTTTAAGATAAAGTGCTCTAGCGTCACCTGTTGAGTTTGACTGACCTTGGCGTGTTAGCGAGGTAGTCAAATCTGAACTCTGATGAGCCATGATTTATTTAAAATGTAAGGGTATATTTGATCGTCTACGTACGTAAAAAGTTGCGAGTCTTACTTAGACTCAAGTGATATTGTGGTCTGTCCCACCGTCTAGACGGCTGATTGGTATCCTCGTAAGGGCAAAAAGCCAAAGTGAAAGGGAGTCCGACTCTGAGGTGCTCCCTTTCTTTGTTGTTACTTCACAAATTTTGTGTAAGCAACGCCACGATATACGAAAGTAACTTTCATGGTTATCTCCATATACTAAGCCCCGTTCCATGCTTAGTCGTCATGCGTCCTAATTAGGATGAACGGACGTTGAAAGATATTGTTATTCTATGACCATCATGCTTTTCTTTAGCACAAGGTACTAAATGATCTTGGTCTGGTGCAAATAATAATAAATCACCTTCCTTTCCATCTAAACTATCCTTACTTTTATGACGTAACTGAATACCCATAGTACATAACATGTCTAAATATTTGCTTCTTTTATTAAAAAGTAACGGACTATCTTTTTCGTTAAGTTGTAAATTGTAATTACCAGATAGGATAATTCTGGGACCAATATGATTATGGATTTCTTGATACATATTAGAAGTATGTACATTAATCCACATATCTACTTCGTATTTTATTTTAGGAAAGCTATAATATTCCAACCAACTATGAACGTGCTGTTCAAAATAAATATAAAATAATTTTTTTATTTCTTCGTTTGCAGGGACTTGCCATGTTTTACAAATATATGCCCAATCTGCTTTTTCATTTGGATCATGTATAAATTTATTAATTATTTTATTAGCAAATTTTTTTTTAATAATTTCTGAATCAGCAATTTTTGTTTTATAAACTATGTCTGGAAATATTTGGTGGAATGTCATAAAAGATATATAGACGTGGTGTTAGAAAGAGGGTTCTCCTTCTGGTTCTTTATATTTAGGAACTTCCTCAAGTTTTAAAAAATCTTCAGGTTGTTTCTTTTCTGGTTCGGGTTCAAAGATTACTCGATGTGCTTTCATCTTTGTATTTTGATGTGGCATGTTATTCCAATGTCTTATTACGCCTGAGCAGATAAATAAGTTAGTTAATAAAGTTAAGTAAATACAAAACTTCTCAACCAATTTCTGGGGCGGTGAGGGCAATTTGTGTGGATCCAGCATTTGCTAAATCAAGTGGAAAATTGTGAGCATTTCTTTCGTGCATTACTTCCATACCTAGACTCTGCCTGTTAAGGACGTCAGCCCAAGTAGGTATAACTCTTCCATTAGCATCTACTACTGATTGGTTAAAGTTAAAACCATTGAGGTTAAAAGCCATAGTGCATATACCCATGGAGGTAAGCCATATGCCAATAACCGGGAAAGCACCAAGGAAGAAGTGAAGACTTCTGCTGTTGTTGAATGAAGCATATTGAAATATAAGTCTTCCAAAATATCCGTGTGCAGCAACTATGTTATAAGTCTCGCCTTCCTGACCAAACTTATAGCCGTAGTTCTGTGATTCAGTTTCCGTGGTCTCCCGAATGATTGAGGAAGTAACAAGGCTTCCGTGCATAGCAGCAAACAGAGAGCCACCAAAAACCCCTGCCACACCGAGCATGTGGAATGGGTGCATGAGGATGTTGTGTTCCGCTTGGAAGACGAACATAAAGTTAAAGGTTCCACTGATTCCTAAAGGCATACCATCAGAGAATGATCCCTGACCAAATGGATATACTAGAAATACTGCTAGTGCAGCAGACACTGGAGCCATGTAAGCAACAAAGATCCAAGGTCTCATACCTAAACGGTAAGATAGTTCCCACTGTCTTCCTGCATATGCAGCTACTCCTATTAAGAAGTGAAAGACAATGAGTTGATATGGTCCGCCATTGTATAACCACTCGTCCAATGTGGCAGCTTCCCATATAGGATAAAAATGTAGTCCGATTGCGTTAGAGCTAGGGACGACAGCTCCTGAAATAATATTGTTTCCATAAATTAACGAGCCGGAAACTGGCTCACGTATGCCATCTATATCTACAGGCGGTGCTGCGATGAAGGCGAGTATAAAACATGTAGTGGCTGCTAGTAAGCAAGGGATCATAAGCACACCAAACCAACCTACGTATAGGCGGTTGTTAGTGCTAGTGACCCACTCGCAAAACCTTTGCCAGTTGCTACTGCTTTCTCTTGTTAACGAGATTGCAGCCATTAAAATACACCGGGGATAATTTGACCGGTTGTTGCGTAAGCTCCTAGAGCTGCAACAAAGCCAAGCATTGCTGCCCAGCCGTTAAAGCGTTCCGCTTCATGTGTCATAATTGGATTTGTGTTGTGGTGTGACATAGAAATAATTCGTATTGGGGGTTCGTAAGGGTATTCGTTTTCTAATAACGTATCTAAATCTTTAGTTTTCATTTCTTTTTTCTTTTATCCGTCAACTTTTAACAATAGTTCAAACTCTTTTAATATATCTACTTCTGGAGCTTGATCTTTGATATTACAATACTCTAACCATCTGAGAGATGTCTTGTCTGGTTCTTTTAAACCTCTAGCATATAATATTGTATCTACTCTATTATTTAAAGTACAAAATAAGTTTACTATATGTTCAGAACGTTCTCCTATTATAGTTTGAATTTCTTCTCTTGGTACATCAATCTTGTACCTTTGAAATTCATTACCGTATATGGAATGGAAAAAACCTGCCTTGACCTCATCCATAGGTCTATCATAGTTGTAGAGTAAATCAGCAACTCTTATAGAGTGCGACAATAGAGAATCGTTTTCACGGAAATTAGGATGAGGAATACTATCAGCACCAAGTTTGATCATGTAGTCTATATACTCATCCTGTGAATCAAAACTCATTAAAAGTTAACGTCGGATCTATCTAGTTTTGCTATGACTTCAGCTCTATATGCTGGGTCGGTGTCATAGCGAGGGTCTCCCATAGCTGCTACTAATTCAGCTTGGCTACGGAAACCGCCATCAGATGTTTTAGCTGCTTTGCCTTGTAGCATTCTGCCTTCATATCCATTGGCGTTTTGGTACTGTGCTTTCATACCAGCTACTGCTAGTTTGATTTGAGCAATATTACCTGTGTTGATTAAGGTATCAAACGCTTCTACTTCAGGTTTGGATAAGTTTTGTCCAGCCCAAGTAACTATGTTTGAGTACTCTTTTTCTCCACCAACAGAGTTTTTAATCTGATTGGCTTCGGCATCAGTCAAGTCTGCAACTGGTGCTGACTGCTGTTGCTGTTGGTTAGGATTATTTTTTAGAGCTTGTAAGTATGAAGCTACTAATTCCTTACTACTCATACTGGAAAACTTTTCTATAGTTTCCTCAGATAAAGAATTATCATTCGAGTAAAACTCAGTTGATGCTTCGTTGATAAGTGATAAGGCTGGGTTATCCTCGGGTTCTTCCTCAGTTACTTCTTCGGTTTCTTCCCTTTCTTGTGATACGCCATCTTGGTCTCCTAATTTTTTTTGTAGTTCGAGGTAGGCTTGTTCTAAATCTTTCGCTGTGTCATACTTGCCAGCTAGTTTACCTTCTTGTTCGGCAACTAATTTTTCTCCTACCTCTAGTGAATCTTGTTCTTCCTCAGAGAGGACTACCTCAGATTCAGGGGTATTATCTATCGTTAATGTTTCAGCCATTATTCTTCAGTAGGTGGTTCTTCTTGTGGAGCTAAGTTTGGATTTTTAGATGGGTCAGCTAAAGGGCTGGATGCCATCTGTCCTGCTTGATCTACGAGAGACTGTTGCACTGCTTGTTGTTGTGCTTGTTGACGTTCTTGCTGTAACTGCTCTTCAGTCTTAACTAAATTCAGGATGTCTATACCCTGTGCAGCAGCTAGTCTCTTGATAGCTTCTAAAGGATTAATAAAATTAATTAAAGCTTCAGGTCCAAGAGTCTGTGCAATAGTTCCAACAAACTGAGTAAGTGATTCTCTATCCTGCCCACGTCCTAAAGCATTTATGCCAGCTACGATTGTAGGTCTGACTATATCTTTAGGTAGCTTAGGTATCTGACGACTACGTTGTAATACAAGTAGTGTTCTGTTGAGATAAGGTATCAAGAACTCAACGGTTAGCAATGAGAAAATGCCTCCGAGTTGTTGTTCTAGTTCAAGCTGAGTGAGGCGTACCTCTTCAGCAGTAACTCGTTCTGCATTCCTTATGTTCATAACAAGGAAAGCTTCTAACAATCTTTTTTCAATTGTCTGGGACATGTTGGCAGCCGTTGAGAAGTCAGCAGTCTTACCTACTTGAACAACTTGTACGTCTTCAGCACGTCCTTGTACGATTGCTCCATTACCAGCTTTAGCTATTGCACTAGGCTTGGTAGTACTTGATGGTGAGACAAGAAATATAACTTTGGCTGCAGCACTAGACCCTTCAACTAAAGCTTGGGATAAACCCTCTAAAGTTTTAAGATCACCGAGGAACTCCTCGACTCTGCCACGACCATAGTCTTCTCCGTCTACCACATTGAATCGTAGTGGTAGCCATGGGCTTGCATTCTTAGGTGCAGTACTACGACTCCCGGGAAGGATCTTATCGAACGCTTCTTGGTGCCATACCCATTGACCATCTATAAGTTTGACGTAGGTGTAAACCTCTACGTCTTCTTTATCTTTCTTATCTGATTCGTCTATGCCTGTATTAGTTTCTGGGTCTGGTATTTCAAACTCCATAACTTTACGGCTTATCAGTTCCTTTGTAACTATCTCTAAAACGTTACCATTACCATCTCGGTTAACGACATACCTTGAGAGTGGATAATTTTTTAACCCATGCTTGTGCATATATATAAGAGAGTTACCACCAGCTATTAAATGTTTTAATGCTTGATGTATAACTACTCTGTCATTAGTGGCAGCAATGTAATCCATTATCATCCTCTCCATTTTGGAGAAAGATAGGTCAAGTTCACTTCTTACATCAGGAGTAAATTCTTCACCTAACTTGTCCTCTCTCATTTGCAATTTAAAGAAGGTAGTTTGTGGGGGTAACACTGCAAGCATAAGTTTTGCTGCTAGTGTAACCACACATTTAGCACCGACTGATTGCCATGGAACCTTCAAGGATTCGTGGTTTGGTTTAGTAGATGTGTCGTCTTGTATTAGATAAGGTAACGTGAGTTCTGAGCAATCAATTGCTTTGTCGAGGAACTGTCTTCGACCAGTACTTAATTGATTGTATCTTTCACGAGCCTTCATTATGTATTGACTCCGCCTGACGGACCGCCTCCGACTCCGCCCATTCCTGCTCCGGGATCTAAGGGAATCCTTAATGATCCTGATCCTGCTTTACCACTTGCTTTCTTAGAAATTTTCTTTCTTACTGCTGGGTTAACAGGTTTAACTACAGGCTCCGGTGTTGGTAACACTGGTGCTGGGGGTTCTGGTGCTGGTGGTGGCGGTGGTAGTGGTGTTGGTGGTGGTGTTGAGGGTCCTCCTCCTCCGATACACATTAGATTTCTTCCTCCATAATGGATTGTATATATTCAATGACGCTGGCTTGACCAGCTCTGTACATAATTGTGTTTATGTCTTCCTTTGGATGGATAGGTTTCCAACCAAAATTTTCCTCAAGTCTTTCGACTAGCTTGTCCAACCTATCGTTGTGTAGCCTAAGAGTATTGAGGGAGATTTCTGTTGTCATGTTCAAAAAATGCTGGCATTCTTGCAGCCTTTGTGCCACTTAGTTGTGGTGCTTTGCCTTCGTACATGAGTCGATCACTAGCATCTAGCCAAAATTTTTTGTCTAAATATTTATCAGCATGCTTACCTAATGGTTGCATGACCCAATTAATAGTTGCTTTCCTTAGCTTGTCCAGAGAAGCACTAGGCTTTAGCCCTAACTCCAGTGATACCAGGGAATTACAAGCCACATGGACTTGTTCATCACGTGATATATCAGCCGAAACTGTAGCTAATCCTGCGTCTCCGTTAAACCTGAAGAAAGGTAGTAAGACAAAAAATATGGCACGCTCAATAACCAATGCTTTCAGTACTGTGTGATCTGGATGAGATAACCAAGCATCTCGTAGGCGTAGTGCCTCAGCTTCAGCTTTGTCATTAACGCCATGAGCGTTGGTGATATATCCGAGAGCTAGATCATGTTTAATTTCATCCTTTATGTTCGACTCCAAAAGTTCCTTAGATAAACTAGGAATCTCTGAGAGACTGTTAGATATAAAGTCGCCAACTGGTAGTTCCATG
>CENI01012537.1_pt1 | contig 10124 bp, 14 predicted proteins | sample 530161 | NCBI WGS metagenome assembly CENI01 (sample SAMEA2591107, study PRJEB7988) | marine metagenome | isolation source: saline water (ENVO:00002010), including | reverse complement strand
GATTTGCAATCCACCCCATTAACCAACTCTGGCACCTGCACGGCCTTCTGCCTGTACCATTCGTTGTTGTAATTTCTTATTCTGTATCTCAATAATATGTTTACAATATTTCTTTTTAAATTTCCTACGATATATAAATGCTTTACAATCACAACTCCATTCGATTCGTGATGGGTCAAACATAATATCATACTTCTTACCTTTGATGGAATAATGTTCCCAATTATTATCATCAATAATTGTACCATCAAATTTATCTACTATGAAATCTATTAATTCTTGATTATTCATAGTATTAAATATTACCTATAATCATCAAAAGATAAAAAACCACAAAAATCCATAACGCAGTTAAGAATTCTGCCACTCGATATAACATTAATTTCAAATTCATAATATTCCTTTAATTTAGATATCCTTAATATACGACATAAAACCTCTCATGTCAAGCCTTTTTTTGTTTTATTTTAAAAAACTTTTAAAAAACTTTTATATTCTCTATTTGATATATCTAAATATACGAAAAAAATGTTATACGAGTCAAGCTTTATTTTAATTTAATTCATATTTCTTATGATACTTTGGTACATCATATGTAGGATGTTCCAACCACTTTGATAATGTTACTTCTGCAGATACATTAGGTAGTTCAAATTCATCTTGATATCTATTCAATAGTTCAGATACAATTGGATGTCTTACTATATCACCCATTTCGAACTTACTAAACCCAACACCAAATACACCTACGAATCTTTTAATACTATCTTCCAATCCATTGAACTTTGTCTTTAAATCACTTTGTCCCAAATCACCACTAACAATATATTTAGAACCTTGTCCTATTCTTGTTAAAAAAGTTTTGATTTGTGGTAGTGTAGAGTTTTGTGCCTCATCCATTAGTACTATTTTATTCTGTAGTGTTAATCCTCTCATATAAGCTAAAGGTACTACTTTAACAATTCCTGCTGCTCTTAATACATCTAATCTTTGTTTACCAATAATCTGTTCCATATTATAATATACTGATTGCATAAATGGTTCTGTTTTCTCATCTATACTACCTGGTAAATATCCTATCTTTTCACCATCAACTTCAACTAAAGGTTTCGTTATAATGATTCCATCATAGTTGGATTGTTTATCAACCAAATGTTGTAATGCATAATATGTAGCAACATAAGTCTTACCACAACCTGCCGGCCCTATACAAAAATTAATTGTGTTGGAATCTATACTATCCCAAAAATATTTTTGATTTCGGTTTTTAAATTCGATATTCCATTTGATTCGTTTCATTTGAGAAAGAGCTTGTCGTTTGTTTTGACACTCTTGATTTGATACAACCTTTGTAACGGTTTCTACTTTTGTTTTTCTAGCCATAGTAACATCTCCTTTTAAGGTTTCTTACTAATAAATAGAATATATACAATAGATTTATTGTGGTGAAACTCCACCTTTTTGTGTTGGTTCCGATTTTTTAGTAGAAGTTTTTACTTCTTCTACTTCTTCAATTGGTTCATTGTATATATCTTTCCAATGTTCTGTTTGAGTTTTTTCTTTTTCTTCTTCACCATACATCTCCCAAAACTTCCACCAAGATTTCTTTGCGCTTAATTTTCCCGTGGCTTTGCGCTTCGCAAATTCTCCATCTTCTTCCTCTCTAAGTATAAGTGCTTGGTTAAAAGCTACCACTAACATAACTGCTAATGGGTCAAACACAAAGATAAGAATAAAGATAAAAAACTTTACTACTGAATCGACATCGGTATCGAATGTTCGGGCCAAATAAATAGCTGGCCCAACATCTACTCCAGTCTCCACCAAGGTGATTTTTAATTCACCTATCTCTCCTTTTAAATCTAACATTTGTTTATTGATATCTGATATTTGTGGTTGATATTCCTCACGAAGTTTTCTCTTCGCTGTAAGATAGTTATCAGGTAATTCTGATATTGCCATATCCAACTCTTTAGTTAAAAATACTTTATCATCTTTCAACTGATCTAATCTATCTTCCTTATATAATAAGGCAGTAGATTCTTTCTCGAACTCAATGGTTGCTCCTTGATAGGCATTACTTAGATACCCAAAGATACCTGCACTCGTAATTAATACTAATGTTACAACGGCTGTCATTAGATATGTTTTTTGAAATAGGTTTACCTTATCCCAATATCGATATAAGAAAGCAGCAGTAACCAACTTACCGAATTCTAATGAACCCGCCATTATGATTACACTAAATGCTGCTCCTGCAAATAATTTACTTAATCCAAATACTGAAAAGAATCCAGCACTTCCTGCAATAAGTAACGCGGCGATTCCCAACCATATGTGGAAATTCTTAGAGCGTTCCATTTTGTTCTCCTGTTAGTCTTCGTCTTCTAACTCAACAAGATTTTGTAAACTCTCCAATTGTCTTTGAATACCACGAATGATTCGTAACCATAGTTCGAACCTTTCATCTACATCTTCTGGTATTCTTTCAAATAGTCTACCTAACTCATCTTCCAATGAACTAATCTTATCAAGTACTTCGTTTTTTCTTCTCATTATGAACCTTTTCTGTTGTTAATAAATATCCCCATTATGTATTTAATTGGGATAATATATATTGTTTGAACGCCTGTTTATTATCGTCCTCTATATGAATCCATGTCCATGCCATAGTAGTTTTCATATTCTTTACACTCTGTATTAATCCATTACATTGCTTACTCATCTCATTTAACATCTTATCATCTATCTTAATGTCTAACTCAAGTTCGTCTGCCATTTCTAATAATGCACCAAAATCTCTATTTCTATTTGCTTCATTTGCCACCTTAAACATTTTATCATCACCATCTTTTTTATCAGGATGTGTTTTACCAGCAACTTTACGATATACTTCTTTTATAGTATCATCATCTACATCAGAATTTATTTTTTCATATGGATCATTAGATGACATTTGATTTTCTAAATCATCTACTGGGTTATTCTGAAAATACTCTTCACTAAAATCTTTATTGAATTGTTCTAAACAATTTTTATATATTAATTTTGTCTCTTGTAATTCAGTTTGAAGATATCGTAACCGTAATCTAATTTTTCTTTGTCGTAACTTTTTTAATTCTTCCATATTAATAAGTATTGTTTTAGCACACTAATCAGTCGATTATTTCAACTTCTTCCGACTTTGTGCTATATCACAAAATCTCTTCTCAAATACACTAAGTTATCAAGAATATCTTTTTTACTGGTATCTGTATCTTATATAGCACCTACAATACTATAAGATATAATCAGGTAATCAACGATTCGTACAAGACACAACTCTTGTCGTGATCGACTATTGAATGATTATCTGATTACGACTACTTTACTCCGTCAACCAAACGGCTCCTCATTTCGGAAAAAAACAAATCCCAAATTTGGGCAAACAAATAAATCACCATATCAATTATGTTTATTGTTTTATAAATCTTCAAATTCTGCTTCTATTAATTTTGAGCAAATATAATACTCTTCACCATTCCTTAGAATGGTATCGGCGTTTGTCCACATACCTTTTAATTGTTCGGGAGAATAACCAGAACTAACCGATACCACTCCAAGAATGGCAAATCTATCGTTTCCTACATTTACTATGTTAGGAAATCTTGACAGCGTGTTTCTTTGGTTTTTCTGGTTCTACTTTAGGAATCTCAATGGATAACAAACCACTCTTAAATGATGCCTTGATTTTATCTCCATTAAGTAATTCACCCAATTCAAATTGTCGTTTGAACGAAGAGTGTTTTAATTCTTTACGAATTACTTTTGCTCCACTATCTTCATCAAACAAACCATGTTTGTCACCTGCAATTGATAATACTCCATCTTCCACTTCTATGTGTAAATCTTTCTTATCTAAACCAGGAATCTCAGCAATAATACCAACCTTATCGGCATACTCATATACATTTACTTTTGGATATGCAGTACTACCATATGGTTTTACTCCTACTGATTTTGTGATTTGTGGAAAAGAACTTTCCACGATTTGATCAAACATTCTATCGAATGGTGTTAGAAACTCGTCCCTACCTATCATAGGAACATTGCGATTAAAAACTACTTTAGTCATTATTATCTCCTTTGTTAACTTGTTAGTCTAACCGAATATCAATTCTTTCGACAATGATATTCTATTTACATCAACCTCAATTGAGCGTTGAATTTTTTACTTCAATAATAAATATAAACTTATTACCGAAAAACTATATTTTTTTTAATAATTTTTTTGGAACCCAAACTATCTTACCTGTATTCAATCTACCTTTAACTTTATCGTCATGTATTTTATTAGTAAATTCTTTTGCTTCACATATCACAACTTCGTCTTTGTATATCATTCCATCTATAGTTGGGTAATCAAACAATACCTTAACTTGCATCGGTGAACTCTTTTGGTAACTCCAAAGGTTCCATGTACATATGTAATCTAGCTAATACTTCTGCAACTGATTTAAATCCCATCATTTTTTCTACCTCTACATTATCATTAAATATGATAGTGGTAGGAACTGCCGATATATTATTTGACTCTGCCAATGTTTGTTTTTCCTCGATATCCACAATCTCAATTGGATAACCAACTTCTTCTAATCTCATCATTAGTGGTTTCATTTGTTGACAAGGCCCACACCATTTTGCAGTGAACATTTTTAATTCTACACTCATTTTACTTACTCCATTTTATATGTTTATAACTCTGTGTAGAAGTCTCTGTAGCGTATGGTACTACAACTTCAAAGACTTCTTTTTCTTGTTGAAGTGTAACGGACCAAGCCTGTAACCAGTTCTGATATGTTACACCAGTTCTTTTTTTAAATAGACTTTGTGTCGTTTTCTTCTTTTTGTTTTTCTTCTTTGATTTCAACTTTAAAATCCTTTTTAGTTCCACCATGATAGTCGTATGCATGTCCCTCTTCAATTAAGATGTCATTTATACTTACCCAACCATCTATGGATAAATCAATCTCACTTTCTGGATTAGAGATACATTCATTAATGTGGTCTCCAACAACCTCTGGTGATACAAAGATTTCTCCAAGTACTCTACCAAATTTACCAGTTCCATGTGATACAAGTTTGAAAACTCCACCCTCTAATAATTCTTTATTACGAGCTTTTGCTGCCAAACCTTTTTTCTTTTCATCAAGGTCACGAGTTCTACTTTCCCAAGTATCAATACCCATGTACCTAATTCTTTTTTTTGTTTTTAAATTGAAACCCAAATCAATATAACAATCGATTGTATCTCCATCTAAAACTTTTATCAACTCACATTGATATTCACGAACCTCAAGTTTCTTCGCCATTGTAATTCTCCTGTTATTTTCTGTAACTAAGAGAATTAACTTCTCTACTTGATTATATAGTACCTCGTTGTACACCACTTAGGTGTCGGATTTTATCCAATCCACTATTAAAGGTACCTGTTTCGAGACATGAAATAATAGTATTGATTTCTGTACTTGTCAAATTACTTACATATGTCTCACCATTATAAGTATAAGTATTGTGTTGTTTTCCAACCATTTGACTTAGTTCCTTTATCAACTCCATTAAGTTTGTATATCCTGTATACGAACCAATTAAAAACTTGGATGCATCTGCACAAACAAGATATTTTGAATAACCTGACCATTGTTCTCTTTTCATTTTTTAAACTTCCTCTGTATGTTTAGTTTTTCTAATTCCCAATCCTTAACGATTCTTCGTGATTTATAATCCTCACCATGTTTTCGTTTATAGATTGTTTTACCATCTGGTGATTCATATATCCACGATGTCATATCGGGCCATATCTCTAATTGTTCACCAGGTAATACTTCATCGTATTTATTATTATCAACAAATCCTTTACCAAATATTGTATCAGGAATTATCTTGTTAATAGTTTCTCGTAACTTACCACCAAGTTTAAAATCATTCGGTGTATTCTTTACCTCTTCTTTTAACTCACACTCTAAGTGATTAGTTCCATTACCTAAATAATCGTAATCTACTTCGTGAGTATTTTTACCACACAAATCACAAGTCCATTGATCTAAGTATTCTTGGGATAGTGGTTCATCTGTACTGAGTGACTTACTTTCTAACACTGCAGTTATCTCAACTGCCAAAGAATCACGAGCAGATTCACTATCCAAATTAATCTGTCTTCCTATGTGCCGAGATAAAACATTTTTTATAATGTCTTTCATTTTATTTCTCCATTACCATTCTTAATTTTAATATTTGGTGGTGGGGGAAAGAAAGGAAATAAAAACCCCACCACCTCAATTGGACTCTAATTAAAAATCAGAATCCGAAACTTCTTCTTCATTGAAAAGATTTTCTTCTGAACCATCAGAGACATACTTCTGAACTAATTGTTTTACAAAAGTTCTCTCTGAATCCATCCCACCATCCTCAGCGAATTGTGGATAGATACTTACTTCAGATGCTTCATCGATTCCGAAACCATCATAAATCAAACCTGCCATCTCTACTGAAGTTCTCGTAGAAATACCAGTGGTTACTTTACCACTATCTGATTTTGATTCCATTCTCGTAGTGTGAGAAATCTCAGAAACAGCCTTTAACAATTCAGGTTCAACATGAGGGAACATATAAGTTAACAACCCATATTCCTCTGTATCAGTTAGAACATCCATCTCAACGATAGTGAATCTATCCATAAGAGCCTTATCCATAACACGAGTAGAAGTGTACTCATTACCAATGTTAGCGGTTGCTACGAATGTAACACCCTCGGCAACATTGATAGTGTTTTGTCCATCAGCCTCATCCAAACGAAGATATCTTTGTCCACTATCAAGAACCGTCATCAGAATGTTCCATGCATCTGGATGAGCTCTTGATAATTCGTCCATCAGAATCACAGCGTTTGGTGTCTGAATCGCCTTAACAAATAAAGACTCAGAAAAGTAAGTACCTTTCTTCTTATCGAAGTGGACATTACCAATCAGAGTTGCTCTTGGGTCTTGAGTAGAACCCATGTTAAAGTAAAAGTCTGGTCTGTCAAGTGAGTTAACAAGTGACTTAGCAGCCATTGTTTTTCCACACCCAGCCGGGCCAGTCATTAAAAGATTTTTACCACGAACAGCACCCCTAATTAAGTACTTCCATTTTAGTTCTTTCATAACCAAACCTTGTGGTTTTAGTTTATAAGAACTATGGATGAAGTTAAGAACTTCAGCGTGATCAGATGGAACTTCTACCGAAGATGCATCAAATATTGGTGCGGACATTTTCTCAAACTCTGAGAAAGGAACCTGCCACCAATAGTTTTTACCAGACTTATTAACCCTCTGTTCAAGAGCGTTTCCGGCTTCAAATGCTTTCTTACGAGCACCCGTGGTGATTTGTGATGTGTATTTATTACCATCAACATCCCACGCATTATATCGGTTACCCGACTTTTCTACTTTGACAACTAAATTAGCCATATATTTTATTTCCTTTTTTTTCTTTTTTTAAATTCATTATTTATCTCTCATTTCCTATACCTTAATATACGAATAAAATACTATATGAGTCAAGCTTTTTTTTCATTTTTTTTCAATTATTTTCTTTATCTAAAATGTGGTAAAATATTACACCAACCATAGTACTAAAATATAATGCAAAAAACATACCTAATAAAAATATAAAATCTTCCATCATTTCTGTTTCCACCAATGATATTTTCCATTAGATGTTTGAAATGTTCCCCATCCACATTTAGTCCAAATACATTTCCATTCAGATATGAACATTGATTCTTTATATTGTTTCATATTCCACCCACAATTACACTTTGGATTTAATTTATTAAACAACTTATTAAACAACCATTTCACTTTCTAATTTTTCTCCAAGAATTTTTCATTCATAGTTTTTGAAATCTGAAGTACTGAATTTAAGTCAACGAACTTAGCATCTTTACCATACATAGTTTTGAAATCTATTAGAGTCTCTTCTCTACCATAATCTGATTCACTAACGAAGTAAGATAACACTTTGATTCCTCTTTTTCTAAACTCTTCAACTTGTTTTTTAGTATGAGAGATAGCCTGTTTGTGATAGTAATTAATTTCACTATTACTAAACATAGGCATCCCATCAGAAATATTCAAGAAGAAAGAATCTCTATTATTTGAAGTAGGAATAACATCATTCATAATTGCTTCGAAACATAATCCCTCAGGTGTAGTTCCACCCGGATAAATACTTGGAAACATTTTTTTGACTTTTGAAAACTTATCTTCTCTTGAATCATAAGCAACTAAGATAAGTGGATTACTACCACTACTTCTTCTGTAATCTCCATCATGAGTACTTCTGAAAGAAACCATCACATCAACATTCTGAATCATATCAATTGCCTTTACCATAGCAATTGTAGTAATCATTGATTGTCTCCATTTTGAACCACTCATAGAACCACTAGCGTCAACCGAGATGTGTAAGAAAGCATCTGAATAAGATTCTGTGAAAGTGGTTGAGAAAACTCTTTCGTTTCCAAAACCTAACTCACTAATTAATCTCTTGTCAATCTTTCCACTATCTAATCTGTTCCACTTTAAATCTCTTGACTCACCACGAACTTGTAATTTCTTACCAAGTTTAGTTCCAAGTCTAATTCCCTCAGAAACCATATCACTATCATTGTTATGGTAGTAACTATTTTTTCCACGAAGTACGGATGGGAAAACATTCTCATCAATCATTGATTGAGTTAACTTCTTAACATAGATAACTCCAACACCTTTACCAGGAAGATAGTCACCTGTTTCGTAATCGTAATCACCACTCGTGATAGTTTCACCAGCAGTAACTTTTTCAACACCAGCCTCTTCCATAGTTTTGACTAATGAAGAATCTTTCTTAGTTAGAGTACCAACTTTTTTGGTATCTCCATTGTTAAAATCTTTTTGTTTCTGAAGTGCATTTTCTAATTGTTTTTGTTGTTTCTCAGATAACTCAATTGGTTTACCTTTTCCATCAACACCTTTTGGATTAGTGGATTGTCCACTATCTCCATCAGTTCCCTCACCATTAGAATTTTCAAGTGACTCTAATAATTCATCGAATTCTTCTTCTGACATTTTAGTCCCATCAGGATTAATTGGTGTTGGTGATGGTGAACCATCTCCACCCATCTCATTAGAATCTTGTCCATTCATACCATTAGTATCAATAGGATTTCCATTCTCATCTAACTCAACTTCTGGAAGAACATTTAAAATAAGATTGTAAACCTCAATAGCAACTCCGAAAGCTTCTTCAGTAGTTTGTAGTTTCTTAACTCTTCCATTACCAAAGATAGTTTGATAAATTTTATCTAAATTAGGAAGAACATCTAACCTACGATTCTTATTAGTTAGATTTAAGATTCTCATAATATATGAATCCCAATCTAATGAAGTATGTGAATCAGTAAGTAATGCTCTGTCAATTACTTTAGAATGAAAGTACTTGTCATACATTGAATGATAGTAACCTTTATAACCTGGTGAAGAACTGAAAACATAATAGTCAATTCTTCTATCTTCAACATAGTTTAATAAATTTTTAAGATGTCCTAATACATCCCACTTTCCAAAACCAACTTTTTCACCATCTTTGAATATCTCCATTGGAATATTAATCTCAAGATTTTTTAAGAAGTCAAAGTTAGAAAGTTTAATGTGAGAACCCTCATGAAGAGCCAACCCAACAACTGGGTCAAAATTCTTTTCGTCAATCTTAGAACCAATCATAACTTTCTTACCATCAGTATAAGAAGAATCTTTTGATTGGAATTGAACTTTAATATCAGAACGATTAGTAACAATAGTTACAAAGTTTGAAATAGCTCTCCTATAAGAAGCCAACTGAACATGGTCTATACCTTTTTTTACTGGTACATTATCTTCATCGAGAATTGAAGTTCTACGATTATCCCAATCAGTATCAGCCCAAAAGGAAGAGAACGGATTAGATTTCTTCTTATAAGAAGAATCATATTTCTCTCGTAGAGCCATAGGATTAAAATGTTTAATTTTTGTCATTTCTTTATTATTTCCCTTTTTCATATATCTAAATATACCACTTTTTTAGTA
>CENI01006621.1_pt1 | contig 10189 bp, 11 predicted proteins | sample 530161 | NCBI WGS metagenome assembly CENI01 (sample SAMEA2591107, study PRJEB7988) | marine metagenome | isolation source: saline water (ENVO:00002010), including | reverse complement strand
AGGCTCTTTAGGTCTTTCCATCTTGTCTGCAAAGTAACCCTCTATTGAGAATCCTTTTACTTTACCTGTTTTAACAAAGTTGTTCCATATTTCATCATTGTTTACTTTTACAGAGCCCATCCAAGTACCTACAGGAACATTCAATCCATACTTACGAGATTTGTCGTGTACTTTATCTTCTACTAACCAAGATTCTACTAATGTTAGTCCGTTTATTGTATGTTGGTGTTCTAATGTAGCTTTAGATTGATTTCCGTTCATTAAGTAAAGCTGTGATGCTTTCTCTACAGTTTGTTTAGAAAAGTATATGTAATATTCTTCATCTCCTTTTTTACGATAGATTGGTTTGTTAGGAATTAGTAAAGCACCCATTAGAATACGTTTTTCTTTATCTACTTCAGCAAGTTTTATTTCTTCGCTTTTAAGTGCTATAAAATCTTCTTCTATCGCAGGATTCTCTACAACCGAAATAGCTTCTATTCCTGTTAATTCATCATCTCCTAATATTAATTCAACTATTCTCATATATGTATAACGTATTAATTTATTTTTTTGTTTATCCTATACTTGCTCCCTCAATAATATTTCTGTCTAATTCTTGTGCTGTGCTTACATCATTAGAAACTACATAAGCCCTAGTTGGTTGTGCAGACTGCCCTGCAATAACATCTGCTAATTGATTAGTAACTCCTGCACCAACTACATTAAAAGATGGTGCTAGTGAACCAGCTCCTGCTGATGCAATGTTAGATGTTGTTGCGCCTGCACCATTAGGTTTAACTGACTTTATAGCCTTGACTGCTTGAAAACCTGTTGCTAAAACACCTGCAATACTTGTTACTCTTTGAATTGTAGCAAAAGGCTCAAGTAAAGTTGTTTCATTATCTAACACTTCTGTAACACCTAAATAAGTATTTGTTAACGCTTGAGCTATTGCAAATGCTTTACCTGCCTTAGAGTTCTTTCCGAGTATATTAGCAAGTGTTCCAAATGTTTGACTTATTATTGCAATCTTTTGTTGTTGTAGTATTTCTTCTCTTTTTATTTCTTCATCATCTTCTTTCTGCTGAGCATTTGAAATTAGCTTTTGATAATATAATATTACCTCAGCTTTCTGTGATTCAGTCGCATCTAATTCCTCTAACTCTGCTAATTTCTTTTCTTGTTCTAATAAAAGTTTTTCTGATTCTTTTTCTGATTTTTGTTCCTTTATTTTTTGTTCAAAATCGTCTCTTATTTTTTGTATATCATTTAGACGTTTTTCTTCTGTAGCCTTTTCATCATCTATCTCTTTTTGTTTATCTTCTGCTTCTTTTTCTTTTTGGGCTTTTTCTTGATTTACTGCAGTAGTTATTTGTGTTTGTAGTAATCTTTGACTTCTTAACCTTTTAGTGTCTAAGTTAATTAGTTTAGCTTGTAACTCTGCAAGCTTGTCTTTGTCTTGAATAGTATTTTTACCCAGAGCCATTTCTTCCTCTTGAGCTTTAATAAGCAATTTCTGAGCTGCTATCTCTTTTTGTGTAATGTTTTCTTCTATTGCTTGTGCTTTCCTAAGAAGTTCTATTCTTTCAGATGCGGAAAACCTTTCTCTATCTTCTGCCTTTAATCTTAAATCATTTATATCCCTGTTTGCTTTTGCTCTTTCTACTTGTAAGTCTCTTTGAATATGATGTGCTTTTTGTCTTGCTCTAGTTACTTTATCTATAGCACTTACTTCACTTACAGTTTCTTTTACAAAATTAGATACTGATTCCGCTGCACCCTCAAAACCATCTACAATAGTTCCTACTGGGTTTATTATAAATTTCAGCAATCCTTTACCTAAGCTTTTCAAAGAATCCATTGGGTTTGTAAATGCTTCTATTATTGCTTCCCCAAAATCTGCAAAAGCATCCATTACTTGTTTTGTTACAGCCCCTAAAGCTGCTAAGCCTCTTTGTAGTTTTTCTTGTCCCTCTTCCGATTGTGTAAATGCTGCTGCTAATGCAGTAACAGTAGCTACAAAAGCACCAATGACACTTGCCATAAGGATTGCATTAAGACCTTTAAAACCAAGTCCAGCACTTTTTATACCTTTTGTAAGTTCATTAAATTTAGTAATTGCACCGCCTGTAAATTTATCAAGTGTTTTACCAAAGTCACCTTGTTTCTTTGCAGCCTTTTCTACTTTCTTTTCGTAACCCTCGACTTTTTTTTCTAACTTGGTGTATTCTTTTTGCATTTCATCCAAGTTCTTGACAGCTTCTTTGTATTTTAATTCAAAATTTATATATACTACCTTACTCATTTTATTTGTTTTTAATCTGTTTTAATTCTTTTTTAAGTTGCTGAAACCCTTCTTTGAATGTTTCTGGCATTTTATATTTGCCCTTTGCTATTTTTATGTTTTCACTACCATCATCAACAAATGCTAGTAAATCTAATATATTCTTTATCATAGGTTTAATAATTCTATATCTGCTTCCCCTGTTGTTAAGTCAGTTGTTATACTGTTAATTCTATAATCTGTTCCATTTATTACAAATTTATCTGCTAATGAATAATTAAGTAATATTTTTAGTGGTAGTCTTGCTTTTATTTTGCTTAGTCGATTCTTACTATCAAATACTTGTGAAATATAAGTAGAGTAATATTCAAGAAATAAACTCTTAGTAAATTCAGTAGTCTGTGTCCATTCACTAAACTCTTGGTTAAAATTTAATTGATGTAAACTTACAGCAGGGTTTTCATCAACACTATTAAATGGTAAATTTACGTTATTCAATTGTTTATGACTTGAAGCCACTCCATTTACGTCTAAAGCATCTACAAAAGCTATACCTCCTGTATTGATGTTTATAGGATAAAATAACATCGGACTCCCAATGTAAGGCTCTTGGTTACTATCTACATAATATCCCCATTGTATATTTTTTTGTGTTCCTCCGTTTACATCATTAAGTCTTTCGAATTGCATATGACCAAATGGTGCTTCTACTTTATAGATTTCTCCTGCAAGTTGTGTTTCTCCTGCTTTGTATTTTATTTCAGACCAATCTTGACCATTAATCTTACCATACTTGTCTGCTATAAATGTTTTTGTGTCTTTAAACTTAAAAACTATTTCTCTAAAAGGTAACGCTACATTAACTTGAGAGGTGTTTATATCAAGATACTCCGTTATATCGTAAGAAGTACCACCTGCATAAAAATCATTTAAAGGTTGCACTTTAATTACGTTGTTATCTAAAAAAGCTGTTAAATTAAACATCTGAAATAAACCTGCAAGAAAATCTATAATCTTTATATCAGGCATTTGTCTATCTACATAAAAAGTAAATGTTTCTCCTATTGCTATTGCAGGTGTTCTAAAAAACAAATTACTATCTGTACCTCTGTTTGTGTTTATTTTCCAAACTAATTTGTCTAAAGAAATTACTGTTCCTGCATTATCAGGTGTTATTAAGACTTCATATGTTCCTGCTTCATAAATCCAATCATCATCTTCGTTACCTGAAGATTCATCTAAATTGTCATCACCTACAATATAACTTCCTGTTATGTTATTTTTTTGATAAAATAAACTTCCATCTTTTGTTACTCTTAGTGAATAAGGGTCTGTCTCGCCTGTTGCTACATCTATCTCTAATTCAAATCTATCCATATTATCTCTCAAAGGCTCTCTTACTGTAATAAAGTCTGTTCCTGCAGTAACTAAGAAATCATTAATACTACTTCTAAAGTTATAATCCCCTGTTGAACTTGCTCCACCTGTTGTATCTCCGAAACCTGTTATTTTAGTTTCAGGTGTATCTGTTAATTGTTCTACTGCTCCTTTCTTTCTATGAAGCCATAAAAACAAATGGTCAAACTCAGGCTTAAATGCGTTTTTGAAAAAGTCTGTACTAAAAGTAAAATCAAATTCTGTTAAGGCTTCTATTGCTTCTATTATCTTGTTTACTCGTATAGCATATTTTAATTGATTCCATTTTACTCCGTGATTGTGTGAACCACCACCTGTAAAATATGCAAGATTTCCATCATCTGCAGTTTCTGCTGAATTTAAACTATTATAGAATAATCTTTGTGTATGTGTTATAAGTGGTGCTATAATATGATTTGTAGAACTTTGAATGTTTGTTAGTTTTGTTTCTACTGTTGAGGCATTGTAAGTTAGATCATATGTAGAAAAATCTAAGTCAGCAAGTTTTTTATCTCCTAAAGCATCTTTTATTTCTACTATGTCTCCAAAGAATGTTATTCTATAAGCATAGGGTTTATTGTTTTTTAAGTTAACTCCCTCTAATTTTATTTTACCTGATTTGTAAGGTGAGTGGTTTATCTGGATTCTTGCTGTTACTTTTTTACGTGCATCAAATCCACTTTGACTAATTGATTCATTACTAACAATATCAAAATTGTAATAGTGCTGAAATAACTTATTATTTGTGGAAGAAGCAGGTAAAGTAAAAGTCTTTGTAAAACTTGTAAATATTTTAGATATATCCCTTACATTTTGTATAGAATCTGTAAGGCTTACTGTTTCGTCTTTAAATAAGTCTACTCTTGTATCTTGTATGTATAATTGTAACTCACGCTTCATTATACTATGTTATTAATAATATCGTTAGCAAACTCTAGGTCTAACGTGTATTGAATTAGTTTGTCGTTTACGGATGTTTTAAATGTTAAAGAGTTTGTAGATATTGTAGATGGTCTCCAGACTGAATTAAAATAAATCCAAACATACTCACTTAACATAATATCTTGTATAACCTCATTGTAACATTCGTCTATGTAGTCTGTGTTAAGTGTAACTCTTGTTCTTCCATTTTTGTCAAAGGTTTTGTTTTGATGACTATATCTGCTATAAGATGAAGATGATTCTACAAATATGTTTCTTTTAAATGTTTCTGATTTTGTGTTAAATGATTCTACGTTTTTTAAAAAGAAATAAAACTCTTGGAACATACCATAACGATTTAAATAAACCATTTTTACATTTGTGTATTTAGGATTGCATACTCTTTTTATATCATATGTTCTGTAAGGTGTTGCTATTGTAGTATTATTGTTTGCTGCTATTGTAAACACGTCTAACACTCCTGAAGAATTAACTCCTATAAATTTACCTATTGTGTTGTCAGGCAGATATATAATTCCGTTTCCTAAACAATCTCCCACATATGTTGGGTCTATTTCATCTCTTAAAATCGGATTGTTACCAAATGTGAAAGTACCATATCCATCTAATCCTGTATGTGTTACTGCACTTTGAGCTGAGGGTGTACCTCCTCCATCTACCGCTGTAAACGTAGTTATAACGTAAGATATTGCTATTGTATCTGCAACAACTGTACTACTTGTAAAAACTATATTAACATAGTCTCTTGCTAAACTTGCTATTTCAAATACTGTTCTATTGCTTGTTGCGTTTTTTAGTATGGTATAACGTAACGTTCCATCTATTGTTAAAGCTAATTGTGCAGATAAATGGTTTGCTGTTGTAACTGTTACATAATAAGGGCTTCTAAGTAGTATCTGTGCCATAATTAATTCTTATTCATATTTTCTGGAAAAAACTTTTCATCTTGTTCTATATCAAAAACAAAAGCATCTCTTAACTCTTGTGGTAAAAACTTAAATGCAGCTTGAAAAGGTTTTGTAAAAAAATAACTTGGTTTTATTCCATTATTAAAAACACTTCTTGCAACTAAATATCTTAAACTTTTTCTAGGTATAAATTTACCTTGCTTATCCCTTACACCTTTTAACCCTTTTCTTATTACCCATTGGTCAAATGCTTTAGATGGTGGCATTTTAGAACCATAACTATATGGGGTGTTGTATTTTACCTTTTTACCACTTACTCCTAAGTCTTGAAAGAAGCCGTATTTCTCCATACTAAACAAAACATCAATACTATCTTTATATCTGTTTACTTTGTATTCCAGACTATCAGAAAGTTTGTTAGTTGTATTCTTTTTTTTCTTAACAAGCTCCTGTCTTGCTTCTTTTACTACATATTTAGCAAAAGCATTCATTATCTTTTCTACTTCTTTTAACTGCATACGTTTATATCATTACTTATTAATACATTAAACGTACAAGCTACCCCTGCTAATTGGTTTTCAAACCTTTCGTAAAAGAACTCACAAGATGCTTCACCATCTAACTGGTATTTATCTGAATATAGATTTCCTTTACTTAACAATCCTACTAACTTATTTACTACCGCTAATTGTGTGTTTAGGATGTCTTGTTCATTGTTGTTACCTACAAATACATCTGTTGTTTCATCTTTAGATTGGTCAACTATGTCCATTGCCATTACCGTTATGTTAAAGTTGAGGACTTGTTCTTGTATGTTTACAGAGTTTACTATTATATGACTTAATGGGAATATAGTTTGTTTAGATAAGTCTATATCAAAGATGTCTCCAGTTGTTACTGTGTTGACATTTTCGTCTGCTAAAAGATTTGTCTTTAGTGTTTGTGTTATTTGATAATATCCTCTTACCCCTTGATTCATTTTTTAAATTTGTTTTTTATTTGGTTTGCCTCAATTTCTGCTTTCTCTTTCATAAATGTTAAAGCATAAAGGCAAGTATGTACTCCTAGTTTAGTGATATCTTCAAATCTTCTAATATCGCCTTGAGCGAGCCCGAAAAGCGATTGATACCATCCATATCGTTTACCGAAAGATGCTGTTGCGCTAAGGCTATCTCCTCCTGTCCTAAATAATTCATCATAGCTTTCGATAAGTCCATCCCTAAATGATAAAAAAAAAGTATGGAACTTAACACCGCATCCATTGGCATCTCTTTCATTATATCTGTATCCTCAGCCTTGTAATCTTCTATTAGATATTTGTCTTTATATTTTTGTTTTATCGGTCTATAAAGAACCGCCATAGCCCTGTGCATATTTTCATAGTCTCCTATATAAGTATCTAAGTCTATGTATTCCCCAAAAGACATATCTTCTAACTTAGGAATAAACCCATAAGACGTTTCATTTATTTTAAACTCTTTAACTAGGTTTGGCTTTTCATTAAACATTGTAGATAATATTTCTGTAACATCTTTAATGCTCGACGCTTTCATTCCTAATATAACATCACCTCTTAGCCCACAAAATATCTCAATCATTTTTATTGCTAAGAAATTTTCATCTTTATTATCTTCCTGTATCTTTAAATACTTTTGATATTGTCCTAATGTTATTTCACTTAATGTATCTGGTACTTCTAGTTTCATATATATATAACGTATAAATAATTATTTTTCGTTTGCTACTGTATTGCATATCTTCCAAAGTTTGGTCTACTTAAAATGCTGTATGTTGCATATCTAACTGCATCTATAATATGGTTGTTTTTATCTTCAGGTGTGTTTGTTAGTTTGCCAGACTTATCTTCTTTCCATTTGTAGTTTCTGAACTCCTGTATCGCGTTATTGCTTTTTGTTGTTATGTTTATTTTATATCTTTTTAATAAATCAATCCCTGCGTTTATTGAATCCCTACCTTTTAAACTTGGTCTAATATTCCAACCCATACGCCTTAACTCCTCAATTAGTCTAGGTTCGCTACTATCCATATATAATTGGTTTCTATTTATCCCTACTTCTTTAAATGTGTTGTGTAGGTCTTTAGTTGTCATTTGTGTTCTGTAAAGATGTTCTTTTATGTAAAGGTTATAATCTTTTGTGTAAACACTTACTAAAGTTGAGGGGTCATTAGAATATCCTGCATCTGCCCCATATGCTATAAACTCTGCATCCTCTGGTATTTTACTACATTCATTGTAATTAAATATAGTTGCCTTACTTATTCCTTTTAAACCTAATCCATATATCTGCCAATACTGCTCGTCTGTATCTTTAAGGCGTTCTATTTCTGTTTTAATGCTTTGTTCTAAAAAAGGATTATCTAAATAAGTAGTCCTATAAAAGTCGCAATCATCTCTTGTAATTACTTTGTCATATATCCAGTGGTACTCGTCACTTGGGTTGTAGTCTATTATTATTTTTTCATCTGTTCTAAATATAAGCTGTTGCCAATCCTCCCAATTTAACTCATTAGCTTCATTGATAAACAAAAGATTCCTTTTACGCCCTCTTACTTTTTGTGGCATATCTAAACTAATAAACTCTATTAAGTTTCCAAATAGTTTGTATTCGCTATTTGACTTGTTGTGGTTTAACTCTTGATAGATGTTTAGTTTTCTGAGAATATCTAAGAAGTCTCTCATTACAGAAGCCCTTAAACTAGGGAATGCTTTACGACATATAGTAATTGTTTTGTTTTTATTTCGAGGTGTATATTCTAATATTATCCATAACAATATATTATAAGTCTTGCCAGAACGTGTTCCCCCTTGCTCGACGATTATTTTCTTGTCACTGTTTGTTAAGTGTTTATATACCTTGTTAGTCTGTATCTTCTGTTTTATCAATTATCTCGACTTGAAAGTTAGTTGGCATTCCATCTGCTCCTGTTATCTCTTGCCTTTCTACATATCCTCTTTTCTTTCCTTTTGTTTTTAAATAAAAGATTGTAGCTGATGTTGAGTCCTCTCTTATCTGTTTATGTAAATGACTTTCTGCAAAATCTAAAGCAATGTTTTCTATATCCTTTACTTGTTTATTAAATTCTACATCTTCATTCATCCATTTATAAAATGTACTTCTAGGTATCTCTGCTTTCTTGCAAGCTACTGTAACTACTCCTAAACTTTGTTCTAAAGCTTTTAGTATTGATTCTTTTTTTATATGTCTACTTTTGTTCATTTAAAGATTTAATTTAATTGTAAACTCATTAGCTTTTCTTGTTACTTTTGAAATCATTGATGGATATAATTTTATTAAGTCTTTGATTGCCTTTTTTTCCATATTAATAGTTCTATAATCTTTACACCCTCCATCTTTACCCCAGTGGTCATTTTCCCAATGTAAATATCTTATAGCTAAAATACCGCCTTTATCTTTTATATGTCTTAAGCAGATTTCATAATCTTCTTTAACAGGAAAGTTCTCGTCAAAGTAATACTCTCCATCATTTATCAAACCCATTAAAGATGCAGTAACATAACTTCTTGTTAAAATAGGCTTATAAGGATAAGTTCCTCTAGGCGAACTCTCTGTCCTTGTACCCCAAATTTTATACCCCATTTGTTCACTTAAATCAAAAAACTTAAGGAATTCTTCCATCCAGAAACCCTCATCTCTTACTTCTATTTTTTTTGTTTTTCTTTTATCTAAAAAATTATATCCTACATTCTTCGCATCATCATCTAACATTACCACCCATTTTTCCTCTGTGTTTTTCAATATCCAATTTCTAGTTCTTGTAATACCCTTGACCTCTTTTGGCACACAAACAATGTTTTTTATTAAACCTTTATATTGATGGTATTCGCTTTCAGGAATAAAAAAAGTGCAATTAGGCAATATCTTATTCGTTGTTGTAAGTCCTGCCCTTCCTTTACTCGGTACTGCTATTAACATTTAATCTTTTTTTAAATTCATCCCAATATAAAACTCTCTCTAAACTAACTGCATCAAAACCACTCCCCTTTTTGTAACCCCCTCTACGCACCATTCTAAGTTTTAATGTTTCTTTCAATTCCTCCCAATCAACCGAATTAGGTTCTGCCATAATAAGTATGTATTCTTTAGGTGGTTCTAATTGTACTGATTGTGGCAATTCAATATCATCATCTTCTTCTAATTCATTAATCGCATTATCAATATTTAAATCCAAACCCCAATCTTCAAGAGAATCTGTGTCCCAGTTATTCGCTAACATATCCCAATCCCACTCTCCAAACCCTACGTTATCTTTTATGATAAACTCTCTCTTTTGTTTTTCGCTTAAATTATCAGCTTGTATAGCATATACTTCTTTTAACCCCGCTTCTACAGATGCTTTATATCTCATATTACCTCCAAGTATAATATTGTTTTCATCTACTACGATAGGTCTCAGCTTTAACATCTCAGGAAAATCTTGTATGCTTTGGACAAGTTTCTCAAACTTATATCCTTTTATTATTCTTGGGTTGTCTGGATTTAATTTTAACTTACTGACTTTTACTTTGTTAGGTTTCATATTTATATAACGTTAATCTTTTTTATTTTCATCAAGTTGTTTCTTAATTACTTCTACACTCATATAGATTTGGCTTACTATATTCTCTAATCTTTTT
>CENI01000293.1_pt1 | contig 10194 bp, 5 predicted proteins | sample 530161 | NCBI WGS metagenome assembly CENI01 (sample SAMEA2591107, study PRJEB7988) | marine metagenome | isolation source: saline water (ENVO:00002010), including | reverse complement strand
GCTGACTACATTTATACCAACCTTACTAATAAAACTGGTGATGTTACACCTGCTATGGCAGAGGATTTTAAAAGTCTGTTTAAATTTAAGCACTCAGGAACTAATAAAGAAACTACCTTACAAGATTCTAACTTTGGTAAAAATGGTTCGCTTACAGCTAGCCTAATTGCAAGAGTTAACAGAGGTATAAATAACGCTTATGAAAATCCAGACACATTCTTGCCTGCAAAAATGCAACGATTTGAAGATGACGTTGTAACACCATACAGAGATGAAAATGGTGATATATCAGAAAAAGATCAACTTGTGATTGCAGCTGAGTGGAGAAAACAGTTTCCTGATAGACCTTTTTCACAAAGTATATTAAGTGAGGGAGTCAAATCACATACAGGTAATAAGTTTGGGTCATCATATGGTAAGTATTCTGTACCCGGCCAACCTGATATACTTGCCGATTACAAAACAGATTTACAAGATGTTGTAATTGCAAAATATAAAGATCTTGATGTAACGTACTCTCGTAACCAACTACCCGGAAGTGACAAGGCAGCTATAAGAAACGCATACGCTGATCTTAAAAGACGAGTTGAAGAATCCGAAGTAGGTAATCAAGGTTTAGATTTTGGTACTCGAGTAGGTAGTGAATTAGAAGTAGTAAAAGCTAAATTAGCAAATGGAGATTATGACATAGTTGTGCCTACATACAATACAGGTACTGCACAAGATGTAATAGATACAGCAGACTACTTTACAAAACCCGGTAATATAACATCGTCTAACTTTGCATCAGCTATTGAAAAAGCTAATTTAGAAACCAGTAGAGTAGCTATGAATGACGGTAATCTTACAGCTGCTATTACACCTTTCTGGGTAAACACTGCTAAAAGATTAGGTGTTGCACCAGAAAAATTACTGATGGATAGACTGATAGCTACAGGAGGAATAGATCCTAAAACTGGAGACATTGTTAATAGTAATGAAATCTATAAATTAAGTAAAGATGATTTATACGAACTACATCGTAACCCTAACGCACATAGTTCCATAGATGTATTCTATAAAGTTAACGAAGAGACTGGTGAAAAAAACAGTACCATAATGTTAAACGCTGCTAGACTTAAAAAGTTTGATGGCTCAGGATTTATTGACGATGGTTACTATACACTAAGAGGTCAAGGCGTTAAAAAACTAAAAAGAATTAATAATACTTTAACACCTACAGATTTATTAAGAATAGGTGCTGATGATGTCGGAAGATATGGTATATCAAAAGCTGAACTAAAAGAAGCATTTACATATGCTGGTAATGGTATGAAACCAGTTTTAGAAGGCCTATTAAATAAACCATTTACAGAAGATAGCCAAAGCCAAGTTATGGCATTACTATGGCATATTAAATTACAGAAGATGAACTCTATAAGAGGTGTCGAAATAGACGGAGATTTCTCGTGGCGTTTATCAGGAATTACAGATGTTGAACAAGCAGCACTTGAAGAATTTATGCCAGCATTAAAAGATGCTCCTTACTTTAGTAGACCACATGTTATACAAAAAGATGTTATGTCTGCTATAATAAACGAAATACCCACTCCTATAAAAGAAGAAAAACCAAAACCTAAAAAAAGATCTAGAAGATAATGAGTGAAAAGTATAGTATCGAGTTTGATGATAATGACTTAGATAATCTGGAACAAGAAGCATTAAAAATCTCAGACGCATACAACGAACGTAAACAAGCAGAAGAGGCATCAGTGCAAGCTGAACAGCAAGTCGAGCAGCAAGCTGCCGATGAGACATATGATCCTCGTAATGCTGATACATGGGGAGCCAAGGCTCTCATCAAAGAAGGGCAATCCATCTTATCTGGTGGATTGCAAGATACCGCTTCATCACTAGCTACATTCCCAGAACGTACAGCAGATGCTTTGTCTGGTGAAATGCAAAAACAAAGGTTAGAAACAGGAACATACAGGCCAGACTGGACTCCTTTTAATTCTTACGATAACCCAATCGAAACAAAAACGTGGTGGGGTAAACAGCTACGAGGACTAATACATTTTGGTTCTATGGCAGCTGGTACAATATTAGCAGCAAAAGGAGCAGTGGCTTCTGGTTTAATTACAATACCGGCAGGGCTTACAGCTTTAGCTGGTAGTACTGTAGCCAAAGGTGCAGCTATTGGAGCTGTATCTGATCTTGTATCTAAAGAATCAGATGAACAAAACGCATTAGGTGCATTACGTGACCGTTATGGTTGGGTAGATACACCTATAAGTACTAAAGAGACTGACCATCCTATAATGATGAAAGTAAAAAACATCGTAGAAGGTATGGGTATAGGTCTAATATTTGATGGACTAGCTTACACACTTAAAAAAGGTAGTAAAGAAGCTGTTGATCAAATAACAAAACGAAACAAAAGTCTAAAAAATCAAACCGTACAAGCTGGCGTAGCCCAGTTACGTCGTGGCGAAGCTGAGTTTAGAGCTGATAAAAATGCACCTAGTGCACAACCACATCAAGGTGCACATGTATCAGAAGTAGAACCAGAAGTTGCTAGGCAACAACTATCTAAAACACGTAAAGACTGGGGATCTGAAGATGGATCTACAGGTTCTGTTACTACACCAGTAGAACGTGAAAGCATAGCACAGTACGGTGGTACAGATGATGCAACAGTAGAACGTATATTCCGTGGATTAGTAAGTAGTGAAAAGTTTGCAAAAGAGCTAGAAGCTGCAAAAGGATCTAGACAGGCATTAGCTGAAAAGTTTAAAGAATCCATAGAATCACATCAACGTGTAACACAGGGAAGAAATCCTGTAGATATGACACCTCAAGAATATCTAAAAGAATTGTTTGAAACAAATGATGTTATAGATAATCAAGAAGTATGGACATCTAAAAATGTAGTTACAGCTGATTTAATACTAGGTACATTACTAAAACAACTAAGAGATACTGGTATTGCTGGTAGAGAAATAGCTGATTTAGTTAGTCTTGACGATGTAGACGGACCAGCTAAACAGATTGTAGATACAATGTTAACTGCATTATATGAGACAAAGAAATCTAGATTTGTAAAGTCAGATTCATTTAGAGCATTGGGTGCAGCTAAGAAAACTAAGAAAACTGTTGAAGAAGCTGTAAGCAAAGAGATGGTAGATGCAAGAGAATCTATTATGTCAGTGTTAAAGATAGCAAAAGATGATGATAATGATGACATGATAAATGCGTTGTTTGAAGCTTTTTCTATGATGGAAAATGTTAACACACTCGATGACTTTGATAGATGGGCTCGTACTTTAATACTTGGTGGTAAATTAGATGTAAATGCACCTGATCGTACAGGTGTGATGATAAGAGAACTAGAAGGAGTTATGACTCACAGTGTTCTATCTGGTCCTAAAACACCAGTCCGAGCAATTATGGGTACATCTGCTGCAACATTTTTAAGACCTTTAGCTACGGCTCTAGGTTATACATTAAAAGCTCCGTTTACTGGAGAAGTTGCTGCGATGCGAGCTAGCCTAGCTAGTGTTAATGCTATGATAGAAGCTGTACCAGAATCATTACAACTATTTAAAACAAAGCTTAATGCTTACTGGAAAGGTGATATAAGAACTATTAAGACACGTTTCTCTGAGTTTTCTCAGGGTGATGACAACTGGGAAATACTACGCCGTTGGGCAGAAGATAGTGGAAGAGCTAATGCTGGAGAAGTAGCAGCGTTTCGTGTAGCTAATTTAGCACGTAATGCAAACAATGCTAACTTACTTACTTACTCTACTAAGCTTATGGCTGCGACTGATGACGCATTTGCGTACATATTAGGTCGTGCTAAAATGCGTGAAAAAGCTATGCGTAATGCTTTAGAGTTACAAAACAATGGTATACAAACTCCTAAGATTACAAAAGAGTTAATGAAAGCATACGAAGATGATTTCTATGCCCAAGTATTTGACTCTGCTGGTAACATAGTAGATGAAGCAACACTGTTTGCACGTAAAGAAGTTACACTTACACAAGACCTTACAGGTTTTGCTAAAGGATTAAACGATGTATTCTCTGCTACACCATTAGCTAAACCATTCTTTTTGTTTGCTAGAACTGGAGTAAACGGACTTACTTTAACGGGGAAGTATACACCGGGCTTCAACTTTTTAGTCAAAGAGTTTAATGATATAGCATTTGCTAATCCTAATGATTTAGCAAGTGTAAATAAGTATGGTATATTTACACCAGAAGAATTAGCTAACGCTAGAGCTTTACAAACAGGTAGATTATCTATTGGTGCTGCTGTTACATTTACAGCTATACAAGCTTGGATGCGTGGTGACTTACATGGTAACGGTCCAGTTGACAGACAAAAACGTCAAATGTGGCTTGACAGTAGATGGGAACCTAGAACAATTAAACTAGGTGATGTACGTGTAGGTTATGATAACTTTGAACCGTTTAACCTTATTATGTCTACAATTGCAGATATAGGTGACGCAAGTGAACTTATGGGTGAAGAGTGGACAGAAAATGAACTTGGTAAAATATCATTAGTTATAGCTCAGGCAGTTTCAAGTAAATCTTACTTAGCTGGTATACAGTCATTTGTAGATTTATTCGGTGGTAGACGTGGACAGATTGGACGTATATCTAGTAGTTTAATTAACAACAGTGTACCTTTAGCTGGTTTACGTAATGAATTAGGTAAGTTATTTACACCTTATATGCGTGAACTAAACTCAGGTGTAATACAGTCTATACGTAACCGTAACGCATTTTTTGAAGGTTTGACTGGTGTTAACCCACTAGCTAATCCACTACCTATTAAATATGATATGCTTAATGGTAGAGCTATTGACGATTGGGATTTTATGACTCGTGCCTATAACGCCGTAAGTCCTATAAGTCTCAATTTAGAGCAAAGTCCCGGTAGAGCGTTCTTATTTGATAGTGGTTATGATCTAAGACAGTCTACATACTATGCACCTGACAGTACAAACTTAACTGATACACCAGAGATTAGATCTCAGTTTCAACGAGCTATCGGTTTACAAAACTTACAACGTAAATTAGATAAACTTGCAGCTAATCCTAAAGCTATTGCTTCTATGGAACAAATGTATTCAGATATAAAATCTGGTAGACGTGCAGACTTTGATGCTAGAGATTACTGGCATAATAGACAGATAGATAGAATGTTTCAAACAGCTCGTAGAATTGCTTGGAACTCAATTAAACAACAATCTGATATACTTGCAGTAATAGAAGAGCAACGTCGTGATAAATTAGAACAAAGACGAAAACAACAACAAACAGCTAACATTCTTAACGTACCGAAATAACCATGGCAACTGAACAATTATTTAATGGAACTACCAGTACTGCTACTGAGTATGCAATAACTGCGTTTAGCTTTTTAAACACATCAGATGTCAGGGTATCAATAAGCGGTGGCTCTAACCTAAGCTCCTCGGCATATAATGTAACATCAGCCGGAATACTTACTCTTAACCCTGCACCGGGAGCTGGCACAGGTAACGTAAGAGTATTTAGAAATACTGATGTAGGCACCGCAGCTGTGAATTTTACAACTGGTAGTTCTATACGGTCTACTGACTTAAATCGTGCAACACAACAGGTTAGATTTGCTGTAGAAGAATTACAGACTATAGGTGCTGACGGTGCTGGAATACCTTTAACTGCTGGAGATAAAGGTGGTATAACGGTTAATACTGGGACATCTTGGTCGATAGACGACGGGGCAGTTACTACTGCTAAAATACCTGACAATGCAATTACTACAGTTAAGATACCTGACAATGCAATTACTACAGCTAAGATACCTGATAATGGAATTACTACAGCTAAAATAAACGCTGATGCTGTTACAATGGATAAGCTAGGAGCTGGTTCACTTCCATCAGATATTGATGTAGGAGCAGCTCAACTAACTGGTACTATAGATAGTGCTAGACTTCCATCAGTGCTTCCAGCGATTGATGGTAGTAATCTAACTGGTGTATCCTTAACTGTAGGAAGCGGATGTGTCTACGAAAACAATCAAACAATTTCAACAAACTACACTGTAGGTAGTAATAAAAATGCTATGTCTGCTGGTCCAATTACTATAGCAAATGGAATAGTCGTAACCATAGGCTCTACAGAATCATATACAATAGTATAATGGCTACAACTACAAAACCGTATGGCGGAAGCGGTAATGATTCGCTTAATAATACAGGAACATATAGCTTTGTTTTTCCATTTTTTAGAGATGAAGATGTTATAGTTAGAGTCGATACAACAGACTTTACTTATAAAAGTGGAACATTAGGAAGTAACGAATACAGCGTTGCACCTAACTCTAATAAAACTGGCGGAAATATAACTGTTAACCCAAACCCTACAGGATCACAGACACTACTTATATATAGAAAAACAAGTGTCGACAATCCTAAAACTGATTTTCAACCCGGATCCTCGATTCGATCAGTCGACTTAAATAATAATGCAAAACAAGTTTTATATTTTGCTCAAGAAGTAGAAGACTCAGCTAATCCTAAAGTATCTAATGCGGCAGGGACTGGTACAAGTTTTACATTAAGTGATCTAAACTCCGCTTTTTCAAGCAAGGTTGACGGATCTTTTATATATTTTGATAACTCAGCTAGTACTTTTAAAGCTGACAATACAACAACTAAAACAACAATAGTGGACGGAGGATCCTACTAAATGGCTCAATTAAGAATAAAACGATCTACGGGGTCATCAGCACCTTCTAGTACAGATCTAGCTAACGCAGAATTAGCGTTTGCTGAAGGTAATGATATACTATATTATGGAGAAGGCACAAGCGGATCTAACGCTGCTAGTGTTATAAAGATCGGTGGATCTGGTGCTTTCTGCGATTTAACAACAGCACAGACAGTAGCTGGTAATAAAACTTTTAGTAATAATGTTGTAGTTACAGGAAATTTAACTGTTAATGGAACTACCACAACAGTAGCTACAACCAATACAACAGTAAGTGATAACATATTAGAATTAAACAGTGGTGCTAGTAGTAATGGTAACGACTGTGGTATTCTAATTGAAAGAGGTAGTACAGGTAGTAATGCGTTTATTGGGTGGGACGAAAGTGCTGACCAATTTATACTTGGTACAACAACTGCTACAGCTGATAGTACAGGTAACTTAACTGTAAGTGCTGGTACTATACAAGGTAACGTAACTGGTAGTGCAGTAAGTTTAGCTAACACTAGAAGTATAGCCTTGACTGGTGATGTTACTGGTAGTGCAAACTTTAATGGTACAGCTAACGCTTCTATAGCTGCAACAATTGCATCTAGTTCTATAGAAAGAGGTATGTTAGACTTAGTGTCTACATCTAGTGCACCCGGTCTAACTGTTAAAGGTGATGGTACTACAGATGGATACTTACAACTTAACTGCTCACAGAACAGTCATGGTGTTAAAATTAAGTCGCCTGCTCATAGTGCTGGTGCAAGCTATACTTTAACTCTTCCAACTAGTGACGGTGGTGCGAACCAAATTTTACAGACAGACGGAAGTGGAGTTTTATCTTGGACATCACAGGGAGCTGGTGGAGATGTAAACCAAAACGCATTTTCTAATGTTGCAGTCAGTGGTCAAACAACAGTAGCTGCGGATAGTGCTACTGATACTTTAACTTTAGCTGGAGCTGGTGGTTTAGCTCTTACAACTAATGCCACAAGTGATACAGTAACATTTACTATTGGTACATTAAACCAAGATACAACAGGGTCAGCAGCTACCTTAACAACAGCCAGAAATATAGCTGGTGTATCTTTTGATGGATCAGCAAACATATCTCTTAATAACAACGCAATAACTAATGGAGCTGGATATATAACCTCTAGTGGAAGTATCTCAGGTAATGCTGCTACAGCTACTACAGCTACTACAGCTACAAACGTTACAGCAACAGCAAACAACTCTACTAACGAGACTGTTTATTTAACTTTTGTTGATGGTGCTACAAGTTCACAAGGTATCGAAACAGATACAGGTCTTTCATATAATCCAAGCACAGGATTATTAACCGTTGGAAGCATAGATGGTGGTACTTATTAATGGCAACTCTCAAGCACAAAAGAGGTACTAGCGATCCTAGTACTTCTAATGTCGCTGTTGGTGAGTTAGCTATTAATACCACTGACGGCGGATTATTTACGCAAACAGACGGTGGATCAGTTGTAGAGATTGGAGGAGGTGGTGGTGGATTAAGTTCTGACTCTTACGAGAACACCGTTGGTGGTACAAATGCTGGAAACGCATTAACAAGTGGCTCTGTATCAAATACTTTTCTTGGTTCTAATGCAGGTCGGCTCATTGACACAGGTGACAGGAATATAGCTATAGGTAGGTACGCTCTTTATACGGCCACTAGTGCTTCAGATAATGTGGGTATTGGTTATAATTCTCTTTATGCAACAACAGGTGATGATAATACGACAGTTGGTTCTTACGCTGGAAGAAATATCTCATCAGGTGCAAGTAATACAGTTATAGGTAAATCTGCTGGAGATCAAATTACTACTGGCAGTAACGGAGTTTGTATAGGTGCTAATGCTGGTAAAGCTATCACTACTGGAAGTAATTATGTAGTAATTGGATACGATTCTGCATTTACATCTACATCACCTAGTATGACAGTTGCGATTGGTCAAAACAGTTTATACTCTGGTTCTAGTGCAATAAGAAATACAGTAGTAGGATATAATAGTGCCTACAATGCAACTACTGGTGACGACAACTGTTGTTTTGGTGTTGATGCTGGAAAATTTCTTACAACTGGATCTAGTAATATTCTTATTGGATTTGAAGGCGGTGCAACTAGCGGAGCAGCTGGCTTAACCACTGGATCTAATAATATAATTATCGGTAAATCTACTGCTTCAAGTAGTACAACTGTTTCTAACGAAATAACTTTAGGTAACACTAACATCACCAAGTTTAGAGTTCCCGGTCTTAACTTTGTTATTAAGGATTCTACAGCTACAGATAATTATGTTTTAACAGTAGATGCTAACGGAGAAGCTGGTTGGGAAGCCGCTGCCGGTGGAGGATTAAGTTCTGATTCTGATAATAATACTATTGGTGGTACTAACGCTGGAGATGCTATTACTACTGGAAGTTACAACACCTTATATGGATCTAAGGCTGGAACAGATGTGACTACGGCAGATGGCATAACGGCTCTGGGTTCTGAAGCTGCTGCAAATGTAACTTCTGGTGGAAAGACAACAGCGATTGGATTTGAAGCTTGTAAAGCTACAGAAACTTCTTATGAAAATACTGGTGTAGGTTATCAAGCATTATTATCAGCTGATAATGCCGGAGGTCAATACGCGTTTTATGGATCGTGGAATACTGCGGTTGGAGCTAATGCTCTTGATGCTCTTACCACAGGCCGCGATTGTACCGCTATTGGAAGAAATGCATTAGGAAGTGCCACTACTATTTATCAATCAGTAGCAATCGGTAGTGGAGCATTAGCAAATGCTACAACATCTGCACATGAAAATGTTGCCATAGGTTTTGATGCTGGTCAATATGTTACAGGTGCCAAAAATATTTGTATTGGGATGCGTAGTGCTTTTGTTCAAACTTTAAGCGGAAATAATAATATAGTTATTGGAGAAACATCTCAAGCTAGTGCAGCAACAGTAAGTAATGAAATAACTTTAGGTAATACTTCTATAACCAAGTTTAGGATTCCCGGAATTAATTTTTCAATTAAAGACAGTACGGCTACTGACAACTACGTCTTAACAGTTGATGCTAACGGTGACGCAGGCTGGGAAGCTGCGGCTGGTGGTGCTAAACAAGGAGTCTTTTATGAAAACAGTCAAACATTATCAAGTAATTACACAGTTACAGACGGAAGCAACGCAATGGCAGCAGGTCCTATAACTATTGCAAGCGGCATCACTGTCACAGTCGGTGCTGATGAAACCCTAACAATCGTATAAATATTATGAGTCAATTAAAAGTAAATTCAATCGTTCCTGTCAATGGTCTGCAAAGTGGTGCTAATGGTGGAATAATTCAAGTTATACAAACCTTTAAAGACGATGCTGAATCAACAACTTCAACCACTTTTGCAGATTTAAATGGAATGTCAGCAACTATTACACCTAGTTCTAGCAG
>CENI01043237.1_pt1 | contig 10284 bp, 11 predicted proteins | sample 530161 | NCBI WGS metagenome assembly CENI01 (sample SAMEA2591107, study PRJEB7988) | marine metagenome | isolation source: saline water (ENVO:00002010), including | reverse complement strand
CAGGGTGTCCTAGATTAGAAAATCTTAAATGATTAGATCTAGTTTTTCCCGCCTCTTTTAAAGCAAAGGAAATGCTTTGAGCAATACTATCTGCTAAATCTTTTACATTGTCTTCACTAGTAACATGACCATCTTCCAAGAGACTGTAGATATCCTCTACTAGAGTGTCAATGCTCTTACTCATCTGAAGATACTAGCGTCTCCCCGTCTACCATTTCTTCTGGCAATGAGAAGTTATCTAAGGTTTCTCCCCCCTCTTCCCCGTAAGGAATTAGGTTCAAGACTTTTAACGCCTCTAGTTGAGCATATGTTTTCTTAGTCTTACCTGCTTTATATGTTTTGATTTGAACGGCCACTAAAGAACCGTTACCAATATTTGCGGTAAAAGGCTGACCTTCCCTATCCAGAACAGAAGGTGCTGTATTGTATTTAGTCTCACCTTCTTTGTTCTGGTAAGCCTTCTTCAACTTAATATTGATATAAGTCCCCGGAATCTTTTCGCTAGCGTCATTCAATAGGTGACCTAAGCCTAAAGTTTTTAGCTTCTGTTTTTGTTCTTCGTCTCTAGGAACTAAAGCTAAACTAAAAATACCTTCTTCGTCGTAGTTAGTATCTTTGTTATCTTCTCGTAGTTTAGCATAGTATGCCTCACCTAAAATAATATATGACATATTTATCTAATCCTTTATTAATGTGTGTCTTTCCAATTGTAACCTACAATGTATTCACCAGTGAAAGGTACAGAAAAATTTAAATCTTTTGCAGCAGTCTCGATAGACTTTACCTGTAGTTTACCAAGAACATCCGCATAATTTTTATGTACTATAGTTTGCCACTCATCATGAGGGAAAGCAGCTAACCAAAAATCTATTTCTTTTTTGTGTGCTTCTCGATGCCAGAGGTTCATAGCTCTTAACATAACGGCACATTCATTACCTTGTAGGTGGATACCTAATACTTTGTGTGGAGTTGTTACTCTTACCCTAGTCCCGTCATAAAGAGTGACATAACCTTTTCTAAATTCATTAGGTAGTCTGTCATTCTTCAGTTCCTTTAGCCCAGGAATATTATTATAAAAATTTTCCATGGCCTGCTTAGCTTTAGCGTTATCGCACCCTAGGATATCAGCAATCTTAGCGATACCTGCACCCAGAATAAAGGCATAGATGAAAGTTTTAGCATCTGCCCTTGTCTTACAAATAGGTCCTAAAGCTTCTTTGTTATAGGTATGAATATCACCTGAAACCACAGTATCAGAGTATTCTTTATTCCCAATGAGGTCAGCTAATATGCGAAGCTGAATGCCGCTAGCATCAGCACCAACCAAACGATAATCTTCCGAACCTGAATAGAAACAGGACCTAAATTCCTCCCCCATAAAAGATCTAATGCTCGGGAAGTTCGCCATGTTAGGGTTAAAATGAGCGCATCTATAAGTGTTAGCACCTGGTGTAATAACTTGACCATGCAATCTTCCATCTTCCCATATACTGGGTTCACATTCCCCCATTTTATTTAACCTGCCATTGACAATTAAGTTCTTAGCAAGTCTTTTAATACTTTCGGGGGCATCTTCCGGTAAAGTTTCTAGATTCTTTTCGTTAACTTTCCAGCCATAATACTCAACATTCTCTAGCTCTTCTGTAGTTAGTTTATTCTTTCTGGATAGTTTTTCTTTAGCCCCATCAGTTCTCTCGGTGGGCTTCCAGTTATACTTCCAGAGATTTTCAATCATCTGTTTATGACTTCGAGCATTGAACTCTTCATAAGCATAGACTTCAATGTGTTCCCCGTTTCTTTTCGAATGGGGTTCTTCTAACGCCCTGATAGTAGAAGACCAAAGACTTCCGTCTTGTTTAACTCGGTACTTCACTAGCTTTTGCAGCTTGAGTTGAGGGGGAAAGTATTCATTTATCTTAGATTCAAAGTCCAACTTCTCTTCCAAGAGTTTGTTCTTCATGTTCTCCCACAATTCCATATCAATGGGGAACCCCTTCAAGAATGACATAGAGAGCCAGTGAGTAGCCTCTAATCTTTCTTTAATGCCTTGCTTACCAAAACCAACAAGCTCACCCATGAGCCTCCTATACACCCTAGCGTTGATTTCTGTGTCGGCCTCACACCTTTCGATCATGTCCTCCGAGAAAACAGAGAAGTCTTGAATAGGTGGTTTCCTATATCCTAGTCGAGTACCCCAAGCATCTAAACCATGTCCTCCTTCGCGGGTATAGTTTGCGATGCGAGAGAGAACTAAGGTATCTAAAATCTTTTGGTGTGGAATTTTAATTCCTAAGATTTTATCTAGTACGATAGCGTCATACATAAAAAAGTTATGTCCTATAACTATTCTAGCATTTAATAGACGCTCTGTCAATTCTTTTTTGAATGGATACGTGTAAGAAATTACTTCGTTAGTATCCAGATCTCTAACTGATACCACCCATATCTTATTTACGTGAGGCAGTAGGCCGTTACCTTCTACGTCTACAATTAATTTACTCATTCTAATTCTTTCATCCTCCCAGTATCCTCGTTGAACACTAGATGACCGGCGGGACCCATAGGACCAACAAATCTGTTGGCACGAATGGTAACATCAACCCTGTTCCTCACTTCTTCGGACTCATCTAAGTAGTTTCTACCTAGCTCAATCCAAGTATCACAAAGTTGTTCTAATGCACGAGAAGATCTGGTTCTACCTTCGTCGTTAGTGTGGGAGATGATAACAATAGAAGCATCGTAATCATTACACAATGATCTTAATTTATGAATGCCCCTATCCAAAGTTTTCCTATCGTCAGCTTCCTCACCCACCACGATGGTGATGTGGTCTAAGAAAATAAACTTACAGTCCAAGGCCCTAATCATGTACTCTACCCTTTGGATAAGCTTATCCATTTCGTAGGTACCAAAGTTATCTAGGGTTTTGATACGACCAGTGCCGAAAGTTTTTTGGAAGGCCTCCTCTTTCTCCTCTTCCGTGAAGTCTACGTGCTCTTCGAGGTGGAATCTTTTCCCGGCGTGCACATTCATCAGACCATATAATTTCATATACTTAGGGTCTTCGAAATAAATGTGGCCGATATTAAACTCAGTTTGTTTTAAGACCTCATACTCTAGTTGTCGCATAAAGGTAGACTTACCAACCTTAGGGGCGGCAGTTAAAAGAATTAATTCTCCTAGCCGCAATCCTTTTAGCATTTCCTGTAGCGTGGGGTAGGGGTACTCGGCGATAGACTTCGGTACCTCTTCCTTCAACCATTCTCGGTAAGTTTCTACGCTAGTGACAACACCATCTAATTCTAGTTTAGCTGCGTTCCACCAACGCCGCACACACTCATTAGTTTTCTTTTGAGTTAGATAATCGTTGGCATCTTTTAGTTCTGTCTTCTCCGGGTCGTGATCAAAGATAAACGTTTTCTCAGGGGGTAGGATACTAACAACTTGTTCGGTAGCTTTTCTCCCTGGCTCATCATTATCAAAGAAGATAATAATCTTTTCGAATTGATCAAAGTATTCTAGGTTGTTCTGAATATCAGCCTTTGCTTGACTAACAGAACTAACACTAACAACGGGGAACATTCTCTTCTTCGGATCTTTTTGCCTAAGAATATCCACCATAGAAGGAGCATCGTAATCCCCCTCAACGATAGTGATAATGTTTCCGTCAGACTTGGAGAACAAATCCTGTCCGAAAAGTTTAGAACCTTTAGTAGATCCAATAACTTTTATATCTTTACCACCCTCCTTTCGGTATAGTACATAGGAGGAACGAGGAAAGGAGATTGTTTCAATCTCTTGGTTCTGTACCTTTAACAAACTAGATTTGATTTTAAACTTTTTAAGTATGTCTAAATCAATTTCTCTAACGGATTCTTTTAGTTCTTCCTCTTCGATAACGCTTAAATTGGTAGTTGACATAACATGACTATCTCCTTTTGCTTCTGTGTAGTTACACGAAAAGCAATGAAAGTTATCTTTGAATTCTCTCCATGCTCTTTTAGCATTGCACTTAGGACAATTAGTCACAAGATCCTTCAGAAGAATTCATGTCTTCTTCGCTATCTTCTACTTCATCTTCAGTCTCCTCGTAAGAGTTACATTCAAAGCAGCTTTCAAACTTCCCTAACATTTCACTAAAATTAATTTCGGAGGGTTCTAAAATCTTATCACATATGTGACATCTCATATATTTTTATATCCTTATATAGTTTATATAGTTTATGTAGTTGATGGATATGTAGTTTATATAATTTATATATACTTATATAATATATTATACTATATAGTTGGGGATTTGTCAAGCAAGAAGTTTAGAAATCTTCTTCCCAAACTTCTCTGATCTGAAGATAATTTTGCTCAATCGGTTGTTCTGCTCTCCAAGGCCTACCCCTAACTAAGCCCTGCTCTAGAATCTTATTAGTATAACCCCGCGTTTCTTTTTTCTCCTCCTTTACCACATCCCAATTAATGCAGTAAGCTAACTCTTGCATATCTCTCATAAGTTCCATACAAGAATCTTCTAACTCAATGCTGTAAAGAGAACTAATCTTAGGAAGATACGTTTCCAAGAAATCTTCTAAGCCTTTAATGGATAGCTCTGTTAAGACTACTTGTGGGTTTGGGAATGCGCTGCTTGCGCTTCGTAATTCTAGGAGTAGGTCAATCCACTTTAAGATTTTTTTCTTGCTCGCGGAACCTTCTAACATTCTGTACTCGATAGACCCAAACTTAGTAATGGCGTTAAGATTCATAGCAGCGTATCGGATATCCTCGTTACTCAAATGGTAAAGACTTGACCCCGCTTTAGCTGTTAAAACACGTAACAGTGTGTCCTTTATAGCCTCTGCTTCTGAGGCCTGTAAACAAAACAAGTTGTGTCTTCGAGGTTCAAGACAGAAGTTAGCTAAGATTGGTTCCACAATATAGTACAACATAATACTATTCATTATTTCTTGTACTGTATTGTTTAGATAATTAACATGAATATGTACACTAGTTCTGTAGCTTTGTTTTAGTTCAGTGTTAGCTAACTCAAACACATTATACAACTGGTTGATGGCCTCTTCTGCTTCGATTACAGTTAAAGGTTTCCTAAAAACATATTCATAGGAATTGTTTCTTAAAGATCCGTCCCGTGTTGTTTTCCAAAAACTGAGAAAAGATTCTTTAAGGGTTGACTTGATCTCGCCCTGTAAAGCAAGCGTTTCCAAAAGGTATGCGTCAGGCAGCCTATTTCCTTCTGTTTCAACCTCGACCCCCAAGAGCCTGTTGGCTGCCCACTTTTTATAAGTTAGGTAAGGAACTTCCTTTAGTTTCAAGTCAAGGAAACTTTTAATTTCTGCTTCATTAGACATTAGTTACCTCCAAGCCAGGTACATTTGCGTTAACGATATATTCCAGTTGGTGTCTCCCTGTTTCAGAAAGTTTGAAAGGTCCTTCGTTTCCTTCCCGGTAACCGACCTTACTCATATTTCTGATTAGGTATTCTAATCCTAGTTCATTATCCCTACCGATAGCCAGTTTTCGGGAGATTGCTATCGGGTTATTTGGATAATTTTCAAAACTCTCTTCTAAGTTTTCTAAACTAGGGTAAATATTTTTCATGTTATCGACGAAAGAGGGCGCAGCCATAAAGGTTTTTAAATCGAAGGCTTCTTTGGTGCTTCTAAACTGTGCATGATTAGGTTTCCAGGCGTCTATTAGTGCATTAGACCTAGACAAACCTTGTTTAAAAGACCTACAAGGCTTTCTTCTCACATGTAAGAAACAAGGAAAATCATAGATAAGAACATTAGTTAAGAAACCCTTGATTGGTTTAACATTTAAGTCGGCTTCTACGTAAGAAACTCTTTTTTCTCCGTAACCCCAATCTTTTAGAAGGTTGTAGCCGATAGTCCAGGTTTCTTTATTCAGGGGATCCTCCCCCTCTACATAAACAATATAACAAGGCTCTTTACCCAACATAACAATACTTTTTGACAAGTAACTCTGTGCATCCGAAAGATTATCATACAAAGGTTTCATTACAGGTTCTCCGTTAGGTGACTGTTGTCATTTAGGAAGGCCCGGATTTCCCCTTGGTAAGTCTCAGGGTCTAACATCCAGTCTTTGGCAGACTGTCCATACTCTGATACAAATCTATAATCAGTATCAAAATAATTTTTAGCAGCTAGTTTTGTGTTTAGATATACCTGCCTGGTGTACTCTTCCCTCCGAAGCCAGGCGTTACTTAAAGTCCGGTACTCTAGACCGTAGGGTTTAGGGCGGTAACACCCAGGCGCACCATACATTTCCCTTCTCTTCGTATCAGTATCCCACAGTAAAGAAGGCACTCCAAGATAATAATCTAATTCTTGAACAAGTTCAATGCAAGCCATCCTATGTTCGATAGAAAAGATATCTTCCACTCCTTCGGTCCACCCAATATGCACATGCCCTGCGCCAGTCCTCCAGTTTAAAAAACTAGCAGAAGGATCGAGGTAGTTCTCTTGACCGTATAACCATGCGTTATAATCAGGTTCACAACCTAGTTCTAAAGCAAAGCCAGGAAGATTATTAAGATCTTCTTGATTAAATTCTGCTACTGGTTCAGCAACTAAATGATAGTTCTTGCCTGCCACCATCTCTTGCAACTGCTGTTGAACTGACGTGATGTTATCTACAAATTCTTCCAAGGACCTTGAAGGATCAATGTTGAATTCTAGGGCCATGCCGTCAACTTGAACAGCACCGTTGTTAACTTTATGAGGTTCTTGTTTTGTGCCTGGAATTAAGTCAAAACCAGGGACCATCCTGTTTGTCTGTTCTTCTCTAACAAACAGTTCTGGGTCTGCTCCAATTAAGATAGGCATGTTCAAGCTTCCTTTCTTTCTCCTGCTTCAAACATTTCTGGGTTTAAGTAATACAAAAGATCTTCATGTTCTGTTACAAACTCTTGTAATGTCTTACCTGTATACTCCTCTATAGTCCCTCTTACTTGTTTGTCGTTACAACAATTCTCGCACAAGATAGTGTCAGGGGATAACCAAACCCAATTATCTTTTGAATCTACCGGGTTAGAACAGTAACAACAATCCTTTTTAAAGGAAGTTTTTATAAGAGTGACACCATCATATTCGTATTTTAGAAACGAATTAAATTCGATAGGATCAATAGGACTTTCGACTTTAGTACTTTGCTGTCTTGATTGTGCCCTGTAATTTGTCTTACTCCTCCCAATAAAAGTGGTCTGTGATGTTTCATGTATAGTCTTTACTTCTTCTTTCCCCTTCATATCCACCGTGATTTTAGGCTCACCAACAGAGATGATATTAGATTTATTTACGGGAGAGATGTCATAACTAAATAGAGTATTAACAGGAAGGTTGGTGACTTTGGAAGGATCCCACTCAATCTTGTTACGGTAAAGGATAGCCCTTAACATATTAACTTCAGATGCCCAGTATAGATCACCTTCATCCCGATACAGGGTCATAGGTCTCTTTTCGTTACGTAAGAAATTCAAAGTTTGTTCTTCTAGGTTAACCCAAACCAAACACCAAGCACCTTGCATTTCTTTTAGTGTGTCCTCAATCCCAAAGTGTTGGATGTTTGCAAAAATTGCGTCACTATCAACTTGGAAATAGTCAGGATTTTTAAACTTGTTCTTTAGCTGGGTGAAACTAGGAATAGATATCGAACCATTATGAACCCCCACAATATCTTGGTATTGAAAGGGGTGCGCGTTTACTCCGGAAAGGTTTCCGATAGTTGCGTGTCTGTTATGGCCCAACAAAAGACTTTTACTTATGTTACAAAGCTTGTCCACTTGTTTCAATTCGAGAAAGGAAGGGGCTTCCATTGCTTTCTTTACCAACTCCCCCTCATTTTTTTTGGCGGAATACGCATACATCCCTGTTGCGTGACGACCTCTTAAAGTATCTACAAAAAGCAGCTCTTTAAATATCTTTATGTCGTTGTTGTTTAGATTACCTGCAACACCTACGATACCGCACATGACTTACCCTCGACTTTCTTTCGATTGTTTTTAACAGTTGTATCTAATTGTCTAAAGAAAAATTCTACTAATTCTTTAGAAGCACTACCAAATTCTGGATGCGGTTGGAAACACAAAGAGTTTGTGTTATAGTAATACAAAACTTCAGGGTCACATGCGGGATCGATATCCACAAATTCCCTGCTATTTCTTAAAGTTTTTCTAACTTCTTTGAGAGAGAAGGGCCGCCCCCCTATATAGTAGGAAATTTTATACGCCTCTTTTCTGACACAAAGAGATCTTAAAGCCTCCCCCGTAGGGGCTACCGCAACAGCCCTGAGTATGGCCTGAGGGCCTGGCCTCATCATTTGATGGTGTGTAGATGTGGCCTTAATCCATTTGTTATTAGCAATATCTAGAATGTCATGAGTAGCTGCATGATTATCCACATGTTGGAACAATTTTCCCCCATTCAAAACATTCAGCATCTGTGCTCCCCTACAAATGCCAACCATAGCCTTCTGTTTCTCAAGGCTATAGTTATAGGCGAGCATTTCTGCGATGTCTCTCCTGGGGTTTTGAAAAGAAGATAACTTATGTGGTACTTCCCCGTATAACTCAGGGTTTACATCGGCACCCCCAGTAAAACAAACCACTTCGGCGTCCTCGATTTCCTCGACTACCTCGTGCCCATTTATATGGAAGAAGTTGTTGTACATCGTGCCTATGTTATCTAAGATATGAACTTTATAAGACACCTACTGATTCCTTTCGTATGTTTTAATAACAATTTTTAGTTTTTCGGTCCAGAGTTCTTTTGCTGCCTTATCAAACTCTTCCTTATTTGTTTTTTGTAAATTGAAAGTTCTACTGGGTAAGCGCCCCAACTCTCTGTTTACTTTATCTTGTTCACCTTTAAACCAAGCATTCGGAACTTGTTTTTTGTACTTGTTTGGGTAGGCCCCCCAAATAGAGCTGTCCCTACAGTAACTATAGTACTCAGAGAAAGACTTTAAGTTAGGTAACTGAAAGTCTTCTAAGTTACTTAAATGTTTCATCGAAAGATCCCCGCGAAGGAACTGATCTCTTATCGTGGGTGAGTAACCAGGCAAAAATCTATGACCCCAAGAAGCCCAGAAGCTAAACGCGTGATCGCTATTTAATTCTATGTGAGAGTTTATTTCTCTAAACTGCCGTCCTGGCGCCTGGTCGTTCCTAATACCCTCTCGTAGGTTACCTTCAGCATCGTAAAAAACAGAAGGGATTGTGAGACCATACCTTGAGTGATTGAAAAGAAAATTGTGCATAGAAAATGCGAAAACAAATGGATCCCACTTGTTCATACCCGGCACCTTTAAGGATTCCATGAGCCTAAAACATTCTAGCTGTTGCGAACTTTCTATAGGAGAGCGAAGAGCTGTCAAGAAATTAAACATTACAGAGCAAGGAACTTTCTCACATACCTTAGTGTTAAAAAAGAACCCATGTTGTAAGTAATCTTTTACATTACTTTTTGACAACTTAATATAAGAACTCCACGGTGTTTTGTCCCCTATAAAATATTTTCTTAAGATGTCTTCGGGATAGCTAAGATAAGCGGGACCCGTGCTTCGTAAAGCAAAACCTACACACTTCTTACCAATAGATCGTCGCGAGAACGGGGGTAAGGGGTTGAAGCAAGCACCTGAAAAGTTATGGGTACTTCCGTCAGACAAGTAAACCCTGAACCCAAATGTATTCCTCTTAGGAAGGGGTTTATTTTTCAAGTCTTCTAAGATATCTTTATTTGTTAGCCGCATGGTTACCATTCTCCTTTATCTACTAACCGGTGTGCTTCTAAAACATCTGGGTGATAGTTGTATTCATAGATGAGGCACTCTCCTACTCCTTCCACATCAATGAAAGTTTTTAGGTACAAACCTCGAATAGGGTCCTCGTTATCAACATCCTCTAACCAATCCAATCTATTAATTGTGGCGTCATTTACTAAGTATACCTCTACGACAACACCACCATTGAAACTGAACTTCGTATTAATGAAGCCGGGAAAACGACCTAGGTCAACGAGATAACCCTCTGGGTAGCGATATTCTTTAATAAATTCACTGTCCCATAGTAAGTGATGATTACTTTCACCTTTCTTCAAGGTTCCATATACTGCCACATATTGCATAGATATTCCTTTGTTAGGTGGTGACAACGGTGGGACTTGAACCCACAACCTATAGTTTAGAAGACTATTGCTCTATCCTATTGAGCTACGTTGTCTTATTTTACTGGGAGGTCCATGATTGCTCTGAGGGGGA
>CENI01036250.1_pt1 | contig 10304 bp, 9 predicted proteins | sample 530161 | NCBI WGS metagenome assembly CENI01 (sample SAMEA2591107, study PRJEB7988) | marine metagenome | isolation source: saline water (ENVO:00002010), including | reverse complement strand
TTCACAGGCGGGGAACCATTTCTCATTCAAGAACACTTTGACATCTTAACAGCCAGTGTAGAAAAACATGCAAGCAAACATCAACAGATACACTACAACACAAATGGCACAACATTTCCTGGCCATGCATTAGATAATATATGGCCGCATTTCAAAGAAGTTGAAATTGCTTTTAGCATCGATGACATAGCAGAAAGATTCGAATATCAAAGATATGGTGCTGTATGGCAAGAAGTCAATCAAAACGTAGAACGTATATCGACATACAAAAACAAATTCAATTTGAAAACACAAATATGTTGCACCATCAACATACAAAATATTTACAACCTAGATAGTATGGCGCAGTGGATCGCAAAACAAAATTTTGATTTTGTGTTTTTTAATTATCTACAGGAAGATAAAGTGTGGAATGTGCAAAACTTACCAAATGAATATAAAAATGTTATTCAGCAAAAGTTACTAAAATACAGCGGTCCATATGAACAAGATGTGCAACAGGCTGTGAGATACATGACATCCGTTAATGGATTTTCTGATGAAATAAAAGATAGACTGATCCGCAAGGTTACAGACAGTGATAAATTTCGGAAAGAAAATTTTGAAGCAGTGTTTCCAGAGTATGCAGGATTGATATATGACTGATCTGTTAATTTGTGCAATTCCTGTGCTAGACCTACAGTATCCACCTAGTTCGCCTGCTGTTATTAAAGCATGTTTACAAAGGTATGGTTATACAGCTAAAACTGTTGACTGGAATCTAGAATTGTTTGAACTCTGCCAACATAAACAAATAGACCACACAAAAGTGCAAAATGAAATGAAAACATCTAGTTTTGATGCGGGTGCAGATACATTTGTAGAAAGTCTTTTCAGCAAACATAAGAAAATTATAAATGAATGGCTTGGAAATTGCATTGATCATATAAAAGCAATAAATCCAAAAGTAGTTGGTTTGAGTATCTTTTCTTACTACAGCCATAAGTCTGCTATGGCACTGTTGCACACGATTCGTGACCAATGTCCGCAAGTAAAAATTATGTTGGGAGGCAGAGGATTAAGCAGTATGCCTTTTGGTCCAAGTTACAAACAGTTTGTAAAATTTTTTGATCCCGAAGTAGATGATAAAGATTTTGGAGATATGGTAAAAAAAGTAGGACTAGCAGATTATTTGATTTATAACGATGGCGAGCAGGCAGTGATAGATTGTATGAAAGATGGCTTAGACATTGTAGCAGGTGATGTTAATGACCTTGACCTAAACAAAATCCCTTTTGTTAACTATGATGATTATAAAATTCAACATTATCAGTGGGTCAATGAACCCATGCTGGCCATCACAGGCAGTAAAGGCTGTGTAAGACAGTGCATGTTTTGTGATATCCCTGTGCTGTGGCCAAAATATAAGTGGCGTGGAGGCAAACATATTGCTAGTGAAATGATATATTTAAAAAACAAACATGGTGTGAAAAAATTTTACCTTACAGATAGTTTAGTAAACGGAAGTATGAAAGCATTTACAGATTTCATACAAAGTGTGGCAAAGTGGAATGACCACACAAACGAAAAATTAACATGGGTAGGTCAATACATTACTAGACCAAAGAAGCAAGTGCCAGAAGGTTACTATAAATTGTTGAAAAATAGTGGTGCTGAAGGATTAACCATAGGCATAGAAAGTGGCAGTGACAGTGTGCGAAATCACATGAAGAAAAAGTTTTGCACAGATGACATTTACACAGAGTTAGACAACTTCCAAATGTATTCAATTAGTTGTGTGTTGTTGTTTTTTTGTTCTTACCCAACAGAAACATGGCAGGATTATTTAGAAACAGTAGATATGTTGATAAAATTACAAAATTATTGTGCTTCGCAAACTGTGTATAAAATTACACTTGGCATTCCATACACACATCATGCCAACACAGGTTTATGGAACATGCAAGACGATATCGGACTAAAATATGACAACGAAAAAAGAAATGAGGTGCTTTGGCTGTTAGAATCCAACCCCAGTCTAACACTTTGGGAAAGGGTAAGAAGAAGATTGATCAGTCAAGAAGTTTGTGATGTTTTGTGTTTGCCTTTGTCTAGAAATGCTGAAGAATTGCAACAAATTATAGCAACTTTGGAAACAGACACTGAAAGATTAAAGGAGTTTTTTGGCGATAAACCACAAGACATCTTATATGAAGATATACATAATCTCACAGATCATGACAAAATATTGATGCCATATGATTTGCAAGATCGTTTGCACATGCACATATCCAGCACACAAGGTCTCGATGCCAACGAAACAATAAAAAAATTGTCACACAGCACAGAAGATAATATAGGTATTGATAAGAAATATTACAAACAGTTGAGGAGTATGATAATTGAAAGTTAAACCTTCACAAGGCAACGATACATTTTGCATGGCGCCATGGACGCACACTTATCTTTCGCCACAAACAGAAAGAAGGCTTTGCTGTGCATCACGTGAACCTGCAACAAGCTTTGAGCAATACATTGATGCCGGAACGTCTAAAACTCCTTACAGTCCAATCACATTGAAACAACATTGGAACAGTCCACACATGCAAAGTGTTAGAAAACGTATGATGGCAGGAGAAACCTTGCCTGAGTGCGAAGTGTGTAATTTAAAGTTGCTGAATACAGATGTGTATAGATCATACTGGAACAACCTCTTTAAGCATTTGATTGATCGATCCTTTGATAGCACCACTAATGAAGGCATAACCACCATGCAACCAATTTCATATGATTATAGATTTAATAATCTATGTAATTTTAAATGCAGAATGTGTGGCAGTATGTTAAGTTCATCTTGGGAAGCAGAACAAAGAAAACAAAAAGATTGGTCTGTAAAGACATCGCCATGGATGGAGCCTAGCCTACGTCAGCAAATTAAACAGTTTCAAGATACACAAGTAGTAGATGAATTCATGGAGTCAATTGAAAACAAAACAATCAAAGAAATATACTGGTGTGGAGGCGAGCCGTTGATGTGGGAAATTCATTGGACTGCAATGAAACGCATAATTGATCTTAATTTTGCTGACCAAGTCTATATTAGATATAATACAAATCTAAGCAGAACATCATACAAAGGACAAAACATATACGAAATGTTACCAAAGTTTCAAGATTGGCAAATTTGTGCATCCATAGACGGAACTGGCGAAGTTGGCGAATATATAAGAGATGGATTAGATTATGCACAGTGGTTACAAAATTTTAAACAGGGAGTATCCATTGCAAAAACATCTAGGGAGATGCGTCTTGATTACACAATTACTATGCCTGGATTGCTTGAACTTAAAAATATGTTTGATCTCAGCAAGGAGTTGGATGTGCAGATATTAACCAAAGTGATGTTTACTTTTTCAAATGATGAAATATTTTCACCCTTGTCCTTGCCTAAGGAATTACTGCATCTAATAATTGATGATGCATTAAAATATATTGAACCACGTGCAACTTGGAAACAACAGTCTATGATTGATGTGTTGCAAAACATGAAGACACGAGATTGTTTTATTCCCACTAACAAAGGAAAACAAAGACAAATCTACATTGACAAAATTAGAAATGTAAGTATTAACAACATTTTAAAAAATACAAAACTATGGAATTGGTGGCAATCAATTGAGGTATAAAAAATTAGTAGCAGCTGGTTGCTCTTATATACAAGGATGTGAACTAGGAGATGAAAATGGCACAAGAGGCCATTCTGTACATACCTATCCAGCCTTGATTGCAAAACACTTTGACCTTACATATGAATGTTTAGCATATGGTGGGGCCTCCAACACATCAATTGCTAAAATGATAATGGATCATGATATTACAGATTCAATAGTGTTGGTGCAATGGACTTATGAATGGAGAGTGGGCATGCATTTGGCTATGGAATGTAATGCTGACCACAGGAATGGTCCATATTGGTTTGATTTTGCACCAAACAATTGGCTGTTTGATGACACAAAGTTTGCACCTGATCTATACATCAAAAAACTAGTCAAGATGGGTGTGCATAAATTTACAGAAAGTTTTTACAAGTATGTGGGCAATGATAATACATTTCTATACCTTACTGATCTGGCGATGAAATCTGTGCTGTATTATGCTCAACAACACAATGCAAAACCAATATTTTTTACAGCAAGTCCTAACCTACAAGGAATGAATGGAACCAGGGGATTCGGTCCCGACAACATAGACTTTTTAAGTTATTGCACTCTCAATAACAGTCCTATTGCTCCTATGGGTCATCCACTGCATAAAGGACATAGATTCACTGCTGACTATGTGTTGCAAAATGTAAATATACAAGATGATTAGATGGATACAATCACTTTATTACAAAATAAAACTAGAGATTCAGTATCGACGCAAGATAAAAGAACTGAAAAAACGAGACCCTTTCATTTATCACTAGATACTGATAAACATGGAATGATTCGACATGACATCCAAGGGTGGATGCATATTGATGAAGCTAAAGTTTTATGGCAATCAGTTCAAATGTTTAGCAACTGTTTGGAGTTAGGCACATATCAAGGACTTAGCACTTGGATAATTGCACAGGCAAATCCTAACTGCAAAATTACCACAGTAGATATATTTGAAGACAACACAACAAAAGCCAAACACAATTGTAGAGATTTCAATCACATTGAGTATGTGACTGCTGATAGCAATGAATGGCTAAAGAATTGCACACAAAAATTCGATTGGGTATTTGTTGACCATTCACATGAATCGTTTTACATGGATCAGACCATTATGTTGCTGAGGCAGTGTGTGACTTTTGATCATTTAATTTTGTTACATGACATGCACTTGCCAGGAGTGCAACAGCAACAATTTAAATTTGCAAATTTTACAAGAATAAGAAATCTTGGTGTAGGAAAATTATGGTAAGACTTAAATTATGGCGGCATTGTGGAGTAGACAAAGTAAGTGATGATTTTCATGCTAAAGTAAATCAATATTTCTCTTGGTGTAAAAACAATAAACAAAAACCAATTCTTGATTTTTATCCAGAAGGATATGATCTTGTTGCCAACAATGCATGGCCATTTATACAACACTGCATGGATCTGTATGAATTAGAACCAACAATAGTAACTGCTGACTGGCATGCCAATTACGACTGCAAAACAATTAAATGCCAAAATTTTTGGATGCAGACAGTGCCTAATCCCTCATTAGACTTTGTAAAAAATATTGAAAAAAAGTTTGGCCATTTTATCGGAAGGATTACTTGGGACAGACTTGTAATGCATGACCTCATTTTAAAAACTCCGGATGATGTGATATACACTTTTTGGAGTTCAATTCAAAGAGCAGGATTTGTGATGCAGGCTTTGGAAAAAATTAACAACATCTATGGGTTTTCCAGTTTAAAAGACTACCACAGTATTATAATGCATTTACCATCAACTAATACTGGTTTAGATTTAGATGTAAAACATTTAACATCATATCCAGAAAACACACTTAGGCTTCAAAATGTTTATCAAAAAATTTTTTGTGATATAGTGCATGAAACTGATATTAACAACAACAATTGTTTTTACACAGAAAAAACCACAAGGCCCATATTGTTCAAAACTCCCTTCATCACTATGCACGGAAAAGGAAGTTTGAAAAGTCTTAAGACTATAGGATTTAAAACCTTTGACTCATGGTGGCCTGAGCATTATGATGACTTCCACGGTGTGCAAAGATTACAAGAAGTTTGCAAGGTTATTAATCAAATCCGCAAACTTGACTATGATGAAATCAAAACAATTGCAAAAGAAATGGAAGATGTGTTACAATACAATCAAGAATATTTACTATCACGTGAATGGCAAAAGAAAATGCACAGATTGGGAGTAAAATTTTGGTATGAGGACGGAAATGAATTCTAATATTATTTGGGGTGTATCGGCCCTATTTCACGATGCAGGATTAAGTGTGATCAAGGACGGCCAACTTGTGTTCGGTGCTCATGCAGAAAGATATTCTGGCATCAAACACGACAAGCACATCAATGACAAAATGATTGCTGAGGCAATGACATATGGCAAATCTGACCATATTGTTTGGTATGAAAATCCTTGGAAAAAAAGATTAAGGCAAGTGATGTCCACTGAAATATTTTATGATAAATTGTATCCTAATCCAAAAAAATATTTGCGTGGATTTGGTTTAGATGCACCAGTGACATACACTGATCACCATTATTCTCATGCCTGTGCAGGAGCATACACATCACCGTATAACAGAGCCATTGTAGTTGTGATTGATGCCATTGGTGAATTCAACACCTGTTCAGTGTGGGAATATTCAAAATCTTTAGGACTGACTAAGAAATGGGCAGTCAATTACCCTACGTCAATAGGACTGTTGTATTCTGCCTTCACAGAACGCTGTGGACTCAAACCAATGGATGAAGAATACATCACCATGGGCATGGCAGCCTGGGGCAAACCCATCCATGCAGAACAGATCAAAAAAGATTTTATTGCTTCCATGCATCCATTCCGTATGAAACGCAATGTTCACAAAGGCATTGGCGATTATTTGCCGAATGCTGATCCCATGGATTTGGCAGCCTCCATACAACAAGTTGCTGAAGAGTTCATTGTGGACTTCATACAAAAAGCCATTGATCATCATGCACCTATGCCTGTGGTTTATCAGGGAGGTGTTGCTCTCAACTGTGTGGCTAATACCAAACTGTTAGACATTTGCAAAGAAGGACTATGGATCATGCCCAATCCAGGAGATTGTGGTAATTCACTAGGAGCCGCACTGTCATACACCAAAAAACCCCTGATTTGGCCTGGACCCTATATTGGCACTGACATAGATTATCCATACCCTGTAGACGCTTGTATCAAGGAATTAAGCACCAATAAAATGGTGGGTGTAGCGTCAGGACGTGCTGAATTTGGACCCAGAGCACTAGGCCACAGATCGCTCCTAGCAGACCCAAGAGGCGCTGATATCAAAGACACTGTGAACGAAATCAAACGCAGACAAAAGTTTCGTCCATTTGCTCCTGCAATACTACAAGAACATCTGCATGAATATTTTGAACTTAACACAGATGAATCACCATACATGCAATTTGTAGGCCACTGTAAAAAACCAGATGAGTTTCCTGCAATTATCCATGCAGACGGTTCCTCTAGAATACAGACTGTCAGCAAAGATGATTCACCTGGTTTTAGAGCACTTCTGGAGGCATGGTATGCCAAGACTGGTTGCCCTATGCTGTTAAACACTTCTCTCAACATCCGTGGAAAACCAATGGTCAACACCAGAGAAGATGCTGATCAGTTTGAAAGAGAGTATGGTGTCAAAGTGGTATCATAATGTATGATTGTTTTGAACACAACGGAACTTTACACAATTATCCCAGCAAAACAGATTGGTATTGGATAACTCATCCTAACAACGACTATACGGATTTTAATTTTGATTATCATGTGCCACAATGGGAAAAAATTTGTGTGCAGGTATTTGGCGATCAACATTCCAAAAATTCAAACACCTATCTTGTAAACAAAAGACACGGCACAAATTCACCTTGGCAATTTCATGAAAATACAGTCAAAAGGACAGCATCAGTACCTGTGTTTCATGCCACTAATCTTCAACCTGATGAATCACAAGGCATTAGGATGTTTTCCAACTTTTTTAATTTCATCAAAAGATGTTGCAACAAAACAGATCAAGATTATTTTTGGGTTACATCAAGTGTGTGTGATTATAGCAGTTTTGATTTTACTTGGCATCCAGATGTTGGTGAAGAAAAATTAATGCATGCATGGACCACACAAGACAACAAGCACGGATATACTTTTTTTGTGCCCACACAAGGATTTATTCAACAAGCACAGACACTGCATAAACTTGAATGGTTTGCACACATCAAGTATCACTATGAAGTGCCTGTCAATAAATTACCAGTTAACAGTTTTAGTCTACGTGAAGGAGTTGCTGATAAAATTAAACGTCACACATTCACACATCACTATGAATGGTTTGTGGAAGAAGATCTTGATTTTGATACACAAGAGTTTCAACCTTCAAGATGGGATGACATCAATATAGAAACACATGGACAAAATTCAAATGCAATGTTGGTGCCAAGAGAAGCAAAAAGTTTTATTGTTGACCAAGTGTATGATTACCCTCACGTTGTAAAACAGACAACCCGAGTGGTGCAACCAACATTTGACATTATTGTTTTAGGTTACAAAGAGCCTGATCTGCAGGAAAACTATGATGCTATTAAAAGTAAACATCACACAGCTAAATTAGTGTCAGGCATTGAAGGCAATGTGAATGCATACAAAGAATGTGCTAGACTGAGTGACACAGAATATTTCTATTGTGTGTTTGCTAAATCCACACTAGACCCAGGCTTTTCATTTCACTATCATCCTGACTGTATGGAAAGACCGCACCATTACATTTTTAAATGTTACAATCCAATGATTGATTATGCTTATGGACACATGGGAATCATACTGTATCACAAACAAATGGTTTTGGATGCCAAAGAATGGGGACCTGATTTCACTTGTTCTTTTCCAGTCCAACTGGTTGATCAAATATCAAACACAGCAAATTATTTTCACACACCGTTTCTAACATACAGAACAGCATTCAGAGAATGTGTAAAACTGGCATCCCATTGTATTGAAGGCAGTGACCATCAACAAAACACAATGATTCTCAACAAATGGTTACACAGCAAAGATGAATGGACTAGACGTGGAGCCTATGATGCTGTCAAACACGTGAATGTCAGTGGTGATCTCATGCAGGTTTTTGATTGGGAATTTATTGAATCAAAATATAGTGTCTGGTTGTAGCACTTCTAATGCCTTGAACAGGTCAAACTGTCTTTGATATCCTAAAACATTTTTAATTTTATCAATGTTAAGTGATCCACGATTGGGAAAGTATTTTTCCCGTGACACAGGAATCAATTTGCTGTTGCTGTTGTAGTGTTTACACACAAATTCAGCCAACTGTTTGATGGTCACTGTGTGTTCACTACTGATGTTGAACGTTTCATTTGACACATCAGATTCGATGCCAAGCACAATTGCATGCACAAGATCATCCACATATGTGATGTCTGTGTTGGTGTCTTGTGCGTAAAATATATCTTGATGTTCTAATGCTGATTTGACAAACTTAGGAACCAGTCTATCACTGATGTCATGATCGCCAAACACACAGATTGGTCGATATATGAGATATTTCATGCCTGTGTTTTTTGCATGACTTTGAATTAATTTTTCCTGTGCAAGTTTCAATGTACCATACAAGTTGATTGGTGCACACAGTGATGATTCATCAGCATCGTTTTGATAGTCACCATACACATTAGAACTTGAAATGTGAATATATTTTTTGACAGAACAATTCAACGTGTTGATCAATCCTTTGATCATACCATCTGCTGACAGCACAGGATATTGTTCTGATAAACTCACTCTTGGATAAGCCGCAAGATTAATTATAATGTCAGGATTGTGTTTGGATAAGGTGTCTTGTATTAGACTTTCTTCTAGTATTGATCCGTTGACTGTGTCCACATTATACCATTGTTTGATACGTTGTTGCACAATGGCGTGCTTAGTTTTAATGTTTTTTACACCAAACACACTGAAGTTGTCATACACACAAACATCATGTGTCTGTTGTAATTTGTTAACTAGGTGATGTCCTATGAATCCTGCACCACCAAACACTAGAATTTTCATACATTATCTTCCTCGTCTGTGAGCTTGGGTGGTTCCACAGTTTGTTTTGATTTGATGTAATCTTCATACAGTTCTTCATAATCAACAAGTTTGTCTTCAAACAGTCTCAATGCATGCACTGTGGGCCGTTCGCCACGTGCAAGTTCATCTCTTTTGATCTTGCGAGCCTTATGGGCTACCATCAAGATCATTTCATATCTAGACTTACAGCCTAACTCTTTTGCAGACTCCCATGCCTGTTCAGCAAATACTCTAGCCAACCTATTCCTCGTCTTTTGACTTTTTTGGTCGACCTTTGCGTGGTCTTAGTTCTGGGTCAAGTTCATATGCTCTTTCTTTTAATACAAGCATTTTCTTTTCTAACCTATCAGCACGAGCAAGCATCAGTTTGGCTTCATTCTTGCCTGATGTTCCTGCGGAGGTTGTGTCCGGTTGAATTGAAAGTCCAGCTAAATCAACTCCACGTTGACTTGCAATCATCTCATTTAATTTGTCTAATTGCACAGCATCTGCACC
>CENI01009049.1_pt1 | contig 10311 bp, 15 predicted proteins | sample 530161 | NCBI WGS metagenome assembly CENI01 (sample SAMEA2591107, study PRJEB7988) | marine metagenome | isolation source: saline water (ENVO:00002010), including | reverse complement strand
AATGGGTAGATGGTACAGTGGAGATATAGAAGGTAAATTCTGGTTCGCGGTGCAATCGTCAAGCGCCGCTGACAGATTCGGAAGTGAAGGAACTTGCGGATACTTGGATTACTTCTTTGATGAAGACGACTTGCCGAAGATCGAATCAGAGATTAAGGCAATCCAGGACTCTCTTGACATGGAAAAGATGGAGAAGTTCTACGGAGAAAATGCTGAATTCACAAGTGAAATGCTTGCAGATGCCAACATAAACAAGCACGATGTACAGCAGTACGCTGATCTACAACTAGGAATAAAAATAAGGGACTGCGTCATAGAAACTGGCGAATGCACCTTTACAGCAGAGCTATGATAAATCCAGATAATCAATGCCAAGCGTTCACCTACTTTCACGAAGTGGAAGCTAGGTTGCGCATCGCAGGTCTCACAAAGAAACTAATGCAGAAGAACGGAGAGTACACAGCTCTTACAACGGATGACTGCATGGCTACTTTTGCTGATGATGGATTTCTATTGGACTATGCTTGTCCGAGGTCTATGACCTTAGAGGAAACCTTAGAAAGTCAGAAGAAGTTCTCAGTAGCTCTTGATGAAATATTCATCAACTTGGGATTACAAAAATTATTTCCTAGTGACAACTGAGCTATTTAAGGAGATAGTTAGATATGTATTACTTGTGCTTATAATTATATTGATATGTGAAGAACTATTCTAGTGACTTTTTAAGTAAAAGTCAATCTAGGGCATTAGGTGTTGACAATCAGCGCCTAATGCTCTTTTTTTTATTTATGCAAGAATTAAGCGTATATCCAGAAAAGGGGGCTATGCAACTTGAGCCTGACTCAATGGTGTCCGTCAAAGAGGGGGACAGCTTTATAGAAAAAATGGCTTCGCAGTTAAAGACTGGCGATGTTTACACTACTAAAATTAACAGACAGATGCACAAGCGAACAGTAAAGCAGTGCATAGAGGAACTGGTAGATCATAAGATTTCCATTACTTACAAGTTCTTTCCTATATCTGGTCTAGTTCTTAGTCATTTAACTAAGGGTGAAATTGTTCATATGCCTATAGATGAGGGCATAGAAGTAGAAGATCTTCAGCAGTTATTTAATTACGTCCTGGACTACGTCCAAGAAGACGAGCTATAATGCGAGGCAACAAGGGGCAGACCTACGAAGACTGGATTGGTTCTGCCTCCTGGAAGGACGGACAAGGGGCCGAGAAGCTCTTTGGAGACCTTGTAAGGGGTAAGTACCCAGAAATAAGAGAAGCCACCCTTCAAGAGCAATATAAGCACATTGACTGGGTATGCTCTGCAGGGACGATTGATGTAAAGGCAATCAAGCGCAAGAGCAGAGGGGGGGATAAAAGCACTGACTTCATCTGGGTAGAGTTCAAAAACAATACAGGGGACAAGGGCTGGTTGTACGGAGAGCAGGACTTCATAGCCTTTGAGCTTGATGATAGCTTCATGGTGGTAAGAAGGATTGCCCTATGCGAACTATGCGAACAACTTTGCGAAACAAATAAAAAGGTTGCAAAAGCTTCAGAGGCTCTCTACAAGGGGTACACTCGCAGGAATCGATCCGATTTAATATCAATAATTAGAACCGATGATCTGTTCAGAATTAATCATTCAATAATACAAAAAACATGTCTCACTTTTACAAATACAATTCAGGTAAACCCCAATTCCTCAGCCATTTAGCTACGCCTGCACAGGCTAAAAAAGTAAAGGGGGCATGGCCGTCGGTAACTACAGTGCTTGGAGTCATATCTGATCCGTTCTTGGACAAGATATACAAGCCCAGGAAGATAACCGAACTAGCCAGAGAAAACGAAAGCATGCACTGGAAAGATATTCTAGATCTAACCTACGGCGTAAGAGAGCATCCAGAAACTGCAGAGGAGATGCCTTCGTCTGAATTTGGCACAGCAGTGCATAAGCGCATAGAGGACTACGTCCTGGAGGACATTGAGGATAAATCTATTGAAGCAGTTACTCCTTGGGATGACTACGCTATGCCATTCATTGATTGGTACAAAGAGAACGAAGTTAAGCCAGTAGCCGTAGAGCATATGCTAGGCGAACCAAGTATAAAAATTATTGGCAGTGTAGACTTCATAGGCAAGGACGGAGATACTGGCGATGCCTTCCTGGCTGACTACAAGTGCAGATCAAACTGCAAGGGCAGAGGTAAGTTCTACGACAAAGATCTTTATCAGTTAGCTATAGAGGCGTGGATGCTGTCTAAGAGGGCTAGACTTGAATACATACCAGGGTGCATATCAATCTGCATTGACTGCGAAACGAAGAAGCATTATCACAAGGTCTGGGATCCAGATAAGATAATGCACGGAATAGAAGTAGCTAAATTATGTAGCAAACTTTACTGGAAAACTAGAATGAAATAAACTATGACGCTAATACAAATAATACTTTTACTTGTACAGATTGAGAGCTCTGGCAATGACCTGGCCATTGGGGACAATGGAAAATCCTATGGTTGCTTGCAGATGACTGAAGCCTATGTACAGGACGCATCGGACTACGCAGGCAAGAACTGGAAGCATGAAGATGCCTTCTGCAGGGAAGCCTCCGTGGATATATTTATTGCATACATGTCTAAGTACGCTACGGAAGAAAGGATTGGTAGACCTGTAACAATAGAAGACATTGCAAGAATTCACAATGGCGGACCGAACGGATACAAGAAAAAGTCCACAAAGAAGTACTGGCAAAAAGTAAAGGATCAAATACTATGATAAAACCTTATGAAACAAAATACAAAGAGCTGCTTGATTCTGACTCATTCTGTGACGACGCTGTAATATTCCATGGACTAGAGGATTGCATAACAGGTATAGACCAGAACAACTACGCGGTGTACGACTCAATAAAAATTATTGACAAATTTATGCAAGATGGAATGACAGATGAAGAGGCCATTGAATACATGGAGTACAACGTAGTCGGAGTCAATGCAGGCAATGGCTTCGTAATCCATTATCACTAATGGACAGATACGTCATAAAAGTAGAACGGCTTGACATGGCTCCAGGAAATGTACAAACATATGCCAAGTGGGCAAATGATCACAAGCAAGCGCTCAAGTATATATTTAAAACCAGAACTGCCGATGGCTACGGAACTTTCAAAAGGGGTGGCACAGGTAAAATACTATCCGTAAAAAAAATAAAAGCATGAACATACCAAGCTCAGATTCTATGTCAGAGTTCAGCACTGGAGCTGTACGCGACGCAATGCAAAATAAGGGTATCCCTAGCCAGATGCCTACATGCGCCTTGAGGGCGGTGTCCAGAAGGTTTGAAGACGGCGCAGAAAAGTACGGTCTAGGTAACTGGCAAAAAGGTATGCCCATGTCCAGGTATGTAGATAGTATTTATAGGCATCTCTGGGACTTTGTTGACGGAGACCAAGACGAAGACCATCTATCCGCTGTAATCTGGAATGCCATGTGCCTTTATTACACAAAAGAAAAGATTGACGAAGAGGTACTACCAAGCAGTCTTGACGACTTGGAAGCGTAGCTCAGTCGGATAGAGCAACGGATTTCTAATCCGTAGGTCATGGGTTCGAGTCCCTTCGCTTCTACCATTTTATTTTGAAATACATAACTCAATCCAAACTTAAGCAGTGGAGAACTCGCAACTGCCCAAAGAGATGCCCTATCAGTCAATCCAAGATGGACGACATCGTAGTAGATCATTGTCATGGCACAGGTGAAATCAGAGGAGTTCTGCATAGGCAGAGCAACGCCTTCCTTGGTAAAGTAGAAAATGCTTGGAAGCGGTACGCATTCAGAAGCGCAGGTGTATCTTTGCCAGATGCCCTTAGAAGAATGGCTGACTACATTGAGTACAGTAGTTCTGGAATGTTGCACCCTTACGGCGCAACCCAACTGCAAAAAAAGTTCAAAAGAAAAAAATTAGACGATCAGTTAAAAATTTTACTTGACTTGGGTGCAGACATTGAGAATATCGATACAAGCAACTTGGAAAAGAGATCCAAGTTATACAGAAAAAAAATAACGCAAAATAAATATGACTGACAAAAATATACGTCAAAAGTTACAGGGGATACAGTCCTCTTTGAAAGCTCCAAAAGGGCAGACTAATAAGTTCGGTGGATACCGATATCGTTCTGCAGAAGATATTCTAGAAGCAGTGAAGCCACTGCTAGGAGAATGGAATTGCAGTCTAGTAGTACAAGACAAGATGGTCGAAGTTGGTGGCAGAGTCTATGTAAAGGCTACTTCTACTTTGCTTGATAGCGACTCAGACGAAAGCATCTCAGCTACTGGCTACGCCAGAGAAGCAGAAGACCGCAAAGGTATGGACGCAAGCCAGATTACTGGAAGCGCTTCTAGTTACAGTCGCAAGTACTCATTGAATGGCCTGCTTTGCATCGACGATACTAAAGATGCAGATGCTACTAACACGCACGGCAAGGTTACTCCTGCAGTGCCAGGAAAAACTAACACTAAAAATACAGAGGATTTATTCTAATTATGCCAAAACCAGAATACGATAATACCAACAGAGGTGCAATATTCAAGAATGATAAAAAAGATTCTGAAAAGCACCCTGACATGACTGGACCACTCAACGTAGATGGAGTAGATTACTACATCGCAGGGTGGTTCAATGAAAGCGAAAGCAAGGGCAAATATATGTCCGTCAAGCTTACGAAAAAAGACGACCCTAGCGTAGCGACAGCATCGTCAGCTAGCTCAAGCCTACCATTCTAAGCTATTCGTTGCCATCAAGGGAGGGGGTTATCCTCCTCCCTTTTTTTTGGCGACTTGCATAATGATACCGCATAATAAAGAAGCAGAAAGGCACTTGCTCTCCAGTTTTGTAGCAGGTGGATCAAGTTCGTTTGAAGAAGTTGCTACCTTGGTAGACGAGAAAGACTTCTACGATCATCAGAACCAAATAATTTTTAGATCTATAAAAAACGTGGTTCTGTCTGGCAACGAGTTAGACGAGATAAGTCTATCCGAAGAACTAAAGAAGGAAGGACTACTTGAAGAAGCAGGAGGGCTATCGAATGTCCTAAGCGCTACTGGCTACGCAGGTAGTATACAGAATAGGTACTGCGCTGAAACAGTAAAAGAAAAGTCAAACCTTCGTAAACTAATTAAAAAATTTAAGTCCTGCGTAGAAGATATGCAGGAAGAGACAAAGAGCAGTAAAGACATTACTTCTGACGTAGAGGGTTTGCTAATAGAAGTTAGCGGATCATCTGGCAAAAAAGAAGGAATGCAAGAGAGCCTCGAAGAGATACAGATTGAGTTCCAGAGTATGCTTGATGGCACTTACGAGCCACAAGTAATCAAGACCAATATAAGTCACCTAGACGACAAGCTCAACGAGGGCGGCATAGGGGTTGGTGAAGTTATGGTTATAGCCGCGCCTACATCGTGCGGAAAGAGCCAGCTAGCCTTAAATATAGCCTCCAGGGCGATCAATAGGCAGAAGCAATCCTGCATGATATTTTCACTTGAGATGCCAAAGAAGCAAGTCCTCAAAAGAATGCTTCATAGCATGTCTGGAGTAAACCCTAGAAGAATAAGAGAAGGCAGGATAACAACTCAAGAAGAAGAAAAGATAAGAGAATGCTCTACAAAACTAGAAGGCATGAGCCTTTACAGTAGTCACTCCGTAAGGGACGTAGATGATTTAGCGATACAGTGCAGATCAGCAGTCAGAAAGTACGGCGTAAAGCTAGTAGTTGTGGATTACTTACAGCTAGTCCCTTGGGATGCAAAGAAGTTCAGCAAGACAGAAGCTGTCTCTGATATCTCTCACAAGATAAAGCAAATGGCTATAGAGCTAGATATATCGGTTATTCTGCTGTCCCAAGTGAACCGAGAAGGCTCTCGTTCGGAGGGTGGCCTAGAAGTTTATCATCTACGCGATTCTGGGGACATTGAGAACGACGCTGACGTCATAATTATGATGTATCCAGAAGGAATGTGCATGAATAAAGCAACAAGGGTTGACAGCGAAGGAGAATACAAAAATATGATATATAAGATAGGCAAGAACAGAGAGGGCGAAAGAGACCTAATGGGCTTGTTTAAATTTTACAATCACTACGGAAGGTTTTATTGATGAACGCAGAAGAGATAAGTAGGTGCATAAAGTACTATGATACAATAGATGAAAAAGCAAAGCGCATGCACGACAGTCATTACGATCAACCAGTGCTTACTGACTACGCAAAAAAACTTATTGACAGAAAAGAAAAAAACAGAAATGATGCCATCAACAAAGCAACAAATTTAGAGGTAAGCTCTTAGGTAACAAAGAGCAAGGTTTCTGTTTACTGACCCTTGTTAAGTCCTCGGCCCTTCCTGTTTTATCGAGTAAAGCAGGGAGGGTTTTTTATATCCCTTTAAGGATACTAGCTACGTCGTTGTTTATTATGCCCTTTCTTCTGTACTCTCTGTACAGACCTCTGTCCCTATGGGCATTGATTTCTACAAGTGACCGAGCTCTTGAAAGCAGATCCATGTTAAGGAGCAACCTATCTTCTGGGGTTCTACCTCGTCTTTCGTCTATGCTGCGTCTGTTTCTTTCTGCTTCAAATCTTCTGCCCATGATGGCTTCCTTGGCATCCTTGCTGCGCTTCATTGATTTTATTACGGACTTTACTTCTCTATCTGTCTTGCCCTCTGCTAGCTCAGTGTACTGCTCTCCAGTTGTTAGGGATACTTCTTTGGAATAAGGTATAAAGTCTAAACCCCTGGACACTCTGAATATATCTTCGCTCTTTACGTTTCCGTCTCGCATAATCTTAATCTTTTCTTCAGAGTTGAAGCCCATACGATCTAGTCGTTGGTATGCCTCTTCAACTTCTCTGTAAGCCAGAACAGATTGCTCTAGGGAATCCTGGTACATTTGATTGAGTTCAGACTCTGACAATTGACCAGATCTGTACTTCTTTGCAACAGTATATCTACCCCTGGCAATGGAGTGCCTCTTAGAAAAGTCTTGAATCCTTTGAGATGCCATTCTTTTTACATCGACTCTCTGGAATCTTAGACCGACTTGCCTGAGTAGAATCTCTTGAAAAGTGTAATTACTTGGGTCTACCTCTCTTGTAAATTCACCAATCCCAGCGTCAGCTAAAACCTTGTCAAAGCCTCCAGCCTGATTAAATCTTTTTATGTCACTGAAACTTCCAGGAGTAAAACTTTCTTTGGCTACATAAGTCAAAAGATCTTTGAACTTATCAAAGCCTTCTTTTTCAGTAATTTCTTGTCCTCTTATGTCTCTGTTTGCCAGAGCGCCATAAATATTTCTTCCAACAAAAGTTCCTTCTCCCAAGAACTGCTCACTGAACAACTCTCCGAACTCTCTCGCTGTTTCAATGTCTGCTTCTTGATCTCCTTGCGCGTACCTATTAAATGTTCTTGCAACGAAATCCTTTCCTGGGCCAGTCAACTGAGTAAGAGTTGCATGCGGAAGAATATAACTAACGGCGGCAGCGGCTCCCATGCCAGTCTCTTTGTCATAAGAAGCGATTATATCTTGATTTCTTAAATAAGAAGGAGAGAAGAACCTAAAATCATCCAGCTCTTCTCCATAAAGTGTACTGCCCAAATCTTCGTCTTTTCCAGTGAATGCAGAAAACAAACCAGTACTTACTTCTGCGCTCTTCATAGCGCCTACAGTAAACGCAAGGACTGCACCCAAAAATGCAAACCTTCTTGTTCCTTCTGCCGCTAAAGCTGCCCTAGCAGCATCGTTCAGCTCAATGTCAAAGTACTTAGCAAAGCTGTCTCCGTTGCGCATCATGCCAGCGTACCGAATGGCATTGGTAGTATTGCGCATAATCTCAAGTGTAAATGTAATGAACTGCGGAAGGACACCGATTCTAGAAAGAGCCCTACCTACTTTTGTTGTTCGATTGTAGTTCTGATATGTGTCATTAGTTATTTGCGCAGCTATAGCTTTTACTTTTTCTGGATTTATTTTTACTTTATTTCTAACCAGAACCTTCTGCACGAACTCTTGGTTGTGCTTCCATGTAGCGTATCTTGCTGCAGTGTCAGTTATGCTGTATAATTTACCAGCTTGCCTTGTAGCTTTGTCTACAATATTTCCTACGGCTCCTGTCTTCAGAGCATCAGCTACGGCATTTGCAGCTAGACTAGCATTGCCAATACCGTACTTGTACATCTCCTCAATATCATCAAGAAGTAACTTTCTGGTTGCAGCGTCTGACTTTTTTGTAAGAGCATTGTAGTTCGCAACTTTTTTTCCAAGTAGTTGAACATTGGAATCTAATTCAGAAGCAGCTAAGTTAGCTCCTCTAGCCCAACTTCTTAGAGGACTAAAGTTTTTATAGTTTTTACCCATGTACCCAGGGATCATACCGTTTGAAGCCATCGAAACAAAACCACCTATAGCATTAACGGAATAACTAGGGACGTTGAAAATAACCTTTACTGCCTTTGATAGACCTACAGCGCCTCCAAACAAATCTTGAATGTTACCCATGAATCCCTCTGCAACCTTGTTGGAGTAGTCTCCCTCGTACAATCTGGTTATGGCTGTTACTGTTTCGATAGGAACATAAAGATCATCTGCTGCTTGAGTATGCTTTAGATTTAGTGGCATGTACCCAGCAAGCGGCTGACTAGAAACAAAGCCATTGTTTCTTAAAATTGTAAGCAAGTCCTGATCTGACTGTATCATTGCTAGATGTCTTCTTGGTTCTAACAATCTAAACTTGGCTGAAAGACCAGCTTCCAACTGAGCGCTTTTATATTCGCCCAGGAACGCTCTTTCTTTTGGCCCTGGTGCATGACCTTCAATTTTTGCCTCAAGACGTCCAGGAAGACTAGCTACGAGTCTTTTTGTGGTGCTTGGATTGTTTATAGCAAACATTTGTTCAAGCCTGTTTATATGATCTGTCGCTAACTTACGAGCAGCCGTTATGGCTTCTTCATCGGCAGGATCTATTTTTCTATCTCTTATCAGGGCATCGTTTACTTCATCTATGGCTTGTTGCTTTTGGCTTGCATTTGGCGCAAACTTTTGGTCAACAAAACCAGCGTACAATTTTGTATCGTACATTCTGTAGCCTCTTTGTATGGATTCATTGAGTCTAGTTTTTAGAATGTCTGCTTCTGTTTTTGGCAGGTAATTAAATGTACCGAACTCTTCAAAAGAATCTCTAAGTTTTGTAGCTACTTCTATTTCTAGTTCCCTGAACTTATTTAAGTCTGCAGTGATGTTTCCAGCCTTAGAAAGATTATCTGACATCTTTCCTCCTTGAATAAATTCTAGAACATCTTCCTTGAGGTCTGGGCGCTCTTCCAGGGTGAATTCATCAAATCTTCTTTGAAACTTGGAGCTTTGCGCTTCTGCAGCTCGCATTTCATCTTCAAACTTTAAGTAGCTCTCTTTGGATCCTTTACCAATAAGCGCTTTTCTTACATTTATAAAAGGAATCTTTACACCATCTGCAGAAGCTCCTGGAGCCGCTGTAGCTAAAACATTTTTAAGGGATGAAAGAAACGGAGTCTCTCTATTTGCAATAGCTTCAGCCTGTCTTTCTCTGTAGACTCTAGTCTTAGTCTTGACTACCTCTTGTTCAGTAGCGTCTCTTCCTAAGATAGGACGAAGCACTGACTTTATCTCGGACTCTACGTTTTTATCTCCAGAGGCAATAAGATCATCTATTTGCTTTGGGCTTTTTCCTATAAGTTTAGTAGCCGTGCTGAAGTACTTTTCATCTATCTTGCCAATGCTTTTTCCTAGAATGCCGCCAGTTGCTCCAGCCAGCAAGGTATCCCCTAGACTGACTTCTCCTGTCCCTCTGACTGCATCTATGGTGTCGCCAAGAAGTCTCTCGCCTGCAGCGATTCCAGCCCCCTTGATCATGGCATCCTTAGCTGGGCTTATTAGATTCTTCTTTCTAAATACTACAGAGTTTGCTGCACCTGCAGCGATGACTCTTCCTAGTTGAAGTTCGTCTCTTTTCTCTACCCCTTTTTGCGCTACAAGGCTACCAGCCATTCCGCTAAAAAGTCTAGAAGCTAGACCACCAAGAGGAACTCTGTTTTTTAAAAAAGCAGCACCGACTTCACCGACTATAGCTGCACTTATTTCTGTAGCTGCAGAGCCAGCCACCTGACCTCCAGTCAAAGGTAGGCGCTCTTCCTCTTCTAAGACTTCGTCTTCATCCATAATTAATTAAGACTTTTTTATTTCCTGTTTTGTATCAGATCTATAGGTTTTTCCTTGATATACAAATGTTTTTTGTCC
>CENI01001238.1_pt1 | contig 10331 bp, 13 predicted proteins | sample 530161 | NCBI WGS metagenome assembly CENI01 (sample SAMEA2591107, study PRJEB7988) | marine metagenome | isolation source: saline water (ENVO:00002010), including | reverse complement strand
AAGTGCCTGTGTGGTTTTGATAAGTTGCAAAACGTAAATTATTACTATCATCCCACCCTATAGTTGAACTAGGATTTGCAGAATGACCACCGAATAAAAGTATAAAGTCACTCATATCAGAGTTACCTACTGCAAAATAAGCATCATTATCTGTTGCACTTGAGCGAATACTAGATGTCTCCACCCCAGTATGATTTACTTGAAATCTATCAGAAGGACTCGTAGTTCCTATGCCTACTTTTCCTGTGCTTCTAAACACTACAGAATGACTTGTGCCAGCATCTTTACTAAAATATAAATCACTATATTGTATTAATAAGTTACCAGAACCTGTGTCTTTTATGTATGAGTCTGAAGCATCGTGGTATATTGTTAAATCTGAACCAGCACCAAATATGGCTTGTCCATTATCAGGTAATTTTATATCGTGATTAAATGAAGCTGTTCCAGCATCCGATATATCAAGAGTAAGAGCAGTAATATTTGTACCACCATCGTTGCCTTGAAAAATAATATCTTGGTCGCTTGTTGCACCTTTAATGTAATTGTTAGAACCATCGTGATATATCTCCAAATCATCTCCAGTTCCAAAGATAGCTTTTGCATTGTCATCAAAGTTTGCTGAAGCAAATTTGACATTAACTGCTGTGCCAGTAGCACTAAATATCGCATCTATTGTGTCAAGATCCGTATTTAGCTTAGTTCCCCAAGTATCTGTAGATGCTCCGACCTCTGGTTTGGTTAAACTTAAATTTGTTGTAGTTGTATCTGCCATAATTCTTATCCTTTATGCTGCTTCTGACCAATCGGTTGATGGGTTTGATTGTTCAGACCATGTTGTAGTTGAAACTGTCTGTTCCGTGAAGGTGGTTGTCGAAACAGTTTGCGTCTCCCATTTTATGCTACCAATCGCAGAAAAACTAGAGGTTTGTGCGATGGTTGATGCGCCAGCATATATTATGCCAGCCAAAGCTGTTACGTTACTGGTTTCTTCTATCGTTGAAGCAGCTCCAATTATAAATTTACCAGTTGCAGTAAAGCCTGAAGTTTGAGCAATCGTTGATGCTCCAACTTTAATAAGTACGCCAGCTGAAGTAAATCCGCTGGTTTGTGCAATCGTTGCTACACCATCAAGAACAATTAAACCTGTGGCTGTAAAGCCTGATGTTTGCGCTATTGTGCTTGCACCTAACTTAATAACGTGACCTGTTGAGGTAAAGCTAGACGTTTGTGCTATCGTGGCTTCTCCACGATCTATTTGTCTGCCTGTAGCTGCAAACCCTGAAGTCTGAGCTATGGTTGCAGATCCAAGTTTTACAATTCTTGCACTTGAAGCAAAACCAGACGTTTGAGCAATGGTACTCGCACCAAGTTTTACAATTTCTCCTGTAGAAGTAAATGCAGAAGTTTGAGCGATTGTTGCTTCACCTCTAACAAATTGTATTCTTCCAGTAGCAGTTGCTCCTGAAGTCTGTGCTATTGTTGCAGACGCAAAGTGATATGTGGGAGTGCCATAATCAGCCTTCCCATAATCATATTGACCGTAGCCAATACTTGCCATTGATTAAGCTAGTGTTATATCTAAGTCACCAGCATCAAATCTGAATACGTCTCCGCTTGCTACTGTCTTAGATGCAGTTAATGCAGCCCATGCCATTAAGTTACCACTTGATGCAGCATCAAATACTCCAACGTGGGTAACTGTACCCCATGCACCAGTTGCCGTTACAAACTCTACTGCTGCACCATTAGTTGCAGTTGTAGGGGATGTTCCGCTTACTGTCATTGCTGCCATACTTTTTCTAGCGTAAGAACCGCCAGAACATTCTGTTCCACCACCTGTATCTGAAGGTGCTGCTGTGAATAAACCAACATATAGAGTGCCTGGTGCTGTATAAGCACTTCCACCGAATACATGGTCTAAAACTTTATCTTCTAAATAATCGCTAAATCCAGCCATTTTTTACTCCTATGAATTACTTGCGTAATATGTTTTTGTTCTTGCCTTATGTCCATAAGTCCGAACTCGTTTAATTAAAGAACCATCTGAATACTTAGCTTTTTCATTAGCATCTTCTAAATCAACTAATGCTTTTAAGTAAGCAGCTTCAAACATTGGTACTCGTTCATCTTCCATTAAAAACACGCTTGCGTGTTTTAAACATCCATACAAATAAATATCAGGATGTGAAGTAGATAACCAATTTGTTGTGTTACTAGAACTCAATGCTGGTATCTTTGAATAGTATACCAATTCTAATGTCGAGCTAGTAGATGGTGTTGGTATTAATTCCAAAGTTCCATCAACAACAGAAAAATAAGAGGGCGCACCTGATATATTATCTTGTGCGTTTCTAAATACGTCTCCTGTTTCTATTGATACTTGAAATAAGGGCCTATATGTTCCTGTCTTAATCTTTACGTTAATAGCTTCAAGCCAATCAGTCGGTAAAGTTAAATATTGTTCATCAGCAGTAGCATCAGATCTTTTAATCATGTCTCTGTGCCTGATGTTACGATTAAATTCTGCTTCTGCGTTGTCTATAAAAGTATCGTAATGACTAGTTAAATCTGTTCTGTTTAACCAATTTCCTATTGCTGTTTTTAATTCATCGTAAGTCATACTTTACCTTCCCATACTCTAAATACTTTATTATCTGGATTGTTTAACCATTCTTTCATTTTAGCTTTGTCGTTAAACCAACCCTCACGCATTGCCTTTTGAACAACCACCATTGGAATTTCTGCAACGTGGCGGAGGTCTTTTCCTGGTGTTGTTACTTCAGATAACATCTTAACATTATCTATTACAGGCTGTACGTTTTGTTTGGTGTGAATATGGTAAACACCATCATCGTCTAAATCTTGTGTGACAAGTTTAGATTCAAAATTCTTTTTATATTCTGCTACGGTTTCTTTTTTTGCCATGCTAAAAAAATGTGGGGGCGAATGGGTGAAAACACCCCCACACTAATTTACTTATGAAGTAGTTAAGTCAGCAACTACACCATTTGCAGCTTCGTTCTTCATTTCCAATCCGAACTCTGTGTAAATAGCTTTAGTTTCTGCGTCACCGATTGCTCCTAAATCTTGAGATTCAAAAGCTCTCAAGTAAGCAACACCAACGTACTCAGGATCAACTAAAAGGGCCGATCTAGCTCTTGAGAAGTTAGATGGGACTACTTTAATGTCACCGAAGTCACTTGTGTATACAGAAACAGCCGCTTGAACGTGATCCCCTGGGATACCTTCAAGTGCTACCGCTTGTGTAGCAGATGCTCTACCAGTAAAAGCTGAAACAGCTTGCTTGTTAAAAGCACCAACTATCATTACTGATGGTGAAGCACCATTTCCAAAACAAGTTGAAAGGACACCTTTCAAGATTGTTTCAGTAAACGCTCTTTGCGTTCCATCAGTAGGAGCAGAACTTTCGTTTGCAGCATTTGCACCAGCTGTTCCAGAAGTTGCTCTGCCAGCGTTAGTAGTGATCCAAGATTCAAAACCTCTTGTCGCTCTAACTGTAGCAGCAGCTCCGTTGTTTCTACCTTGTTGTCCACAGATAGTTTTTTCAACGTCTCTTTTCAGCGCACGCCCTATAACAGACATTTGGTGAGCCATTTCTGACTTCTTAGCAGCTGGATCTGACGCTTGTTGTGAACCAGTAACAGTTGCGTTTCTGGTGTTAATTTGACAAACATTAGCAGCTCTTACTGTAGCAGTAGAAGCTGATCTTGAAATTTCACCACCTTCAAGCACACCTGTTGATGTAGCTGCTGGTAATGACTCTGTTTGCCAGTCGAATTGAACATTTTTGACACTTCTTTTGCCACCAAGAGAAACCATAGGGGTTTCCATAGGAGAGATGTTGTATATCACATTGGATAGATCTTCCCTGTCTGAAGTAGCTGTGTAAGTATCAAAAGCATTTGTAACTTTAGCCATGATATTTTCCTTATATTATTATTAATTTAATGCTTTAAAGCATTGATTCAAACACTTTAGTTGCATCTGACATCTTGCCAGACTTCGCTAATCTCTGACGGAGACGTTTTCCTTTATGTGGAGTTACAGGAACATTTGAAGTGCCTGGTCTGGCTACTTTAGCTTTGGTTGCAACTACAGGTTTCTTTTTAACACTCTCTTGTGTTTTATCATGTAGCATCGCTTTTCTAATTGCTAGAACAGCTCTGTGATCGTAAATCTGGTTTAATTCATTTTCTGAAAAACCAAGTTCAGTAATCGCATACTGTTTTAACTCTGCTCTTCCGTTGGCTGCCTTTTTAGGATCTTGCCACTCTGGAATCGCATTTACTAAAAGCTGTGCTTCATTTTGCACTTGAGCTTGTAAGTTCTGCATTTGCTCTTGCTGGCTTTGTTGCAACATTCTTTGTTGCTCCGCTAACACCGCATCTTGCTTTTTCTTGTTTTCTTCCCAAGACGCTCGTTGCGAGTTATAACCAACAGGATCGTTCTCCGCTAAAGCTACCCAATCAGGTTCATTTTGCATACCAGCTTCTAACTGGTTACGCATTTGATCTAGTAACTGCGTATAAATTGCACGCTCCTCTCGGACTGCATTAGTTTCGGCTTCAGCGTTTTTTCGCTGATTAGCCAATTCTTGCGTTTTCCGAGTGTAATCAGATTGCCTACTGTATCCGCTTTTAAGTTCATCGAGCGTGACCTCTTGTTCTACTCCATCAACACTTATAGTGTAAATGGAGGGTTGCTCTTCACCTTCTTCTTCTACTTGGTTAGCTTCTAATTCTTCTTCGAGTTCGTCATCGTATTCTTCATCTTCTAACTCTTCTACTTCTTCTACTTCTTCAGTAGCTTCTGCTTCAAGTTCTTCAGGTGCTTCTTCGACAACTTGCTCTTCTTTTGCTTCGATGCTTTTTTGAGATTCTTCTTGTTGAGTCAATAGAGCTTCGATAGCTTCTTTGCCATTATCTAAACTGGAGTTAAAACCAGTCGCATTTGCGTTGTTGGTACTCATAGTAATTTCCAATAATTAAACTAAGTCTATATTATGCAATATTTTTCTTAATTTTGACAATTTGATTTTTCTTTATTATTCCTTTCTCTACAATTATTCTTAATTGTCTCTCAAATTCTGGTATTAATTTCATTGCCATCCACAATCTTTCTCTCTCTTCTGATTCTTCTTGTTTAGTGGAAGCCCATATTTTTTTATATTCATCCTCAAGCATTTCCATAGCTTCTTGAAATATTTCATTGTTAAGAATGTCTTGAGCGATACGACCTCGCTCGATGTCTCTTCTATTATTATCTGCCATTTATCTATTCAATAAACCGTAAGAAGGAGTTGCTGCTACGACAGGAGAAAAACTAGATTCTACAGGAGAGTTTAATAAACTTGGTGGCAATATATTTGGTGAGGATGAAACAGAACCACCTAACAAACTAAGAGTTTCCGCCAGAGTTTCATAGTTTAATGGTTCAGAATAAGGTAACGGTACTGCGTCAGTATTAGCCATAGGTTCAACCATATTTATTATTGGATCTTGATAAATAGGTTGGTTGACCATAGGACTAGCTTCTATTTCTGGAAGTGTTATTGGAAAATCAACTTGTGGATTTGGAGTGTTTAACAAACCACTAAAATCAATATCGTTTATGTACGTTGTGTCTAAACTTCCAAGTGGAGATACGGTTGCTGGTCTTGTATCTACTATTGGTGCTGGATTTATTACTGGTGCTGGATTGTTTAAATTTAATATTTCTTCAAGTAATAAATCTTCTAATGGGTTTTCAATTCTGTCTTGTAAAGCAAAAAGATTGACATTTTCACGATCATAGTCTGAAAGTAGTGCCAAAGCGTCTCTTTCTTGTTGCTCGGCTAGTTCATCAGCATAACGATTTTCAATGCTGTAAGGATCGATATAATCTAGGTTAGGATTTACATTGGGATTATTAACAACACCTTCTGGCGGTTGATAACTAGGAAAAGGAACAGCTGAAGCTCCTGGTGCGGTGTATCCCATTGGTTGATCCATACTATAAGAAACGCCTGGTGCAATCATGGAAGGCACAGCTTGACCACCAGATATAAGACCAGCGTATGCTTGCCCACTTAACATAGGGTTTGTATAAGGAGGTAAATTTACAGGCGATGGATTTTGTGCGTTTGTTATCCAATCTGGAGTTCCTGAATATGGCATTGAACGAACTGGCCCATCAATCGTCACACCAGGAGGTGCGTAAGGCATTTGGTTAGGTATTGAATCGTAAGCTCCTTGACCTGTAGTTAAATCTAAAAATGGTGCTTCTTCTAAAACTGGTGTTAAACCTAAATCTTCTCCTCCTAATAAACCCAAAGAAGGAGCTAAATCAACTCCATCATTTCCTCCCTTAACAGGTCTTGGAATAGCGTCTGCTATTGATTGAACACTTGTAGAAAAATTAAAATCCTCTCTATCGTCTCTACCTGTTAAATAATCATCCCATGATGGAAGATTGTCCCATTGGGATTCAAGTCCAGGAGGGAGTGGTGTATCGCCTTCTTTATTAGGAATAACAGAAATATTGTTATCCTGTAAATATTTCTTCATGTAAACAGCTTCTTGCTTATCTCTTGCTGTTATTCGTTCTCCAGTTGCTTCATTAATCCCTAAAAAAACACCTGGCTCGTACATACCTCTACGCTCTATACCTTTCCAGTTGTTCTGTAACCACTTATAAGGATCAGAAGTTTTCCAAAATTCATTAAACGTCTGTCCACCCCAGAGTTGATCTTGTCTTTGTTTGCCAGTCATTCTTGCCATTTATTTAACCTCGAATAATTTATCTATTTTTTGTTCCATTTTATCTAAAACCTCTAACACTCTACCTATGTCCATTTGTTGTTGTGATTTAGTCACATACAGCGTTGGTATTTCTTCTCTTGTTTTATTTAATAAAATGTCCACTCTTTTTATCTCACTTGCATTAGATCTAATGTTGTACATTAGAGGTGCAACAACTAATGTTAAAAGAATATTCCAAAATAATATAGGATTAATGTCCATTTTTTAATAACTCCACAAGTGAGGTCTTGGTCTATTTACTTCTGATTCTGCTATGTCCAAATGTATAAATCGCCCACTTCCTTTTTGATTAACTCCAATACCTGGCAGATTTCTCTGTATTGCCAATTTTAATATTATATATGCTTTTTCGTGTGACGCACCAATATCAACTGCTAGTCCTGAAGTATGAACGCCTGGTGATGATTTCTTTTTCTCTATAGGGTGTTCAATACACCTATAACCAGACGTAATAATAAAAGGAAAATCTGCTTCCTCTCTTATCCTTTGAACCACATCAACAATTCTTTCATCTATGCCATGCTCACCACAATGCTGACAAGCAAACTCTTTTTCAGAAAAATTTGGGAATCTATCCCAATCTATTTGCCTGTCCATTTATTAAAAAAATCAATAACTTTTTGAACGTGAGCAGATTGTTTACGATCTACAACTATACCTACCGCCAAACCTATTAAAAATATTATTAAATATTCCATTTTAACTCCTATAAATAATTAAATAAAAATACAACTTAATGCTTGTTAATAATAAAGCATTACTTGTCCTCTTTGTGGCTTGCACCAAAATAAAATGAAATAACAGCACTAGCAAGACCACCTAAGTAGCCAAGCACTAAGTTGATTAATGCTTCTGAATTTTGTTCAGGTGGCTGTAGAGTTACTAAAAATATATATCCCATAAAGCCACCAACAACTGCTGTTCCCATTATACGAGCAGTCCAGTCTTTACTAAACTTTCCTCTAGCATCCTGAGTGTCAGCCACCTCAAGTTTAAATACATCTACTTCAAGCTCTTTCATCTGAACTTCAAAGGCTTGTTCGGCTTTTTTAAGCTCAAGCATTTGTTCAGGTGTAGCTTCTTGAACGGCTTTCTCTATTGCTTTAGGTGTATTAGGAACTCCCAATACTTCAGCTATCATATTGGCAGCCATTCCTCCCATTGGGCCACCTAAAGCAGTACCTAGAGTTGGTGCAACTGCGCCAACAACACTTTTTAATAATCCACCTATTTTCATATTTACTCCGATAATGGGTTTTTGTTATCTTCTTCTAACTTTTTAATGTCTTGTAAAATTCTTTCTACTTGACCATCTAATTTAGTAATTGATGTTTTTAAATCAACTATGTCTTTTTCACTAAAGTCCAATCTTGGTATTAAATTTTCATCAATACTTTTTTCAACGTAATTGACTGAACTTTCTAAAGACTCAAACCTTTTTTCAATCTCACCTAAACCATCATCAGTTTCTTGTGTTTTTTCTATTTTAGCTTCTAGGTTCTCTAACCTATTAACGTAAGTAGCTCCTGTGTAACCAAAACCAGCTAAAGTACCCACAATGGACACTAAAGCTATCAACTGTGTTGTTTTGTTTTCAAACCATTCCATAAGTTCTCCTAAAGACTAGGTTGTAATTCTATCATTTCGCTTAGTGTATTTAAACTCGTTGAAGCTAATCCGTAAAAAGCATTGGTATTATCAGACATAACCACATTGCTGTAGATCTCTCTGGGTTTATACCAAGTTTCTTGTTTAGGCATTTCATAAGTTTTATAAACTTCAAACGCTGGCACATAACCTAAGTAGGCAACCAATGTTGATTGGTCTGCGTATTGACCTGTTTCTTGTGATTGTTCTTGTATTTCTTGTTGCTCTTTAATGTTATTAGAAATAATTTGATCTGCTATCTGGTCTGCTTCACTAGCTGTCATTACACCAGAAACAGCTGTGTCTATTTGACCTTGCATATCTTGTACTTGCACTTCTGCCATAGCTACTTGTGGATTGTCGTTAAGAGAGGGCATTGGAGTAATAATTGTGGTAACACTACTAACTGTTTGTGAACTTCCTCCACCTGTATCGGTTGTGTCTTGACTTAAAGAAAGGATTGTATTCGTTTGCACATTAGCTGACGTTATTTGGTCTGACATACTAGGAGAACTGCTAGTGCTTACGCCAGATACAGAAGAGTTAGCTGTATTTGTAGCAGACGTTGTGCTGTTAGATGTTGTTGAGCTGTATCCTTGCGAGCTAGAACCACCAGAAGAATAACCACTACTTGACACGCTGTTAGCAGCTGCTCTTACGCTATTGCTAACTACGTTAAGCATGGTTGATGTTATACCACTACGGCTAGGGCCTTCTTCTGCTATTAATTCTATTTCTTCCTCTATCTCTTCTTCTATTTCTTCTTCGGTGTTTTCTTCGGCTTCGGCAAGAAGCTCTTCACGACTTTCTGTAATCTCGTTGATTTCATCAGCTTGTTGTATTTCTTCCAACTCTTCTTCAAACCACTCTTCCAACTCTTCCAAAGTTTCAAAGCTTTCTCTTTCGTTTGTTTCATCATTTCTAACATAATCATTTATTTCCTCTCTAATTATTGTTTCAAATTCATATAAACTTATAAGTTCTTCACTTGGATTTATAAGTATTGTTTCAACTTCGTAATCATCAAAAGAGATTAAAAATTCAGGTTCTTCGTAAACTTCTATATCGGTAAACCTTTCTTCAATCACGTTAAAGTCTGGAAGTGGATCTATGTCGCCTATACTATATTCTTCAAAATCCAATTCAAAGAATATTTCCTCTGTTTCAAAAAAGACCACTTCTTCATAAGGTTCTTCAAAGAAAAACTCTTCTTCATAAGCAAACATATCTTCTTCATAAAATGTTTGTCCTGTTTGGGTATTAATATCTTCTTCGTAACCATAATCAAAGTTATCTTCTATGAAATAAGCTACTGACGCTTCTTGTGTGTAACCAGGACAGAAAGGTGCGTATTGTGAATCTTCACTACATTGTTGGTCGTCATAGGCTTCCCAATAAGAAGGACAAGATTCGCTGTGCAATTGTGTAATATTGCATTGTTGGGTTAGATAAGCAGCTGCGTAACCAGCACAACTAGAATTGTTTAAGGGATCGCTGCAATCAATAGTGTTGTCTGAACCATCGCTGTATAAAGAACCACCATTTTCTAATGTGGTGTTGTAGGTCGTGTTATTCCAATTAGTATTGACGCAAGTTCCTGATACGTTGGTTGTGCCTGTGCTACATTCATCGTGAAAAAGATATGTGTATATTTGCGAGGTGCTTCCTTGCTCTCCTATTAGTACATCATGGTTAATAACGTCTAATGCACCATACCTAAATTCATAAGAGTTATTATTCCAAAGGATTACTTCAAAGCTATTGTCTGTATTACTTCTGTTATATTCTCTAAGGTTATACCAACCAAAAACAGACTTATCGGTAAAGTTTTTACCAAGCATTTTTGAACCACTATCTCTA
>CENI01006633.1_pt1 | contig 10368 bp, 10 predicted proteins | sample 530161 | NCBI WGS metagenome assembly CENI01 (sample SAMEA2591107, study PRJEB7988) | marine metagenome | isolation source: saline water (ENVO:00002010), including | reverse complement strand
CCTGACACTTTCAACGGCATACCTATTGTCGTTGTTGGTTCACATTATGAAGCCATTGACTTTTTAGAAAAAGCACAAAAGATGGCTAACAACTACCAGGAAGTGGCTAGTAAATATGGTGTGCCTGATGATATGGATACCTTTATATTAGGTGACTCATATGTCTAAATTCACACGTAAACACTATGAGGAGATTGCCAAGATAATTGGCAACTCCAACATCTCTGATGCAGATGTAACTTTGTTAACTGGATTTTTTAAAACAGATAATCCAAGATTTGATTCTAATAGATTTTTACATGCCATAGAAAAATGTAGAGATTCACATTTATCAAAAGGTTCTGTTAACAGAGACCAGCTGTAATCTTAATCTTATTCACAACTAATACCTCCAGCCCTGCCTTGTTTGCACAAGGTGGGGCTTTTTGTTATTATAAAGAATAATAAAAATTCACATAAAATAAGGAAGGAACGTATGTTTTATGAATGTAAACAATGTGGGGATGATGTCCCAATCAAAAGAAAGACTGTGGCAAAATTCTTCACTGATTATTGCGTTGCTTGTGCTTCTGTTATGGATTCTGGTATTAAAGCTGTTTACTCGCTTGTACCTACCCATAAGGGAGCATATCAACCAGTAACTAACAAGAAGCAAATATATGATGCAACTTGTAATCCCAAAAACTTTGACTTTAACTTATCGGAGGCTTTAAATGGCAAATAAAAATCTATTTGGTAAATCAACCAAACCAGAAAATGCGTACGCAACATACAGAGTAGACAATCCTAGTAACGGTATGTACTTTGAATGGAGAGTGCTTAAGACGTATCAAGTAAAAGATAATGAGGATAAGAACCCACATGCCCGTTGGCACTGTGCAGTTAAGTCTCCTTATACTTATGATAAATGGGAATATGGTGACACATATATTAAAGATATAATGGACACCAAACCAAGACTTATTGAGTCCACACAAGCCTGGAAAAACCAGTATAACGAGGACATCTAAGTCACACTCGTTTGCACAACAAAGTGCAATTTCGTATAATTAATAAAATCAAAAATAACAGAAAGGGGAAAACAATGCCTAGAGCATTTCAAGATGAAGACATTGTTGTAGTCGACTACAGAACTCGTAGCGACTGCATCAAGTTCTTGGGTAAAGTCCTTGGTTACGACTCGCCCAACAGAAAGTATGTTGTTCATACTCTTGCACACGCTGACGGATTTTATAGAGTTACTAAAGACTTGATTCTCAGTTGTCACAAGTATGAACTCAGAATAGCCACTGGTGAAGATGTTGATAACATGAGTAAACATCAAATTTATGTAATCAATAACCTAGCCAAAGAGTGGTATCCTGTTGCTAATTATGCTCCAAGCGAGAGACAAGAGGCTGGATTAATCTATACCTCTTTTGCTCTTCAACGTATCAAAGATGCAGATTTCAACAGAAAATTCACAGAAACAAAATCAATAGAAAGGAATCGTTATGTTTCATGGTTGTAGTATAGATGTGACTCCTGTCACACTGGGTAGAACACTCCCACGTAGAGATGTACCAGTTGGTCATGTATTTAAATACAAGTCAACTGCCAACTCTGAGGGCTTTATGTATGCCCATTTAGATAAATTGAATCAAGTTATGTATTCACTGAAGTTTGACAAAAATGCCAAGTCAAACATCACGGCAACGCCAATGACATTCACTGCAACGCCAGACACAAGCCCACGTATGAATAACGAGGTTGAAATTGTAGGTTATTACAATTTCACTGTGTCTCTGCAGAAAGTGCCAGAGGTTGTTCCTTTGTTATCAATCACTAATGCTTGCACTGCTGTGTCATTCAAAAGCGACTTTGATGAAAATGATTATCCTCACATTTATCTTGTGCTTGGTGAAACCTCATCTCGCTCAGCTTATCCTGTATCTGAAGATAGGTTAATCTTAAAACTCACTAAGAACTTAATGATTGACAAGACTAAGTGGTGTGCCTTGAGCAGTGTGCATGAGAATACAATGTCAGCTGTACGTGGCACTGTTGGTGTTAACATTTATGAAGGAGGTGAATGATGCCTCATTTACTTAGAAATCACACCAGGAATGGGACATTCATATCAAGTCCTAAGTATATGAATGAAGTGGCACATGACATGAATAGATACATTCTTAAGTTTGCTTTTAACAATGGTGTATCTAAAAATCACTTTTCAAGAGTGTCTATGGATGTTCATCCTCTTGTTGTATCTGCTGCTCGTAAGCTTCGTATTCTTGCAAAACCTACACAAGATTTTGTAAAAGAAATCGAAAATGCCTGGCGAACATTACATGGTCTCAGTGTATGGAGTGCTGTGGATATTAAGATTACACATCCTGTTATGTGGGCACACAATGAAAACAAAAGGTACTCAAAAGATGAGAACTCATTAAACTGTCTTGCTTTTGTAAACTTGGCATTGTCTTATCCAATTCCACAAACTAGGTATAACTCAGGTAACATAAGCCAAACAAATATGGCTAGTGAGAATCCTTGGACTCCCAAGCATACGATTGGCTTTGCTAATCAACTTGAGAGGGACTTGAAGTGTGAACATAGGAAACAGTCATGGTTGCCTTTTGCACGAGGTCGCAGACGTTTGAATAGTAGACGTGTGATGTCTTTGACTCGTATATTAGCTAGGTATGTGTTTATTGATAACTTGCACATTGAAGCTAAGACTATTGACAATCTTGCACAGAAGATAATAGACACATACAAACCTATGTCTTTTCATGAGACTAAGACTTTGCAAGATATGCGAGATATGTATACCAAGAATAGTACAGACACTCCTGGTTCTTGCATGGATAGCACTCACGGGTTCTATGTTACTAAACCTCATGAACCAGTTGACTGGTATCATTATTGTCCTACAACTAAAGGCTTCTGCGTTAAACGTGGTGATACAGTTCTTGCTCGTACCATTGCTTACTTCAATAGCACTGACAAAAAATGGTATTACACAAGAATATACTCAAGTCGTGACCTTTACAGACGTAAACTTGAACAAGAGTTAAAAAACCTGGGAGTTGGATGTGCTGTGGAAAATTCTTTGCTTCGTCAACTTCGCACTGCCGAAGACATAGAGTTTGATATACCACTCAGTAAGTATAATGGCAAAGACTCTTGCCCCGTTCCATACTTTGACTTTGTGCCTGCATCATATATGTGGATACGAGTAAAAGATGGAGTCAACAAGTGTTTGCTTACTCCTTCTACTAAAAAACCAAATGGTAGTGGCTGGGTTTGTCCCAACATAGCAACTACTAATGGTGGTCACGTGTATGAGTATGGTAATCAAAGAAGTTGTGGTTATTGTGATAACGATATTTACGATGATGATTGCCCAATACGAGCACCTGATGGTGCAGTATTCTGTTCCTCTGATTGTGCATCAGAAGCCGATTACATGAGGTGGCAGACCAGTGATAACTGTGAGTGGCGACCATATGCTCTTGACCATAAAGAAAATATATCATGTCTTTATGAACCAACAGTATTCAGTAACTTTAACGCAGCTCTTGAATCTTGTGAGGGTGTGTTTGTTTACTGGCATCCATGGGCTGATGTAGAAGTTCCCATCATGCGAAGTGTATGGGCAGTTCAGCAAGGCTGGGGATTTAGTAGTACTGATGTTCTACATTATCATGGTATAACACATCCTATAACTGGTAAAAAAATTGTAAGTAGTAGTGGTAGACAACAGCATCAAGTTTGCTACCCCCATGCTTACACAAAAAGGTCATCCAAGTATGCCCAGGTGCTACCAACTGGTGGTATTGGCATGATGTTTCTTGAAATACCTGGCGAACATAAACGTCTAAGTATTTACAGAGACAATGGTATGACAAAAGCTATACTTGAGAACAAGAGCAAGTTTGTCAAAATAGACAACTCTAACGGACACTCAAGTGAAGCAGTAGAGTTCTCGTTTACGAATCAATATTTTGATTTCATGGACTTGGACAAAAGCAGTAAGACACGAGTTCTTTCTCATGCTCAAACTGTTGAAGGCGTAACAATAATTAACCAACCAAAGAAGGAGAATGTATAATGTCTTTATACAATTACGATTGGAGCAAAAAGCTTCAAGACCCCGAGGTCGCAACAATGACCAAAGTAACTCGTGGTAAACAGATGGATAATCTGCTCTATGATTTACTAACAACAGTATCGCCTCATGGCAAAGAGAAACTGATAAGTGATATCATACTCGAAGCACTTGCCAAAGGCACTAAGAAAAAACGAGGTTACAAACTAGACTGGAATGCACACCTTGATGTCAAAGGTAACCTTATTGTAAAAGTGGGAGACTACAAAAAATCTAAAGTCATGTTTAGTTCGCACATGGACACTGTGCAAAGCAGAGTGCCAGTAGACAAGACTGACTTACGTATCACTGATGAGGGCTATGTTTATGCCTCGTATGATACAGACGTACATGAGTATGTACATAAAGATATAGTCATGACTAAGAATGAAATTGCTGACTTGACCGAAGAAAAAGGTTTTAAGTTTCAAAACTATATTCTAATGGGTAAAGGCAAAACCAAAATAGTCTATGGCTCAGATAATGACTTTGACGATTGGGTTCAAACAGATGTATCTGTTAATACCAGGACATCAGTCAAACCAGTATCAAGTGTACTCGGTGCAGATGACAAACTCGGTTGCTACATCATGTGTAGACTAATCATGAATGGCACACCTGGTTTGTATGTATTTCATACTGGTGAAGAGTGTGGTGGTATTGGCTCTAGCCACATATCTGAGCAAACACCTGAGATTGTCAAAGGTATGAACTATTGTATCGCTTTCGACAGATATGAATACGGGCATATCATTACACAGCAAGCTGGTGGTCGTTGTTGTTCAGATGACTTTGCAAATGGTCTAGCTGCAAAACTAAATCCTTTGTTACCACCTAAACAACAAATGGCTCCCAACACTGGTGGCTCATTTACTGACTCGGCAAACTACACTAAGCTGATACCTGAGTGTACCAATGTCTCTGTCAGTTACAAGAATCAGCATACAAGTCGTGAGCACTTTGACTTGATATGGTTCAAAGATGTTTTGATGCCTGCCTTGTTGAAGATAACGTGGGACGATTTACCAGTTGTCAGAGACCCCAAAGAGGAGGTGTCCCCCTTTCGTCGTTCGGGTTACTACGGGTCGAGGCAAGGCTCGTTTTTCAAAACACATTCCTCGAACAAGAGTACGAGGTCTATGGTTTCAACAAGGGGCTCTTTCTCGTCTTCGGAGCGAATAAACCAGTCTACAATGGACAAGTGTAATCATCTGCTTGATGATAAGTTCTATGGCTACGACCCCGAAGATGGTTTGCCTAAACATATGAGCGACAAACAGAAAGCAGACTTTGTCAAATACAGTATTGTACAAGACAATTTAACTATTCAACAAATAGCTGAGTTGATTGTTGAGACTGAGAAAGAATCAACTAAGAGAGCTGAACTTAACTCCTATGGACTAGGTTCATCTTATGACTCAGGTTACTGGGAATACTAATACTTTTCTCCCCTGCCCCCTATCGGTTTTTATCGGTAGGGGGTTTTTTATTTTGGGGGGTTGACGAAATTTAAAACTTATGATAAAAGCGAGAAACTTGCCGAGGGGAACACCTAGAGAGGAACACAAATGAGTATTCAAGATTTTATAAAACAACATGAGCCGTTAGACAATACGTCTAGCAGACTCAACTGTCCTGAGTGTGGGGGCAGAAATACATTTACGATTACAAAAGAGCATGGCAAACTTCTTTGGAATTGTTATAAAGCGTCTTGTCGCATCAAAGGTGCTAAAGGTGTGACTAGAACCAAAGATGATATCAGAAGTTTGGTGAGTTCGCAAAACTATCATTATATCTATCATCTGGCTGAGCATTTCGTGCCAGTTCACAATCATTCACAATCTATGCAATATTTAGAACGCAATAACTGTCTGCACGCTTTGCATGACAGACTTGCAAAAATTATGTATGACCCAAAACAAAATCGAACTGTGTTTATAGTCCAGGACGATTCACAAGTTTATGATGCCATAGGCAGAAGTTTCAGTAACAGAGTTTTACCTAAATGGTACAGATATGGTAACTCATCAAAGCTATTCACTTGTGGTGACCACGACACTGCTATACTTGTAGAAGATGCAGCAAGTGCTTGTGCAGTTTCACAAGTGTCCACTGGTGTGGCACTTTTAGGCACTAACTTAAAAGATGCCGACCTCACATCACTACGAAAGTATAAACATGTATACATATGCTTGGACGCTGATGCTACTCGCAAGTCGCTTGACATACATAAGTATTTAGCGTACTTTGTATCATGTAATGTAGTAAGACTAAAGGATGATTTAAAATATTTTAACAAAGAGGAGATTAAAAGATTAGTATGGAACAGCAATTAATCAAACTCCTGATGCACAAAGAGTTTTTTGATGCAAACAAAACTCGTGTCATGCGTTCAATGTTTCCAAACGAGTTGACAGACTTGTATGACACCATTGTTAACGGACACGAGAGTTACGAAAGGGACTTATCTTCACAAGAAATTAGGGAGATATACAGAGTCAGCAACCCAACTGCCACTCGTGCAAAACGAGAAGCAGTTGCTGAGGTGTTGTCTGATATTGAACATCTGCCATCAATAGGAACTGACGTAGCTACAGATGTATTAGAAAAGATGTGGCAACAGGAAATAGGACGAAATATCGCAGATATGGGTCTAGCCATTATGGAAGGCTCACCTGAGAAGATTCACGATGTGAGGGCACTCATAGATAAATCAGAGCAAGGCTTTGTGCCTGAAGATGATGTAACACCTATTACAACTGACCTTGATTCACTTCTAGAGTATTCACAAAATGAAAACTGTTGGGAGTTCAATGTGCCCAGTCTTAGTAAAGTAGTCAGAGGGGGTAAAGCAGGAGAGTTCATGATTTCTTTTGCTCGACCTGAGATTGGTAAGACTGCTTTCTACGTTTCACTTGTGGCATCGCCAAACGGCTTTTGTTCACAAGGGGCAGACGTTCACATTATAACTAACGAAGAACCTGCACGTAGAACTATGCTTCGTGCAGTTAGTGCATACACTGGATACAGTGAAGAAGATATATATAAGAATCGTTCACAAGCAAAAGAGAAGTTCACAGAGATTGCTCACAACATAACTATGATTGACAATGTTGATGCATCAATAGAATGGCTAAATAAATATTGTGAGAACAAAAAGCCTGACGTGTTGATTGTCGACCAGTTAGATAAGTTAGATGTAATGGGCACTTTTGCAAGAACAGATGAAAAGCTAAGAAGTATCTACACAAAGTATCGTGAGATATGTAAGAGACATAATCTGTTTGGTATTGGTATTAGCCAAGCTAGTGCTGATGCTGAGGGCAAAACAAACGTCACTTATGCTATGATGGAGAACAGTAAGACTGGTAAAGCTGCTGAAGCTGACTTAATAATTGGCATCGGTAAATCAGATATTACTGACAACACAGATAAGAAACGATACTTAACTATATCAAAGAATAAATTAACGGGCTTCCATGGCAAAATCATTTGCAACTTGGACACAGATTTGAGTAGGTACACAGCATGACAACAACGTATTTAGACGTAGAAACTACATTTGTGGTGGATGAGAATAGGAGAACAGACCCTTCACCATTTAATGCAAACAATAAATTAGTAACAGTTCAGTATGCACATGGTAATGAACTGCCACAGCTACATTGGTTTTATCACAAAGACATGGACGAGATGTCAACTGAGATGGCTGTGGGCGAAGCATTTAATTTAGTACAAGATGTACTAGATAAAACCACTTTACTTGTTGGTCACAATATTAAGTTTGACTTGATGTGGCTTTGGGAAAGTGGCTTCACTTATGATGGCAAAGTATATGACACTATGATTGGTGAATATATATTGATGCGAGGTCAGAAGTGGGGGTTGAGTTTGTATGACTCTTGTGTGCGTAGAAAAGTCGCATTGAAGAAGTCTGACCTGACTCACAATTATCTAAAAGATGGTATTGGTTTCGATGCTATGCCTATGGACGTAGTTCAAGAATATGGTTTAGCTGATATAGAATCCACAAAACAATTACATCTTTCACAACAAGATATATTTAGAAATTCACACAACTCACCGATGCGAAAGCATTTGAAGTTGATGAATGACTTTCTTCCTATACTCACAGTCATTGAACGTAATGGAATCAAGATTGACTTCCCAACCTTGGACAAAGTGCGAATTGACTATGAGAAAGAGCAGAGAGAATTAAAAGCTAAGATGGAAGAAATATGTCGTGAAGTTATGGGAGATACAAATGTAAATTTTGCATCTCCTGAGCAAGTAAGTCAGCTGATTTACTCACGTAAAGTCATTGATAAGAAGAAGTGGGCAGAGGCTTTCAACATAGGTCTTAATGAAAAGGGCAAACCTTTATTGAGACCTAGACTGAGTCTTCCACAATTTGCATCAATGGTGAAAGCTATGACCACTCGTGTTCACAGAACAAAAGCACAACATTGTCACAAGTGTCATGGCAAAGGCGAGTTCTTCAAAACAAAGAAGGACGGACAAAGATGGAAGAAAGCTACTAAGTGTCCTGCATGTTTTGGTGCAGGGTTTATTTATATACCTCTTCCTAAAATTGGCGGACTGACAATGAATCCGAGAGATATTGGAGATGTGTCTGCTAATGGATTTGCTACTGACAAAACTACACTAGTTAGACTATTAACTATTGCTAAACATAATGGTAACTTAAAAGCACAAGAGTTTCTTAAGTCTACCATACGATTAAATGCAGTAGATGTTTACTTATCTAGTTTTGTTGGTGGTATATCTCGTAACACAAGAAGTAATGGTTTATTGCATCCGAAGTTTAATCAGTGTGTCACTAGGACTACTAGGTTGTCTTCATCAGACCCTAACTTTCAAAATCAACCACGAGGTTCAACATTCCCAGTTAGGGCAGTTGTTGTATCTAGGTTTGATAATGGGTCGATACTACAAGCTGACTATAGTCAGTTAGAGTTTCGTATAGCTGCTCAACTATGTGGCGATGAAACTATGATTGAGGACATCATGAAAGGAAGTGATGTTCACAAATATACGGCTTCAATCATATTCAATAAGCCTGAAGAAGAAGTTACTAAAGAAGAACGTACTGAAGCAAAGGCACATACGTTTAAGCCCTTATATGGGGGTACTACTGGTACTCCAAATGAGACCGAATACTATAAGGCTTTTGTTGATAAGTACCCAAAGCTAGGAAAATGGCATGAAACGTTACAAACTGAAGCTATATCAAATGGTGTTGTTACTTTGTATACTGGTCAGCAGTTTGCTTTCCCGGATACTAGGAGGCTTGCCAACGGAAATGCATCAGGAGCACCCTCCATTAAGAATTATCCTGTCCAAGGTCTTGCAGGTGGTTGCGTGGTGCCATTGGCACTTATTCATTTGCAAAATGAAATGGTCAATAAAAGAGTTGCGTCTAAAATTATTAATACAGTCCATGACTCGATAGTCTTAGATGTTTATCCTGGCGAAGAAGAAATGGTAGCACGTATGACATATGATGCTATGACTAAAGTAGATAAGCAGTTTGAGGAGCTTTACAATGTAACTTGGAAAGTTCCTTTGGCTGTAGATTTAGAAATAGGCAAAGATTGGTTAAATATGAAAGAATATCGCTTGACTAACTATGCTGAATGTAATATAAATTGATTTCCAATATCAACAAGGAGTGTAAAATATGGAAACATTACCAGTTGTAAATTCAAATACAAATTTTGAAGACATAGCTAAACTAATAGGACAGGAAGAGCCATCAGGTTCTGCCACTAATATGTTCTATCTAAAAATAAACAGAGACCATGAAGATGACTCAGGTAATTCACTACCTGCAGGTTCTTGGTCTGTGTCGCTACCTGATAAAACAGTGTATGCAAAAGAGATTGACTTTCAAGTCTTTGTTCAAAGATATCAGTATCTTCACTATGATGCTGAAGTGAATGAGATGGTCAACAAATCTGTGATGGCAAAGAACTTGTATCCACAAACTGAGATACCTGATATGTTAGGTACTTTTAGATGTGGTTCAGTTCCTGCTAGTCAAAGGGAAAGCCTATCAACAGACAAAGCAATGCAACAAAAGAATATTAAGTGCTTTCGTATGTTGTTTGGCAAAGCTACTTTTCTCGACGCAGTCGATGAAAAGGGTGCAAAGGTAGAAGACGCAGTAAATGTTCCTATCCTTTGGAGAGCAAGGGGTAGTAATTTTATGCCCA
>CENI01010357.1_pt1 | contig 10427 bp, 6 predicted proteins | sample 530161 | NCBI WGS metagenome assembly CENI01 (sample SAMEA2591107, study PRJEB7988) | marine metagenome | isolation source: saline water (ENVO:00002010), including | reverse complement strand
ATTACATGTTATAAGTCAGGAGAAGGTAGATATTGATAAAACTAACTTAACTGAAATTATCAATAAGTCGTATCCTGATTTACGCAAATGTATTAATACTATTCAGAAGTATAGTATTACCGGTAAGCAATCAAGTAATATTATATCAGCAGAGAACGTTGTAGACAAGTGTCTCTCGTTAGTTAAGAGTAATGACATGTACAAAGTACGTAAGCATATAATCGAAAGCGAGAGCGCGTTTGGAAATGATTATGATACTTTATTTAAAGTACTATTTGATGCTCTGTATTCCAATAAACTAAAGCTATCAGACCAAAAAAACAGAGACTGTATGATTACAGTCTCTGAATACTTCTATAGGAATAATATTGTTATTGATAAAGAGATTAACTTTTATACCTGTTTAATTGAATTAGCTAGGCAAGTAACTTGAAGTGTAGCTTTTTTTCTCAGTAGCTAACTTATAATCTCCACCATCATGCTTAGAGCTATTACCGATTTCAACTTTTTGATCGGTTACTGGCTCTGGTTTGTGGTTGATCTTTTCTTCTTTTTCGTTGGTCTTATCTGTTCTAGTGCCTCGGTGTACATCCCCTTTTTCATCGAATTCGATTAATTCAATAGGTATCGATAGAGCATTATTGTAAAAACCTGGAGCTTCTTCTACAGTAATATCAGCAATGAACTCTTTTGATCCGAGCGCGTTAGTCTCATACTGAGTAGACTTTATAGCACTGAATAGGATGAATTTACCTGCTTCCTGTAATTGAATAATATTATCTACGTAACCCTTCCTGGCTTCGTCTAAGTTTTTATACCAGTCGGAGCTTTTTACATTAGAACGTATTTTTACGTAGTCTCCGGGAATAGCGCTAGTCTTCTCATAGCGTTGGTATACCTCTTCGTATATTTCGTTAAATTTTCCCATTTTAATTATTTATGCTTTTTGTTTTATTATTAAATAATTAAAATGGCTATAAATCTAGATTTTTTATCAGACCAATCTACTAAAGATCGAGCGCAGAAATACGTATACGCAGATCTACATTTGGATTTTAAGTTACAATCATCATTATCTAATAACTATCTTAGTGATCCTGGTACTCAATTAAAGGATGTTAATATAGATTATGATGTTAGAGCAATAGAAACATCTATACGAAATATTTTCAACACCAAACCAGGTGAGAAGATTCTTAATCCGGCATTTGGACTGGATTTAAGTCAATATCTATTTGAACCGATTTCAGAAGAAACAGCAAGAGAGATAGGGAATGCTGTTTTAGAACAATTACCCCTATATGAACCCAGAGTAATTTTAAACTCTATAGATATAGTAGCAAAAGAGAATAATAATGAATACATTGTAACTATGAGTATTACTGTTCCGGAATTAAATAATTTATACACAGATATAAAAGGAGTATTAGATACTCAAGGATTTAGATACAACTGATTATGGCAGATATTACAGAATTTAATTTACCAGTTAATAGCTATGCATCTTTTGATGCTCAGAGCATGCGAGATCTTATTATTGATAGACTTAATAATAATAGCTCAATTTCATTTACTGATCAGAATTTCGAGGGAAGTAATCTTAACGCAATAATTGATATTGTTTCTTACTCTTTCCACACTCTACTATTCTATCTTAATCAAACAAGTTCTGAGAGCTCTTTCTCTGACGTTCAATTATACGAGAATATGAATCGTATAGTTAAACTCATTGATTATAAGCCAATCGGTAAACAAACAGCTATTGCTCCTATGGTTTTAAAGGGGTCAAGTAACTTATCTACAGGGTATTATACTATACCTAAATTTTCATTTACTACTGCTAACGGAAAGACCTATTCTAGCAATCGTAATATAACATTCCGAAAAACAACCTCAGCAACAGAAACTCTATCAGCTATAGATAATACATTATTCTATGAAGGTAAATACCGAGAGTATCCTAATGTAGTAGCTGTTGGGGAAGATTTCGAGGTAGTAAATCTGTTACCTGGTGATAACGTTAATGTAGATCATTTTAGCATTAATGTATTCGTACAGGAAACAGATGGTGATGAGACTAAATGGTATGAATATAATAGAGTACCTTCATTATATTTAAGTAACTCAAACGACAGGGTTTTTGAATGTAGGTTAAATCAAAATAAAAACTACGAAATTAAATTCGGTAATAATATAAATGGTAAGAGACTTACAGCTGGTAATACAATAGCAGTTTATTATATATCTTCTACTGGTTCAGAGGGTGAGGTATCTCAAAATAACTTTAGTGATTCTACTCTCAATGTTTTTAATACAACAAAATATGATCAAATATTTACCGACACAAAAGATAAAACATTAACTTATCTAACTGTTGATCAAAGTACAGAAGTAACTTCTACTAATAATGAAGCTAGTACTAGTTTCAGTGAAGAAGAGACTGTAGAAGAGATTAGAAGTAATGCTCCTAAGTTTTTCAGTTCAGAATATAAATTAATAACTAAACCTGATTATGAAAATTATGTAACTCGTAATTTTAGGAATTTAATATATGATGTTAAAGCAAGTAATAATTCTGATTATGTTAATATTTTTCAGAAGTATATTAAAGATGATTTAGGTTTATCAGATTATACAGGTTACAATAATGCATTATTCAATCAGTATGAATATTCAGATAGTTTTAATGTTAATAATCTATACTTAACTATCATACCTAAATTTAAAAAGAGTAACTCTGTTGTCACAAGATCAAATTATATGTCACCAGCTTTAAAAAATGAGATTATATTTCAATTAAGGAAGTATAAACTTATGAATGGTGAAATTTCATTTATTGATCCTGTTTATTTAAATATTGATTTTATAGCAAAGAGTTCTAATGAACCAAATATATTAGAATATACAGATTATACTAAGTTAGTAATTCAGAGAAATAATAATGTTATTATTAATGATAATACTATAAAGAATAAAGTTGCTACAATACTTAAGAATTATTTCGACACTGCTAAACTAGGTAAAACTATAGATATACAAACCTTAAACTCTGATATAGCAAGCTTAGAGGGTGTAGAGAGTTTATATACATATAGAGAAGATACAGGTATAAGTAGAAATGGTATTAATCTAGCTGTGTACAATCCAATTTATAATGGTAGAGATTTAAAAATTATAGATTCCAATCTTAACTTAAAATATTTCCAAATACCTTATATAGAAGATTTTGAAGCGTTAAAAGATAAAATTATAGTTGAATCAGTAGCTAAATCAAAAACAGTAATTGAATATTAATGTCTACATCTAGTCAAAATTCAGGTTGTATAAATAGGGTTACTATACCATTGACAGTAACTCCATCGGCTCTTAGTGGTTATACTAAATTGACCGATTTCACATTTACTCCTATTATTACTGGAGACATGGCGCAGTATTTCTATACTCGTCTGAGTCAAGTAAAGGTAGTATGGGATTTTGGAGATGGGAATACATTAAGCGCTGATACTCCTCTACAACCTACTCATACTTATAAACACCCGGGTAATTATACTGTTAATCTGTTCTTGTATGATGAGAATGGAGATGCATTTCTTAACTCACTAACTCAAACAGTAAGTGTAACTAACTACGAACGTACAAGATTGACTCTAGCTGATAATATAAGCGCCAAGGCGATTAAAGCCGGGGTTCTAGATCAGAGTAACAAAATTACAGTAAACGCGCGTGTTAGTTGGCAAGACTATAATCCATCAGGTAATACAATTTATTTCACTGCAAGTGGGAGCAATAGTAAACCATATGATGAAACGTATAAATATGCGTTCTTATTACCTTTTAGATCTTTTTATACAAGATATAATAAATTTGTACGTAGTAATAAAATAACTCTTAATTTAGATCCAGTATATTGTGTTCTTAGTGGTGATAATATTTTATGCAATGATATAAAGGGTAATAAACATATTACTCCTAGTACTTCAGGAGCAGAGTTAATGTATGCGAAGGGAGAGACATCGGTATACTATTATGATGATCTACCATCTACTTGTAAAGTTATTGCAGCTTTAGATACATCAAGACACTCACTACCAGATTTTTTCATTAATGACATAGATACTAATATTAATCTTTCAGAAATGAATTTTATGGAGAGTAATATTGCAACTCTTAATGTTACACCTCTCACTCAGGAAGCTTCTCAGATAGTTTTTACAAGTACTGGATTACAAGGTATGTCAATGCCGAAGTACAAAAAGCAAGGAGATAAATTCCAAGTATTTGCGTCTGCTGCTGACTCTGACGGTAATATACTTAAGTATTACCCACAGTTTTACTTTAATAGTACAGATTATGCTGCCGGTAGTACTTATTCATTCGATGCTACCGTCGCAACAAACTCTGGTCTATCTGCATCTAGTTCTACATATTTAAGTAGTGTTAGTACTGATAAATACCCTTATAGTTCATCTTTAAGTTCTACATATTTAAGTTCTTTTGCATATATAAATTATACTCCTACCAATATAGGTACTAATTACCTTTCTGTTAGTGGTAAGTTTCCAACTGGAACACTTACTGGTTTATATACATTCTTTGTAAGTAGTTCAGCGGAGAATAATGACTTATATAAAGTTAATGAAAATTTTGATTATGCTGAAACATTAAAGAGTTACAGGTTCCAAAACTTCTTAAACGACTATGATGAACTCTTTGACGGGGTTGTTGGATCTATTGTTGGTACATTAAGTAGTAGACCAACAACTTACGGTAAGACAATATTTGAGAAAATTAGTAATTTTGTTATTAATAATTCTGATATTGATCTTTGTAGTATGTCTAATTTAAATAAGTTTTACAGCTTAATTAATGAAGAAGCAAACTTTATAACAACTACAGCTCCTCCTGATCTTCAGCGGTTATTTGATTTACTATCAATTAGATTAAAACGATTTACTGGTGAGGACGAAAAGTTCGATGCAAGTTTTGATTCGTTCTTTTCTAGTAACTCTGCATATGCTGTAAATGTAGATTTAAACAATCCAATTGACTCTACGACTTATACAGTTACAGCTGGAACTAATTTTGTAGCGAGACAGAAGTTTAATAATGAGTATATTTTAATTGAACCAATGAATGTACCTACCACTACTATAGATTCTGGTACTACAAGTCAATACCCACTAAGTAATTTTAATTTATCAGCAAACTGGGGCTGGCCTCTTGATACTTCAGTAACAGGTACTGATCTTTCTATTATATATGATTTTTACCCTTATATAAGCAATTACTCTAATACTAGAAAGAACAATGTTACAGATTACGATAATGCAAATAGTACTTTACGTACATCTGTATCAACTTTATCATCTTGGAAAAATACATACGGTATAGCATATAGAAATATTGATAAACAAATTAGAGAAGGATTACAGCTTTAATGAACCTAGATACATTAAAACCATACACTTTAAAAGAATACAAACAATATAATAGAGATATTGTTAATATTGATAAATTATCAGCGTTGTACAATAACTATCTGATTGAATGGAAAGAGTACAAAACTACAAAGACTACTGATGACTCTAATTACCGTTCAAATATATACAAAGAGTTCTTAAAAAATATAGAGATTACTAATACTAACTCAGACATTAAATTATATCTTGATCAAATAGATTATGACGACCCTTATGAGTTAGATCTTGCAGTTCATTATTTTACTATAAACTTAAATAATGAGATTAATAGAACAATTGAATATAGAGATGAAATAAAATTCACCCCTACAAAAAATAATCTAAAAGCTTCTCCAGAAGGTGTAACAAAATATCTAAAAGCTCATTTAATGAGATTACTTAAGCAAGAAAAATTTAAAACTCTTGCAGGTGTGACTTCTTTTAATACTACAGAAATAAGTAATAAAATAAAAATAAATTTAATTCAATATGCATCTAATAATACTATAGGGGATGAGTCTGGAGATCTTATTGAATCTCTGAATAGAACAGACTTTAAACAATCAATAAGAAACAAATCTAAAGAAACATTACAAGTACTCAAGATATCTAATAAAGGCCAAAAGAAATATTTAAAAACATCTTTTAAATCGAAAGTAAGTGTAAATGTAGTATATGATGATTGGTCAAGACTACCTGTTAGATATTTTGCAAATGAAAATAAAACATTTGATAATTTAATATCAAATATTACTGATAAATTAAAAGAGAAATATTTAGGTACAGATGTATATCAGTTATCAGGTGATAGTACTGAATATACTCTCAACAAAATATTTGAAGCAGAAAATACTAACTCATATCTTTATAAATTTTATAACCCGATTGCTGTTGATAGTTATGGTTCATTAATTAAAAAGAAAAAAATACCATATCAATTAAGTTTCGGTAATGCGGGACTTGCAACAGCATTATCAAAGAACCTAAGCTTTAATGTAAATCTATCAGCTTTGGATGGGGAATTTATAATTCCAGATCCCTATAGAATACAACCTGGAAAGGGCGCAACAAATTCTAAGCTGAAAGCTCCTATAAACTTTAATGCTGAAACAGACTGGATAAAAAATAACGAAAATAATAGCATTAATGTTATTGATAAGAAAGTTTTAAAGAGTACAGGTTATCAATCTAGAGAAAATTCCTTAGACTATTCTCCAATTGGAATAAACAAAGTAACAGATGAGATTAGCTTTTGGAATGGCTCAAATCAAATTGATTGGAAGAACTCGGATGTATATAAGAGGGAAAACTTAAATAGATTCCCAGAAGCTGAAAGGTTTAATGACCTGTTGATTAAAAATAATACAGCTACTCAGATTAAAAATGATATTTTTGGTAACGAGTTTATTCTATTTAAGTCTACTAGTCCTAAGAGATACGGGGATTCTAGTTTTATAATAAGTACAACAGCTACTACTGTTGGTACTCTGACTTCATGCGCATTTTATGATGGTTTATATTTTAACGGAGTATTGAGCGCGATTAGTGCAGCTGATCCATCTACATACGATAGCTTAACAGCAGTCTTTGATACATCGTTATTCAATGATGTATCGACATGTACAGGTACGAATAACTTTTCTGCTCCATTAACTGGATTTACTTGTGATGAAATTGATACTGCTATGTTAAGTGGTTTATCTGGTGATCACTATGTTGATGCAGGCCCGTTTGTCAACCATCCATGTAAGAGCTCAGATTTTGTACAGGGCTTCTTTGTTAAGACGCAAGTACCTTTTAATACATTAGCAATCTCTAATGGTTTTACTACAACATATGAATTAACATCTCTCAATAATCCAACTACATCAGTTACCCCGGTATATGATGAAACATATACTACACCAGGTAGCGCGTTTGTACGAGATATAAATTCTCAGAAAATATATACATTGTATGAAAAATTAAGTGGAGTATTTTTGAAGTTACCTACATCAGCACAAAACGCGATATCTGCTAATGAAATTACTAATCTAGATGTTATCGGTAGTACTATTTATATTCAGACATCTGCTAATACATTTACAGAGAAATACAATTACGATGGAGATAAATTTACAGTAGCAAGACCTTCAGTATCACTCTTAGATAGATATGATATCGATTTTTATAATTAGAAAGTAAATAATTTAAATGTTTGAACCTAAACAATCAGATTACTGGTTTATTGAAGATACAGATGACTTCCTTCTCTGTACGGTTAGTTCTATGTCTGCTCAAGGGACACCGTGTAGGGGTGATTTAGTATCAGTACATCCTATAATACAGAAAATTAATAGAGATACAAATAAAAAACAGACTCTATTTCCTTCTGGGTCAGGTCAATTATCAGCATTTAATAAACCTGGTTATCTATTAACTACAGTACCAGACGTAAGTGCTAATATTAATGTAACTGAAATATCTAAACCTCAAATATCTTTTAATAATACTAACAATTTGTATAATATTTCATTTACTGGTAAATACTCTGATAGTGATTTTGCAATTTTTTCATATCTTTTTCAATACACAAATGAATCAATGCATCTAGTTGATTCTCATGCTTTCATTCCGGAGTCTAAAAATCACGATTTTAAATATACTTTCGAAGATGGTTATATTCATCCAGATTATATTATTAAAGGAAATAAAACGTCTAACGTAGATACCTTCTTTAGAGCAACATCAGCTGAAGTTCTGGCTAATTATTTTCCACCAGACTATCAGTTCAAGCCTTTTCATTATGGTAATGATTTAAAATTCGGAGCAACTGTATTTGCTTCTGCCGTATCAGATTTATCTGGTAACTCAATTGCACCAATCACATATGCAGGTGGTTTTATTGCTATGAGAACAGAAGTTGATGGCTTTACAACAGAAAATTGCATAACAGTAGACTTTACATGTAAGAGTTATTCATTAAATAATCAACCATACCTTGAAACTCAAGCTCAGTCAAATAATGCATTATCTGGAAAAAGAACAGTAGCTTTATATGGAGATGTTTCCGTCGAAGGAGAAGGTTTCTGTGTATTCTTCTATGAACCACGTACAGAAGAATTTCCAATTTATATAGATACTCAAGAATCAAAAGGGGTTGGGTGGGAAGATCAAGTTGGTATAGGTTCAATTTCAGTTATAGAAGATCCTAATCTCAGCGAATTAGAACTCAATGGTATAGGCAAAACTCTAGGTTATGTACCAGCTTCTGCAAATAGAGTAGAGTTTAACGGTATAGGGGTTTATAACATGGATGGTATAAAGGCAAGCGGCTTCTTAGCTGTTAGTTTTGATATCGCTGGAGACTTTTGTACTAGCGATGATGGTATGCCTGGGAGTTATGATGATACAACATACACTCAGAGCGCTAGCACTATAGGTATAAGAGGAGGAGAAGATAATGATTATAAGGTACTAGGTAGGTCCTCAGCTATAACATCCATACCCATACACGAACGAGTCGCAACAGAAGGTGCAGCTAGTTATAAGTATTTCAGAGTTGAACTGCTTCGTAAAGCTACTGTTGTTAAGGTCATGGGAAGAACAAGTGAAAATAATTCATTTACTACTTTATATTCATTAGACCTTAAAGATTTTTATACTACTATACCTAGTCATTTAAAAGCTGGGTTAGTGTTTAATACTGGAAGACAAGTTTCAAATTTCGAACTTAATAAATTCAAAATAGATGGAGTTAAATCTAGAAAATCAAGATACCCAGGTGTTATAACACAAGGTGATTTGAGCCAGGCGAATAGTCAATATAATACTTCATGTTGCGCAAGTAGTACAAGATCTTGCGTATATCAAGGAGATCTTAATTATACATGTTGTAGAGGGGAAACTGTTTGTGTAACAACCTCAATACCAACAACCACAAATCAAGATAATAATCAATATGATACAGCGTGTTGTTCAAATGTTACTTGTAATGTAACTCAAATTGACACTACATGCTGTAATAACTCATGTTAAAATGAAAGAATATAATTATACATTAACAACCAGCCAAACCGCTACAACAGCTGGTACTGTTTCTTCGGATACAATATCTCTAACTGGTACAAATAACGTTATTTTTAGCTTGAGTGGGATAGATCAACAGCATTCTACAATTAATAAAGTTATTGCTGAGTTTCCTAATCGCTCTGAGCAAGTATTCACCCGAACATTAACTGCTAATGTATCTAGTCTCTCTGCTACTACGTTCAATAACATATTTGAGAGTGAAGTACAAAATGAGTGTAGTAAGGAAATAAGTTTTTTCTTACATAGAGATGATGGGTTTATTGATACCCATGTTTTAAATTTTAATATTACAACAACTAATCTAGAGGATTATACAGATGTTAATCTTATAAAAAGTGAATTCCTTTCTACTGATTCAAATAGTAATAATTTAGTACTGACATTTAATGCTGATGATCCTAATATTACAGGTGTTAATTTAATTGACTTCGATGAAATCAGTAAATCAAGAACGAGATTTTATGGTACCAGTGGAACAGCAGTATCAGCCCTAACATCCCTTATCAGCTTACACGCTGACACTGTTATAACGAATGCTGGTAGATCTAACTTAAAAGGACTAGCTATTAGGTCAGGTGATAGTACTCAAAGAGTTACTGTTAAATTTACAACAAGAGTACCTACAGTAACAACTGAACTTGTAGATTATGGAGATAATACCTCGCAGATATTTTCACCAGCAATACCAAATACAACATTTTTCCATACTTCAGGACAAATTGTATGGCATGCAAATGAAGAGGTTCAAGTTAAGAGCTTTAACATACCTCTGATAGATTCATTTGGAGCTTATATATCAGCAAATGAGTCAGCATATTTTCATAATTACTTTTCTGGTGAGACTCAAACAGTATCAGCTAACTACTTTTTTGTTGATTTATTTGATCTATCTGGATG
>CENI01007464.1_pt1 | contig 10434 bp, 2 predicted proteins | sample 530161 | NCBI WGS metagenome assembly CENI01 (sample SAMEA2591107, study PRJEB7988) | marine metagenome | isolation source: saline water (ENVO:00002010), including | reverse complement strand
AATGCCAAAGATGGTAATGGAGCAAACAATTTCTCTGCTACGGGTTCAATTGGTGGGCAATCAACTTATAATATTACAACTAGTAGTCGGGCGGCAGGGGGAATTGAACCCGAAGATATTGAAACCATTCGTTTCAACGCATCTAAAAGTTTTGAAACGCAAGAACGAGCAGTCACTGCCGAAGACTATAAACGCATCGTACTCGCAAATGCCAGTGATGTTAAGAGCGTATTTGCCTATGGTGGTCAAGATGCGTCTCCTCCTATTTACGGCAAAGTTTATATTGCTGCCGCACCAACAGTCGGTACGGTGTTGTCTGACGCACGAAAACAAGAATTGGTTGCTTTGTTAGAAAAATATAATGTTCAGTCAATTGAACCTGTATTTGTTGATCCAACTTATTTGTATCTAATACTCAAAATCAATTCACGAGTTGACTTTACAAAAACTACAAACACAATCGCACAAATTCAACAAGCAATCTCTAACAAAGTGATTCAATACGAAACTGACAACTTAGGTTTGTTCGGGCGTAAGTGGAGAAATTCAAAGTTCCTTGCAACTATTGATACTGCTGATATTGGCATTGTAGGTTCTACGGTTAGTGGATTTTCACTTCAGAAACGATTCCGACCCGATTTGACTCGTACCGCATCTTACACCTTGGATTTTGATCATTCAATCAGTCATCCACATGAGGGTCATTTGGGTGTAGTTACATCAACACAGTTTACATATAACAATCGTCTTTCTGTATTGCGTGACAATGGTCGGGGTCGTATTGATATTGTTGCAATCAATCAACCACTCGATGAACCCGTTATCATTCAACAGGGTATCGGAGAAACAGATTATCAAAACGGTGTGGTAAGACTCAATAACTTTCAACCAGATTCATTTACTGGTTCTGAAATTTTTGTGACAGGGGTTCCTTCAAATCAAAATATTGAAGGAAAACGCAACACCATTCTTTTAACAGGTCAAGTTGATGTGACTATCTTTGATGATAACACTGGATTACAAGTAGGCACTGTCAAAGATGTTGCAACTACTGGTGCGTCATTCACAGTGCAAGAAAGACCACTCGCAGGGAATCTAAGTTACTAATGGCATACGCACAGCAAATATCACAGTTTGTTGACGAACAACTACCGGGTTTCGTTCAAGACGAAGCACCGTTATTTGCTGACTTTTTACAAGCATATTATGAGTATATTGAGCAGTCAGGTCAAGCACTTGGCACACTCCGTACACTAACACAAAATCAAGACATCGATCAAGCATCAGATGATTTTGTTCAGTTTTTCTTTAACGAAGTAATTAAAGAAATTCCACCTAATGTTCGGGGCGACAAGGCAATCCTTGCGAAGAACATCAAGGACCTGTATCGTGCTAAAGGTTCACAAAACGCATACAAGTTCCTATTTCGTTTACTTTTTGACACCGATGTTGAGTTCTCATATCCTGGTGACAAGATTCTCCGTGCATCCGATGGTCGTTTCAATAAAGAGACCACACTCCGTGCTGTTTTAGAACTCAATGGCAATTCACTTGATTCACTTGGTGGTGAAACTGTTGTTGGAAATCAGGGTGCTCGTGCTAGAGTTGACTCTATTACCACAACAATTGAATCAGGTCTGACTATTCGCACACTCAAACTATCAGAGGTTGAGGGTGAATTCTTTGACGGTGAAACATTCAGTGTTATTAATAGTACAATTACGGGCACGGTCAACGCAACAATTGGACCACTCCGTTCACTGACAGTTATTGATGGGGGTGCGAGGCATCTTCAGGGTGATATTGTCAACGTTGTATCTACACAAGGAACAGGTGCTAGTGGAACAGCACGAGTTGTCAGTACAGTCGGTGATAGTGCAGTTGACTTCCGAATTGTAAATGGTGGTTCGGGATACCGTGCTAATGTGATCTACAGTACAACTGAAGGTGGTGGCAGTACACTTACACCTGGCATTTCAGGCGGTTCAGGTCAAGGTGCATCATTCCGTGTCAAAACCATTTCGTCTGTAGAAACAGTATCTCTTAACACCGACACCATTGAGGGGATGCGAAATGTTCGATTGACTTCCGATCCGTTTAGCGCAGACCCCTTTATTGATAATACTGTTGCTACAACACTAGCATCAGCAAACGTAAACACAACACTGACAACTGCATTATCATTTAACACATCTGCCCAAGTCGGCACTATATCTGAAATAGAACTTGTCAATCCCGGAACTGGATACAGTACAATACCAACGGTCAATGCTATTGATACTGGTGTTATTGAAATTCTTGGTGAACTTAGTGATGGGTCGGGAGGTATCAAAGGTCAGAATGCAGTTATTGTGGCGAACAATCTGTTTGGCACAATCAGTGAATTAGAAGTTGTCAATCAGGGTGTTCGGTATAACAAGAACAACACAGTTTCAATTCGTAACATCACATCTTCAAATACATTCAATGGAGTTGCATCTTTAGTACCAACTGGTGTTGCAAATACGGTTGGTGTGTATGCTGACAATAATCGTGGTATTCTTGGTGGAGATAATGTTCTTCAAGACAACTACTATTATCAAGAATACTCATATGTTTTGCAGTCAAGGATTGGGCAAGATTTGTATCGTGCGGTGGTTGAGAAGTTACTTCATCCATCTGGAACAATTTTGTTTTCAAATCAAATTATTGAGATTGAAATACAACAAGAAATCCCAACAGTCGTTGAAGTTAAATCTGCACCTATTGAAATTGAATTTGTACCACCAACTCTCATCCAAACTAATTTGGTTGAGATGGTTGAAGCAGATGTTGTTCGTCGTCAAGAACTTCAATTAAACGTTGCTGAAACTGTAGTGGTTACGGCAGGACCTGTTGTCGTATCGTTTAGAATTGATCCAGTTGGAACAATTGCTCCAACAACGGTAGTTACATCACCAGAGATTGTTCTTACAATTGGAAATGTGGGTGGAATTACTTCAACAACCGCATTTACAACACCAGATACTATTCAACCAATGGCAGATGTCAATCTGAATGCGAATCCATTTAGTTCAGATGGTGATATTGGTTCGGTCACAACAGAACTTAGCAGTGCTAATGTAGATACAACACTTATTACCGCATTGGGTGGCGGTATCATTATTACCCAATAAGTTCGTTATAAATAAAACACTGATGATTAGGTAGGAATCAAAATGCCCGGTGTAGTCACAAAAAGATTTCGCTTCCATAATGCAGATCAATTTAGAGAAGCATTTGGAGAAGCATCCCCAACGAGAATGTATGCATTTTTCGGACGTATTAATCCGTTTCCAAATGACAACAGTCCTCCAACTCCAATAGATTCAGTCAAAGAAACTGACTTTGAGGCATGGCGTAATATGATTCATATGAAACGTATTGCGGCATCTGATGTAACTTTCGGTGTACCTCGTTACAACTGGGTTTCTGGCACAGTATATCACGAGTATCAGTCAACTGATGCTAATTTGTTTGCTAACACTTTTTACGCATTAGAAGAAAATACATTCAATGTTTACAAGTGTTTATTCAACAACAATGGTGGTACATCAACGGTTCGTCCAAGTGGGACAACAACCACAAATATCAAGACTTCTGATGGTTATATTTGGAAGTATATGTACACAATTGATTCAGCAGATGTAACGAAGTTTGTGACCTCCACTCACATCCCTGTATCAAACAACAGCACAGTTCAATCAGCAGCAGTCAACGGTGCAATTGAAGTTATTGATGTTATTAACGGTGGTTCTAGTTATCGAGCAAATACTGGTAGTTTCTCTGCGGTGTCAAACAGCACAGTGATGAATTTAGCAGGTGGGGCATCATCTACTGACGGTTTCTACACAAACAGCACGATATATATTTCATCAGGTACAGGTGTTGGTCAGTTGCGTGATATTATTGCATTTACTGGTTCGACTCGCACAGTAAAAGTAAACACAGCATTTAGTCCTACACCAACAACTGGCAGTTCCTACATTATCGGACCTAAGATTACAATCCGTGGTGATGGTAATCAAGCAGCACTTGCATATGCTAACACAGTAGCGGGTGGTGTAATTAAAAATATTGAAGTCACTGCAACAGGTAACAACTATTCGTTTGCAAACGTTGCGATTACTGCCAACGGTGGTTCGGGTGGAGCAGCACTTGCATATGTCTCACCAGAAAATGGGCATGGTTCGCACCCACAACGTGAGTTAGGTGGATTCAATGTTATTTTGAGTTCACAGTTGTCTGGTAACGTCTCTAACACGTTCGTAACTAACAACGACTTCCGTATTATTGGTATCGTTAATAATCCGATTGAACGAGCATCTAACACAGTTGCAACCACAGCACAGTACGATCAGACAACTAAATTAGTATTGTCGTCTGTATCTGGTGACTTTACATCGGATGAAATTGTTGTCAGTAACAGAAATGTAACTAGTCGAGTTGTTAGATTTGCAAACTCAAACGCATCAGGAACAACGGGAACATTAACACTTTCTAATCTAATTGTTAACGCAAATGGTAATTCATTTGTGGCAGCGGATACACTTACAGGTAATTCAAGTTCTGTGACCGCAACAATTACAAGTGTGGCAGATACTCCGATTATACCTTTTACTGGTGAAATTATTTATCGTGAAAATCGTTCACCCGTATCTCGTGCTGAAACACAAACAGAAGACATCAAACTTGTTGTTAAGTTTTAATTGAGGTTATTTGATGGCAATTGCTAATACTGTATCACTCTCAACAAATCTAAATGTTGACCCATACTATGATGACTTTGACGAAACAAAGAATTTTCATAGAATTCTATTTCGTCCTGGGTTCGGTGTTCAGGCAAGAGAACTGACTCAAATACAAAGCATTCTGCAAAATCAGATTGACCGATTTGGTCAGCATGTATTCAAAGAAGGGTCAGTAGTTACAGGTATTGAGTCATTCTACAACCGTCATGCTGATTATGTAAAAATTAGGGACAACTCATCTAATGGTTCCTTAGTAACAGTCAGTAACCTTTTAGGTCAGACATTTACTGCGACAAATGGTGTCACTGCAAACGTTTATCACGTTGTCACTGGTTCTGAAATTACTGCCAACACTAAGACGTTATATGTTTCTTACACATCTCGTGCAAGCACCGACAACCTAACCAAAACATTTTCAAACAACCAAGTCCTCACATCGACTGATGGATCATTGTCTGCCAACGTTATTTCTGCGTCAGGTTCTACGGGAATAGGTTCAGTTGTCCGTTTAGGTGGTGGTGTTATCTATGCTAAAGACCACTTTATCCGTGTTGAACCACAGACAGTCGAGGTTGGTCGTTACAGTGCAAATACTAGTGCCTTAGTCGGATACCTTATCAACGAAAGTATTGTCACCTCTGAAAATGATTCAACTCTACTTGATCCAGCATCAGGTTCTTTCAACTTTGCGGCACCCGGTGCAAACCGTCTGAAATTAGAAGCAACACTTGTTAGACGAGATGCTGACGCAAATACAGAACCAAACTTTGTAGAGGTTCTGCGTATTAAGAACGGTAATGTTGAGCAAAAATCAGACATACCCATATATTCACAGATTGATAATTACCTTGCTCGTCGTACATATGCTATTAACGGTCATTTGATTTCTGAAGGTCTAAACCTAAAGTTGAGAGAGCATCTCAAGCAAGCAAATAATGGTGGTGTCTTTACTTCTGCACAAAGTGGTAATAGTTCATTATTCTCTGTTGATGTGAAACCAGGAAAAGCATTCGTCTTTGGTTATGAAAGAGATAATCTACTAACCAAGCATGTTGCGATTAATAAAGGTATTGATTTTGTTGACATCAATGCGGGTTCGGTGACATCCAACTACGGTAACTATGTCACGGTCAATGATTTGTCAGGAATTTGGGATTATAATAACCATGCACAAGTATCACTGCGAGATAATTTCCAAAACGCAATGTCAAACAATAGCATTGCATCTGCGGTCGTCGGGACAGAAATTGGTAAGGCAAGGGTTCGTGCGATAGAGCACTCAACTGGCACACCAGGTGCTGCTGATGCCACATACAAGGTATATTTGTATGACATCAAAATGTCGGGTGGTCCTTTTTCTAGTGTTCGTTCTATCTACTCTGATGGCACAAATTCTGATGGTAAAGCAGACATTGTATTGACTTCTAATAATGCAGTGCTTGATGAACAAAATTTTAACTTTGGTATTTTTGAAATGCCCGCAACCGCAATTCGTCAGTTACGGGATTCATCTGGAGCAATTGACACATCGTATCAGTTTCTCAAGAGTTTCCCTGTCACGATTGCAACTGACGGTACATTCACGTTGAATACAGGTAATGCCAATGAGCGTTATCAAGACACCGGATTACAAAGTGCAACTCAAAAGAGAAATAACTTTCACGTTGTGATTGAACAGACCGCAAACACACCAAGTGTTGCGACAGGTACTGTTACAAGTGGTTCTAATACCGTAGCAAGTGTCACAGGTGCATCAACCAAGTTTAACAAGGGTGACCGTATACAATTTGGTGCATTTGCGAACACCTTTGTAGTATCTGCCGTAGGTTCAACATCTTTGAGTTTGTTTGCTACACCAAACTTTAACGCAAGTGCTAACGTAATCTTCAAGGTGTTTGCGGCAGGTTCTGTTATTGATATGGGTGGTGTTGGTTCTGGTGGTGCAAGAACACTGAACGTCACGACCGCAACCTCTGCGGCATTTGACATCCAAGAAACATTTGCATCTGGTGTGACCGCATCGGTGTTAGTTGAGTTGAACCGTGTGTCAGCACGAGAAAAAGCAAAGACACTTAACTCAAATCGTTATGTGCAGATCAACACAACAAACGCAGTCAGCACTACAACTGGTCCTTGGACTCTAGGTCTTGCGGATGTATTCAAACTGAAAGAAGTTCGGAAAAAGGCAAGTGCGTTTGCTTCACTGACTGAAGGTACGGTCGTCACTGATGACTTCTTCATCGACAACGGTCAACGTGACAATATCTACAATTTATCAGCACTCAAGAAAAAACAAAATTCAACACTGACAATTTCTTCCGGTGATCATTTACTTATCAAGGTAGACCACTTCACCGAAGATACATCACAGGGTTCGGGATATTTCTCTGTAGACTCATATCCAATTGATAACACGAATTCTGCAAATACTTTGGCAATAACAACTGCCGAAATTCCTGTATACACATCACCCATCACTGGTGTAGAGTTTGCGTTACGAGACAGTATTGATATTCGCACTCGTGTAACAAATACTGCAAATAATGTTACGTCACTAACGAATATTTCGATCAATCCTGCCAACACACATACAACAATTGTGGAAGGCACAGGTAACGGATTGAGATTCCCTGCACCGAATGAGAACTTTACGATTGACTTTTCTTTCTTTCTGCCTCGTGTAGACAAGATTGTAATAGACAAAGAAGGTAATTTCCGTGATGTGCGTGGTGTTTCATCAATCAATCCTACCATTCCACCAACACCAGCAGATGCATTTGAGTTGGGTTCTGTGTTCATTAGTCCATTTCCATCTGTCATTGCACCACAGGATTATATACCGGGAGCAAATACAGCAAACTTTTCTTACATTATTGAAAACCGTGTAACCAAGTATACGAGTCAACGACTACAAACACTTGAAGACAGAGTTCGTAGTTTAGAATACTACACATCATTGAACTTGCTTGAGAAATCAGCAGAGGCACTCAATGTTACAGATGGTAATGGTTTGAATAGATTCAAGTCTGGTATTTTGGTTGATGGGTTCTTAGATAGAACAATCGGTGATGTTTCTAATGCAGATTTCAAGGCATTGATTGATGTTATTAACCGTGAACTGACACCAAGACGATATGATGCATTTACGAAGTTAGAATTCAATGCATCGACATCATCTGGAATCACACGATCATCAGGAGATGTTCGGGTTACAACTACAACTACGGGTGCGTTTAGAGCAAGTGAAACTGTATCTGCAGGTGGTGGGTCTGGCACGTTAAGGTATCAAGTTGGTACTCGTTTGTATATTGAAAATGTTACAGGGACATTCCCATCAAGTGGAACGATCACTGGTGGAACATCAGGTGCTTCTGCAACCATCAGTTCAACATTAGCATTTTCTGATGGTAAGTTAGTAACATTGCCATACTCACATGATTTAATTATTGAAAGTGACTATTCATCTGATACTCGTAATGCCGCAGGTATTGCGTACACGCACGAAGGTTTTGTTACTTTAACACCAGATACTGATGTGTGGGTGGATACTGTCAATTTACCACCAGACCGAACTTCCATTGACATCACTCGTGGCACACGCACAGAAACAACAGGTGGCGGTAGTCTCCGCAGAAATGTTGCGTCTAGAATTGATATTCTATCTCAAACATCGTCAGTAACAACAAATAGAGACACCAATATTATTCCATTTATTCGTGCACAGAATGTGAATTTCCGTGGACGAGGAATGATATCAAATGCACGAGTATTTCCATTTTTTGATGGTGTGGATGTTAGTAGTTTCTGTGTTCCAACGACTTCCAGTTTTGTTGCGTCAGGTAATGTTGGAGATGCATTGATTACTTCTGCTAATGGTGAAGTACATGGCACATTCCAATTACCAAATGATGGAAATCAAAGATTTGAAACAGGTACTTTGACATTTAGATTGATTGACAATTTAAATAATAATCGTTCACTTGGTAATTTCACAACGGTTGCAGAGGGTCAGTTTACGGCAAGTGGAACCCAAGAAATTGTACAAGATAGTGTAATTACGGTTCGTGAACTACAACGTGTTAACCAAGTGGTTCTGTTTGACCCACTGGCACAGACATTTAGAGTTGAAGATTCATTTGCTGAAAACTCAACTGTTGATAATCAGTATAGCATTCGTCAGAACCCATCTCGTTCACCAGGTATGTTTTTGACAAAGTTAGATTTGTTTTTTGCATCTAAAGACCCAACGTTACCAATTGAAATTCAAATTAGGGAAGTTGATCCATCGTCTGGGTTTGTTACATCGAATGTTATTCCATTCTCCAGTGTAATTGTTGAACCAGATGACATCAACGTCAATGCAACATCACCAGTTCCAACTCCAATTTATTTTAACACACCAATCTATTTGTTGACCGATGTAGATTATGCAATCGTTGTCAAACCAGCAGGTGGTTCTCCAAGATACAATTTGTGGGTTGCTCGTATGGGCGAAACTGATATTATTACAGGCAATCGTATCACTGCGAACCCATACTCTGGTTTATTATTTGTATCTGCGAACGATAGAAACTGGACATCAATCCAAGAAGAGGACTTAACATTCCGTGCATACTTTGCTAACTTTGGTGAAAATAAATCGGGTTCAGTTCAAATTGAAAACCCAGAGCAAGAATATTTTACTATTTCTAATACGACTATTGGGTTGACAACAGGTCAGACAGTTCATGGTGAGACATCTTTAGTATTCACATCACAACCAAGTGTCAATGTTGGAACATTTGCCTCTGGTGGAACCTCGTTGGCAAATGGTATCATTGCATCTATTAGTTCTAACACTGCGTCTGTAAAAGATGTCACACTGCCTAAAAAGTACACAACAGGTGAAACAGTCACATTCTTCCACGCAAACGGATTGACAACTGGTGTAACTGCTGTTATTCATAGTAATACTACACCAACAGGTGTCATTCAGTTCATTGACCCGAATGCACCAGAAAATGGTCGAATGACACTTGAAAGTATTACTGGCACATTCTCTGCAAATACACAGTTCAAAGAACAAGTCAATGGTTATACTGGTGATATTGACACTGTGACTAATTTGAAAGTGGATGAAGCATATTTACAGATTTCTCGTCTGAACCTACAACAGACAAGAACCGAATACACTGGTAAACTAGCAACAAGCACAACCTCTCGTGATTCGGCATTTAGTGAATTTTCGGATAATGGTGAAACATTCTTAGAGGCAAGAAAGTTTATTCTTGGAGATGACCAAGAGACTTCTGGTTTGAGTGGTGCAAAGTCTGCTGACTTCAAATTGAATCTCACCAACTCTAACAACAACAGACATTCACCTGCGGTTGATATAGATAGAATGGGTCTCATTGCAACAGAGTTCTTCATTAATAATGATGAAACTAATGAAAATCAAACAAGTGGTGGTAATGCTACTGCCAGATATATTTCAAAAACAGTCACATTAGAAGAAGGATTAGATGCAGAAGACTTACGAGTTCTTGTGACAGCATACTTACCAAGTGTGAGTTCACTTGCGGTCTATGGTAAGTTCCTCAATTCAGCAGACGATTCAACAATGGACGACCGACCTTTTCAAGAGTTATCAAGAACAACGGTAAGCACAGTCGTATCAAGTGATGAA
>CENI01009566.1_pt1 | contig 10453 bp, 15 predicted proteins | sample 530161 | NCBI WGS metagenome assembly CENI01 (sample SAMEA2591107, study PRJEB7988) | marine metagenome | isolation source: saline water (ENVO:00002010), including | reverse complement strand
AACAGCCGTATTAATAAATCCCTTAGAGCATGGAAGTGTTAAAATGAGTTTATATGAAAATATCCATAAAAAGCGTAAAAGAATTAAGGCGGGTTCTGGTGAAAAGATGAAAAAACCCGGAGCAAAGGGTGCGCCAAAGGCTAAAAACTTTATCGATGCGGCAAAAACAGCGAAAAAGCCAAAAAAGAAGGCAAAAAAGATGTCTTACGGCGGTAAAGTCAAGAAGATGTATTAATGGCAGTCGAAAAGTCTCTTGAACAACAGATAGTTGACGGTGACGACTCCGTAGAAGCAATGAACGTGACAGTAAATGCTCCTAACGTCGTAACTATTGACGGGTCAAATGTTATTGAGGCAGACGATGGAAGTGTGGAGGTAGATTTTAGCGACGGGCAAAAATCATTATCTGACGGCTTTAGCGATAATTTGGCTGAATTTATGGATGAAGAAGACCTCGATTTGCTAAGTTCTGACCTAATGGGTCTTTATGAGGACGATAAAGCGTCAAGGTCTGAATGGGAGACGACATATATTGATGGCTTAGAGCTACTCGGCATCTCAGGAGAAGAAAGAACAATCCCATTTGAAGGGGCATGTGGTGTAACACACCCTATTTTATCTGAGGCAACGATTAGGTTTGTGTCTCAGTCAATGATGGAAATATTCCCCTCTGGTGGCCCTGTTAAGACAAAGACTGTCGGAACCTCATCTGATGAGAAAGTAAGTCAGGCCCAACGGGTTCAAGATTATATGAATTATCTTCTTGTAGAGGAGATGCCAGAGTACCGATCTGAGACAGAACAGCTATTATTCCACTTATCATTGGCTGGTTCTGCATTTAGAAAAGTATATTATGACCCTTCACTTCAAAGGCCCGCAAGTGTTTTTGTCCCAGCCGAAGATTTTGTTGCTAGTTACGCCACGACAGACCTAGTAACATCTCCAAGACATACCCATGTTATGAAGAAGTCTTATAACTTTGTAAGAAAACTGCAAGTATCGGGCTTCTATCGTGATATTGACTTAACTGAATCTGCTGGAGGTAGAGAAAGTGTCCAAACAAAATACAACGAACTCAACGGGATTGCCGAGATCAACGAATCCGATCTCAGAACCATCCTTGAAATGCACGTTGAGCTTGAACTCGACGGATTCCCAGACATCGACGAAAGTGGAGAAGAAACAGGGATTGCCCTCCCTTACGTCATCACCATCGACAAAGACTCTAATACCGTCCTTTCAATTCGGAGGAATTATACACAGGACGACCCACTAAAGAGGGCTTCACAGCACTTTGTTCATTATAAATTTCAACCCGGATTAGGGTTTTATGGCTTTGGTTTAATTCATTTAATTGGATCAATAGCTAAATCATCAACATCAATATTGAGGCAATTAATCGATGCTGGGACACTTGCTAATTTACCTGCGGGATTCAAAGCCAGAGGCCTACGGATCAAAGGGGACGACACGCCGATTGCTCCGGGGGAGTTTCGAGATATTGATCTTCCCTCTGGTGCTATCCGCGATAACATTATGCCTCTTCCCTTTAAAGACCCTTCTGCAACTCTTGCTCAGTTGCTTGGCGTTCTTGTTGAAGAAGGTAGAAGATTTGCATCGATTGCTGACCTTAATATTGGAGAAGGTAATCAAGAAGCTCCAGTAGGAACAACTCTAGCTCTTATTGAGCGTTCAATGAAGGTGATGTCTGCAATACACGCAAGGTTGCATTCGGCTCTAAAACGAGAATTGGCGTTATTATCTGATCTTATATCTGTATCTACAGATCAATATCCCTATGATTCAGATGGCAACCCAGCCTCTGATTTTGATGGGAAAATAGATATAATTCCTGTGAGTGACCCTAATGCCACAAGTTTTGCTCAAAGAATGATGCAACAGCAAGCGGCAATGCAAACATCGCAACAAGCACCTCAACTTTATGACATGAGAGAGCTTCACAAACGCTTTTTAGAGACGGCTGGAGTAGATGACGTTGATAAAATTATTCCAGATAAAACAGAAATACCCGCCTATGACCCCGTTACGGAAAATGCAAGAATGATGGCGAGTGGACCAGTAAAAGTACACGCATATCAAGACCATGAAAGCCATATATCCGCTCATATGAGTTTAATGCAAAGTCCAGACATGGCTCAAAACCCTATGGCAAAAATGATCCAAGGAGCTGTATCAGCTCACATTTCAGAACATATGGCACATAAGTATCGAAATGAAGCTGAACAAATGATGGGAACACCGTTACCACCATTAGAAGATAAAGATAAAAAGGGAATGCCTCCAGAAATGGAAGCTCAGATATCCAGAGCGGCGGCACAAGCGGCGGCTCAAATTACTGGGAAAGCACAGCAAAGAGCCGTTCTTGAACAACAGATGGCGGCGGCTCAAGACCCTGTTATTCAACAACAGCAAGCAGAACTTCAAGTTAAGCAAGCTCAGATTGCACAAGACAAAGCAGAAGCAGAACTTGAGGCTCGAACTGACATTCAAAAGACCAAGATGCGAAATGATCTTGAGGAAAAGAGAATGCTTCAGCAAAAGATTATAGCTGAAAAGAAAATGCAAGTAGATTTGGAAAAAAGTAAGAGTAAAAATTGATAACACCAGAAGCTATGACTTTCGCTGAAACACTGAGAGGTGAAATTAGGCGCATAATGAATGAACTGACTGACAGAGTTGCTTTAGGGCAAGCTGAAAGTTTTGATCAGTACCAACGAATGGTAGGACAAATTGAAGGTCTTGCCGTCGCAGAAAGGGAACTTCTTACCCTTTCAAAACAGCCAGACGAAGATTAGTTCGTCGCGGGGGCCAGCTACCCAAACAGTTGCTTATAGGAGAAGAACATGAGCGGATCGGTATATTCTACCGCAGAGATTGACTTACCTGACAATCTCCCAATACCTACGGGATATCACATTTTAGTGGTGCATCCGAAGGTAAACGAAACAACAGCGGGTGGATTATTTCTCCCCACTGACATTAAGAAAGCAGAAGATATCGCAAGTATCGTCTGTAAAGTAGTCACGATTGGAAAAGATGCCTATCCAGACACTGACCCAAGGTTTAGTGATGGCCCTTGGTGCGTAGAAGGAGATTGGGTTCTCTTGTCTAAGTATACTGGGCATAGGTTTGAATATGAGGGGGCAGAACTCCGCATAATTAATGATGACAGCGTTATGGCTGTGATCTCTGATCCAACCAAAGTATCGAGGGCTACAGCATGATAGATGAAGAAGTCAAAGAGGAAGAAATAGAGGTTGATCTTACTGAAGAATCTGAAGCCGACGATGCTCCCGTACAGGAGAATAAAGCCGAAGATACCGAGGTTGAGCAACTTGAGGAAACTCCAGTTGAGGCTGAAGGAGAAGAGAAAAAGCCCCGTTCAACTAAATTTCAGAAGAGGATAGATGACCTAACCCATAAACAGCGTGAAGCAGAGCGTCAGCGTGATGAATATTACAATGTCGCTAATAAGGTTATGGAAGAGAATAAACGTCTTAGAGAGCAAGCTTCCCAATTTGGGCAGTTAGGCTCAACTGAGATGGAAGGTCGCCTTAATTCCCAAGCCGAGGCCGCTAAGGCCGCCTATAAAAAGGCTTATGAAGAGGGTGACGCAGATGCCATTGTTTCGGCTCAAGAAGCTATGATTCAAGCTTCAACAGGACGACAGCAAGCGGCTCAAGTTAAGAGAGCGGCTGAAAGTATTCAGAACCAATCTCAAATAGACCTTGCTCCTCCGCCTAATTCAAAGGCGGTGGAATGGGCAAGTAGGAATTCATGGTTTAATAAAGATATGATCATGACTAACGCGGCTTATACAATTCACGATGAATTGATGCGAAGCGGTGTAAAGGGTGACTCTCCAGAATACTATTCGGCTTTAGATGCCAGAATGCAACAGGAGTTTCCTCAGAAATTTTCTGGAACTGTAACGACGGAACAGCCCAGAGAAAAGAACGTGAATTCAGTTGTTACCCCAGCGGGTAATCAAGCAAGCAAATCACGCAAAGTCCGTTTAACGCCATCACAAGTGGCTGTCGCTAAACGACTTGGAGTTCCTATCGAGGAATATGCCAAGCAGTTTATCGCTCTTAATAGTTGAGGTAAAAAATGACCGAACCTAAGAAAGCAATTCGTTCCACTGTTACTCAGAAGCGTGAAAGTGAAGAACGCCAACAAACATGGTCACCAGCTAATATTCTGCCTGATCCTGATCCCAAAGAAGGGATCAGATTTAAATGGGTCAGAGTTTCGTCTATGGGACAAGATGACCCCATGAATTACTCTAAAAAAATTCGTGAGGGTTGGACTCCAGTTCCAGTCGAAGAAGTACCAGAATTACAGCACCTTCTAATCGAACCGAATAAGAAATTTGAAGGTAAGATGGAAGTCGGTGGTTTGCTTCTATGTAAGATGCCCGAACATATGGCTAAACAACGCCAAGACCATTATCTCGCCCAATCTAGGGGTGCAATGGAATCCGTTGATAATAACCTTATGCGGGAATCAGACCCCCGAATGCCGATTAATGCCCCACAAAGGCAATCAAGATCGACTTTCGGATCGGGTTAAAATTAACTTTAATCTTGAAGGAGGTTTGAAATGGCAACCGTTTCAGCACCGCGTGGGCTAAAACCTATCGCTCTCCTTGGAGGTATGCCTTTTGCTGGTTCTACTCAAACTATACTAATTAAGAGTGGATATGCGACTGCTATCTTCAACGGGGATGTCGTAGGCTTTGCTGACGTTACAAACTCAACGGATGACGGATATCTGGTTAGAGAAGCCGCCGCCAATGAGGTCAACCCAATTGGAGTGTTTATGGGCTGTAGTTACACAGACCCGTCAACAGGACAATTAACTTTTTCACAGCACTATCCCGGCTCAATAGCGGCTACGGATATTAAGGCTGTGGTAACCATAAATCCGATGACTCTTTATGAGGTTCAAGCGGATGGTGCAATTGCACAAACGCTACTAGGTCAAACTATTGACTTGGTGCAAACTCAAGCTGGAAGTGCCACTACTGGTAATTCTGGATTACAGGCTGACCAAAGCACTGCCGCGATTACAGGCAAATGCTGGCGTATAGTCGATTTCGTTGACCGTCCGGGTTCTGCGATTGGTGATACATACACAGATATAGTTGTGATGATGAACCAAGCCGAACATGCCCTGATGGCAGCGGCTATAACATAGGGGGTTTAGAACATGGCAATTTCACGTTCACAACTCATGAAAGAACTCCTTCCGGGGCTGAATGGCCTTTTTGGATTGGAGTACAAGCGGTATCCAGAACAGTGGAGAGCTTGTTATGAGATTGAGTCTTCTGATCGATCATTCGAAGAAGAAGTAAAACTCTCTGGTTTTGGGACTGCTCCCACTAAGCAAGAAGGTGCGGCGATCACATACGATGACGCACAAGAAGCTTACACCAGTAGGTACACCCACGAAGTCGTGGCAATGGGTTTCAGCTTAACAACTGAAGCAGTAGAGGATAACCTCTATGATTCATTGTCCGCTCGTTATACAAAAGCTCTCGCAAGAGCCTTCCAAAATACTAAGGAAGTCAAAGGCGCGGCTTTATTTAACGAAGGCTTTACAGGTCAAGTAGGAGGAGACGGTGTTAACCTTTTCCATACTGCACACCCATTGGTAAATGGTGGTTCCAACGGAAACGAGCCGGGGTCCGCAGTGGACCTCAACGAAACCTCTCTAGAAGCGGCAATCATTGCGATTGGCAAGTGGACAGATGAAAGAGGACTAAAAATAGCGGCTAGACCAATGAAGCTGATTATTCCTTCTGACCTTCAATTTGAAGCAGAAAGAATTATGAAGTCAACATTGTCAACAATCGCTGGCGGAACTGGTGATGGCACATTTGCCAAAAACGACGTAAATGCCTTGGCATCTACTGGAGCGGTTCCGGGCGGGTATATGGTGAATAACTTCCTCACCGATACTGACGCATGGTTCTTAAAAACCGACATTCCAAACTCGTTCAAGCACTTCACAAGAGTTGCTATGAAGACGGACATGGAAGGTGACTTCGAAACTGGAAACGTAAGATACAAAGGTAGAGAGCGTTACTCATTCGGTTATTCCGATCCGCTAGGATATTATGCGTCTCCGGGTGCTTAATTTCTGAACATTACGACGATATATTAGGGCGGCTTAGGTCGCCCTTTTATTTTTATTCAATAAGGGGATTCGTTCATGGCTTCAATAAAAGCTACCACAATTACATCGACAGGAACGGCTGTTGGTAACCCAGCAAGGGTTAAGAAGCTATATTACGTTCTTGGAAATAGTGCGGGGTCTATTGTTTTAAAAGATGGTGGGTCTGGCGGTGAGACAATTTTAACTTTAACAACTCCAGCCGCAACGACTGGTGAGGGAGTTGATAGCATGACAATACCAGAAGACGGAATGCGTTTCGCTACGGATGTTCATGCAACTCTAACTAATATTTCTTCGTTAACAACATTTCATGGCTGACGATATGGAAGATATGGCAGTCACACTAGCTCGATTAGAAGAGAGGCTAGAGCATCTTCACAAAGATGTAGATGAAATGAAGGCTGACGTTACTGAGCTGAGAGCAACATCAAATCGGTGGAAGGGTGCTTTTATTGTTATACTGGCAGTAGGCGGTCTACTTGGATTTATTGCAGATTGGACAATAAATTTAATTAGGTAAGTACAACGGGAGGCAAAAAATTTGGACCCATTAAGCGGTGCGCTTTTAGCATTCGGGGCTATCAAAAAGGGGATATCGATTGGGAAAGACCTCAGTTCGATGTCCAAGGATATTAATAACCTTTTTGAATTTATAGACGGCACAAAGGCGGCAAATAAAAGCAAATCTGACCCGCTAAATGACTTTATTTTGAAGAAAAAAGCGGAGGATTTTGAGAGAGATTTAAGAGACGTGATTATTTCGGCCCGCGGTATGAAGGCTTATGATGAGTTCGTTTCAATGCGAAAAAAGTCAGCCGAAGCTCATCGAGCTAGTAAGTATGCGGCTATGGCCCGCAGAAACAAAATTATTCAAGTGCTTTCAATTCTTGCTGGCATTGCAATTTTTTTAGGATCAATAGTAGGAATGATATATTTTGCGTCACTCTATGCTTAAAAGAATTAACCCAATCGCAAGAGCAATGTTGCGGTTAAGAAAACCAAAACAAGTTATTCCTAATAAGAAAAAAAACCTTCCCCCTGAGTACGATGACGAAGACATCGAACTTATTGGAGATGTTTATATCGATATGGATACTGGCAAAGTTATGTCGGGTCAAAAGGAAGAAAACGATTGAGCTGGAGACGGGTTCGCAAGGGATATTTAGGACACAAAAAACATAAAATGGCAGAAGGCAAGCGTGATAAAATACTCCAAAGACACGCCGACAAAAAGGAAATGCTATCCTTTAGGTCTTCGCCTTATTGGATATTTACTAAGGATTATGAATGGCAACTTCGGGAACAACAGCATTCAATTTAAATATTGAGGATATAATTGAAGAAGCCTTTGAGAGAGCTGGCCTTCAACGTGCGTATACTGGTCAAGATTACAAGACCGCAAGGAGAAGCTTAAATTTGATTGGTCAGGAGTTTGCCAATAAAGGCGTAAACCTATGGACAATCGATAATGCTACGGTTTCATTAACTTCTGGAACGTCAACATATACTCTTCCCTCAGATACAGTCTCCATTCTTGATCATACAATTAGACAAGGAACTGGCACAAACCAATCTGATTTGGCAATAACCAGAATGTCGGTTGGGGAGTATGCTTCTCTCTCTGCTAAAAATTCTACAGGACGACCCACTAAAATTTACGTTGAGAGATTAAGGGATGCTCCTAAAGTAACTCTTTGGCCTGTCCCCGATAGTGGGAATTATACTTTAGTTTATTATCGTATTAGAAGAATTGAAGATTCTGCAAATGGTGGAGCTACTCAATACGATGCCCCTACCCGTTTTCTTCCCACAATCGTTGCGGCTCTGAGTTATCAAGTAGCTTTAAAAAATCCAGAAAGTTTACCAAGAGTTCAGCTCCTAAAACAATTATACGACGAAGAGTTCGCATTAGCGGCGGCTGAAGATAGGGATCGTAGCGACTTTACGATTGTGCCAGCTCTATGAGGTATTCAAGCGGTAAACACTCTAAAGCAATTTGTGATCGATGTGGTCAGAAGTATAAATATTCTCAGCTTAAACCAGAGATTTATAACAGGAAGCCAAATGGCTTGAGGGTCTGTCCTAGTTGTTTAGACAAAGACCATCCTCAACTTCAACTTGGTAGAGCAAAAATAATTGATGCGGAGGCTCTGCGACATCCTCGACCAGATGTCTCTGAAACAGCAACAAACAACGCAACCTTTGACAATAAATATCCCCATACGGCTGGAACCAGATCATGACAACATATGCCAATCTAGTTTCTAATATAAAACAATACATGGAGGATGATGGTACTGAGTTTAGTACTGCTATCGATACATTCATTGATTTAACAGAAATAAAAATGAGTCGGGATATAAAAACTCCGGGCTTTAGAAGAAGAGCGACAGCTCCATTAACTTCTGGCAACCCTTTTGTAACTATGCCTACCGATCTTGTAATTCTTGAAAGTTTAAGCTTAATGAATTCAGGGTCTGGTCCCACGGCAAATAACACCGTTCTTTTATTAAAGACAGATGAATTTATAGCGGAATTTTGGCCTGATAGATCAGCGACTGGAACTCCAAAATATTTTAATTATTTTGACGATACTACCTTATATTTAGCCCCAACTCCCAGCTCGGCTTTAAACGTGGAGATTTCATACAAGTACAGGTTAGCTGGATTAAGTTCCTCTAATACGACCAACTGGTTAACCGAAAATGCATACGATGCATTGTTGTATGGGTGCTTGGTCGAAGCGGGGAGCTTTAATCGAAATGAACCAATGGTGCAGAAATACATGGCTTTGTATGTAGCCGCTGTTCAAGCGATTAATAACGAGCAATCGACAAGGCTATCAATAGATAGTTTTTACCAAAAAACAGAAAGCTAATTTAGGAGAAGATAAATGGCATCAATTTCAGACTACGTTCTTGACGCGGCTCTTGCTAAGTTTGATACAGAAGCAAACCGTATAGACATTACGTCTCAAGAAGCAACAACGTATGCGGCGGCAACGTCCACATATACTCTTGGAAACAAAACATCAATTAGTATCGGCGCACCCGCTGATCGATCTGGTGGTGGAAGAGAGGTGACCGTAAGTGCAATTACTGACGGAACTGTGTCGGGTACTGGGACAGCAACTCATTACGCTATTGTTGATTCAGGCAATTCGAGGCTTTTAGGCACTGGGAGCTTATCATCATCGCAAGCTGTTACTTCTGGGAACACATTCTCACTGGCATCTTTTAAAATCGGTATACCTGATCCAGCATAAGGGTTAAACTATGGTCAAATTAGCCAATAGGGCTAAGGTTTCCACATCAACAACTGGCACTGGAACAATTACATTAGGAAGTGCAGTTGCTGGTTTTCAGACCTTTGCAGACGCTGGGGTCTCGAATGGAGAAACTGTACGCTATGTTATAGAAGATGGAAACAACTGGGAGATTGGGTACGGAGTTTATACGCATTCTGGAACGACACTTACGAGGGTAATTTCAGAAAGCTCGAACTCAGACAATGCAATAACCCTTTCTGGCTCTGCCTCTGTATTTATATCCGCAATAGCTGATGATTTAGAAAATGTAACCGCAACGACTTTTGCCGAAAAACATGTTAATGGGCAAACTGAAATCACAGTTAAAGTTATAACGAAAACTACAGGCCATAGGTATAGCGGTACAGGGTCAAATTATGGGTATACTCTTAATGGCTCAGAGGCTCCGTACTTAAAGTTAATGGCTGGAAAGACCTATAGATTTGACCAGTCAGATTCAAGTAACTCAACCCATCCATTTCGTTTTTACTTGGATGCCGCTAAGGTTACCGCGTATTCCACGAGTGTAACAACAAATGGAACTCCGGGTTCTTCTGGTGCGTACACGCAAATTGCAGTTACTTCATCAACTCCCTCTCTTCTTTACTATCAGTGTTCAGCTCATGGTTACATGGGAAATCAGGTTGTTGTAGAGGGGTCATCTAAAAATAATGTATCCGTTTCAGATACCGCCCCATCTACACCGCAAGCGGGTGACCAATGGTTTAATTCTTCTGATCTTAAAATGTATATTTATTATAATGATGGTGACTCAAGTCAATGGGTTCAGGCAAGCCCAAGCGGAAATGTAACTGGGGCAAGTTTATCTTCGTTTTCTGTAGGATCAGAAGCGTCAGCATCAGGTGACGGTGGTATTGCTTATAATAATACCAGTGGTGTTTTTACCTATACCCCGCCTCTCATTGGAGGCAGTACAACTGTTTA
>CENI01056237.1_pt1 | contig 10494 bp, 12 predicted proteins | sample 530161 | NCBI WGS metagenome assembly CENI01 (sample SAMEA2591107, study PRJEB7988) | marine metagenome | isolation source: saline water (ENVO:00002010), including | reverse complement strand
GGTGGAAGTGAGCGTTTACGAATAGATAATGGTGGAAATGTTATTTATGGTATGTCTGACATTAACAATACGGAAGGTGGTTTTTTTAGACCAGATGGTAGAGCATCTTTTATAGCTACAGGAGTGTCGGGTGCAACCTTAGAGGTAGCAAGAGGCTCAAACGGAACAGCCATTAATTTTCAGCAGATAAACGGAAACGTAGATGTTGGTTCTATAAGTGTTACAGGAACAGCAACCGCATATAACACATCCTCAGATGCAAGATTAAAAGACAACATAGAAGACGCAAAAGACTCTGGCGAGATCATAGACAAAATTAAAGTACGTCAGTTTGATTGGAAGACAGGCAAGCACCAAGATTACGGCATGATTGCACAGGAGCTTATCTTAGAAGTACCTGATGCAGTATCAACACCAACCGAAGATCACGAGATGATGGGAGTAGATTACAGTAAATTAGTTCCTATGCTCGTTAAGGAAATTCAACAACTAAGGGCGAGAGTCCAAACTTTAGAAGAGGAGAAGTAAAATGGCAGTAACGTGGCAAGTAGTACAGCTCGAAAGAAATTCAAGTGACGATGGTGTAGTCGTTGCACATTGGAGGGTATCAGACTCAAGTGAAGTAGGCAATGGAGATGACGCAGTTCTACACCACGGTAGCTCCTATGGCACCTCTAGCTTTAGCCCAAACCCTGAAAGCGAATCATGGGTAGAATTTGTAGATATTACAGAAGAATTAGCGATTCAATGGTGTAAAGATTCTATGGGAGAAGAAGCCGTAACTTCTATTGAATCTTCTATCGCTTCACAGATTGAAGAGTCAAAGGCTCCTTCAGTAATTGCAGAAGTACCTTGGTAATTAATTATGGCTAATAGACTAACAACACGCGACATTTTAAGTAGGTTAGAAAAACACGAAGATGAATGTAGTATCCGTTATGAAAATATTCAAAGACAGCTTGATAGCCAAAAGAAAGTTATAGACAGAATGCAATTGATGTTGTGGTCAATGTATCCATTTATTTTAGCTTCATTAGCGTTTGCAAATTACGGGTGATTTATGTCTGAGTTTAAATATTTCAAATTGTCAGATTTTGACTGTCAAGAGACAGGCGAAAACAAAATGGATATAAAATTCATTTATAAATTAGACGAATTAAGAGGTCTTTGTGGATTTCCATTTTACATTTCAAGCGGCTACAGATCTCCCAATCATAGTATTGAAAAAGCTAAACAAATTGCTGGTACTCATGCTCAAGGTATTGCAACTGACATTTATGTAAATGGTGGCAGACAGCGTATGCAAATAGTTAGACAAGCAATATCAATGGGATGCTTTCATGGGATCGGAGTAGCCAAAACTTTTATTCATTTAGACACTAGGAATGCTGAGAAATCAGTTCTTTGGTGCTATTAACTAGGAGAAAAAAAATGTCAGAAAACACCATCTCTATTCCAACTTGGGCTTTACCGTTAGTAGTTTCACTTTTTGTAGGAGCTATAAGCTACGGAGCGGCTCAAGCTAATGCACAGGCCACCGCAAAAGAAGTTGAGCGTGTTGAGAAAATTGTTGAAAAAGTACAAGAAAGCACGACCGACAATTCTAAAAAAACAGCTTTAAACGAGCAGATGATACAGCAGATAGCAGATGGGTTATCACAGCAAGTAGAGATATCTAAAGCTACTGATGAAAAGCTATCTAGACTGATAGATTTAATGATTGAAAATAGGCGATGAAATTAGTAATTGCTTTAATAGTTTTAATAGATGGTGTACCTGACGAAACAAAAACAACTTACTACATTAACCCCAATCATTGCGAATACGTTGCCCAAATGCTTACTCGACAGCGCAGATATTATATGGGCGTGGAAGAAGGCACAGTATTTTGTCGCCCAGCTTGGGTAGAAGAAGATACTAAAGTAACTAGAGTAAATGTAATTCCTAAACCAGAGGTCGAAGAAGATGCTGAATAACTTGATTGCACCTGTAAGTAATTTAGTCGGTGGATGGCTTAAAAATAAAGCAGAGCAAAAACAGGCTGAACATAAACGCAAACTTACCATTATTGAAAACGATAGTAGTTGGGAAAAAATAATGGCTGAAAATTCAAAAGACAGTTTAAAAGATGAATTTTGGACTCTCGTTTTAAGCATCCCCATTTTTATGATCGGCTATGCGATTGCATTTGGCGATGTAAGTGTAATTGAAAGAGTTCACTTAGGATTTGAGGCTTTAACAAAACTTCCTGAGTGGTATCAATATCTTTTATTTATTGCGATATCAAGTTCATTTGGGGTACGTGGCGCAAGCAAAATAATGAATCTAAGGAAATGATTATGAGTTGGCTGGAAGACTATAATGGTGATGGTGCTAGATGGTGGCACATGATCGTTATATTGATTCCCGTCATTGGCTTTTTTGTGTATGGTTTTTTCTTGCGTTAAACTTTATGTCCACCCAAATAAAAAAAACTTGATTACTTAAATCCCCACGTATATCCTTTGCGGTTCTGGAGTCGCTCACACGCTATCCCCAGCCAGTGTGGTGGAATTGGTAGACACACGGGATTCAAAATCCCGATAAGTCTTTAAAAACAACCACTTACAAACCGCAAGGGATAGTTAAAAGTGACTCCTTAAACTAAATAAGGAGAAAACTATGACTGTTACCATCGATAAATATTGCGAAGAAAACGCAAGAAACATCTGGTCAAACGAAGAAAACGCTCATAAAAGCTACAGAAAGATAGTTCTTTTTTCTAAATTTTCTGATTTTGACACACGCTTAATAACTGAGTATCTACCATCCCACGTTTATTCTTTTTTTAATTTTTTAGAAGATGAATTAGACTTTTCCGATGCGACAATAAACAGATATCACTCAGCATTAAACTCTGTATTCAAACACTACAATCATCAACATAAAACTGACATTTTACCCAAAGTCTCTTGGAAAAAAGAAGACCAAGGGAGAGTACGTTTTTTTTCAGAGACAGAAATAAATCAACTATTACTTTTTTTTAACAAATCTATTCATCCTTGGATTGCAGATTATGTACTTTTCATGCTTAAAACGGGTATGAGGCGAGGAGAAGTAAATGGCATTGGTTTGACTAAAGAACAAGTCGGCAAGAATGGTTGTTATGGGACAATTTTTATTGACCACAAAACTGGAAGAAAAGCAGTCCATCTTAAAAAGACAAAGAACAATGATGATCGAATTGTACCTTTAAGTGAGACAGCAGAAGCGGCTTTAGCAAATTTAGATTTTTGTCCTTCTAAGTATTTTAGACATCATGCTTATTATGATTCATGGAGATATGCAAGAGAAAAGATTTGCCCAAATGATCATACGTTTGTATCACACGTATGCAGACATACGGCTGGCACTAATCTTGCTTCATCTAAATATAACGATACACAAATTGGGAGATTTCTTGGGCATAAATCGCCTTTGACAACTAAAAAATATGTACACGAAGATCGAGAGACTACCTTGAAAATGGTAGATTCTCTCTAGAAAAACTAGCCACCTCAGTTAAACGGGGTGGCTTTTTTTTAGGCATAAAACTTTGTGTCCACCCATTGTATTGAAATTTGAATATGCACCGAAAGAGAACAAGGGAGAGACATAGATGAGCAACAAAGACTACACAGAGCAAATTTTGAGAGAAGAAGTAATGTTGGACAGGGGAACTTTAAGATTTCGTAATAAAGAAGACCGACAGCAATCTAAGTCCAAGTCTATTATTTATATTAATAAAATTGAACAAGCCTTAGAAAAAGTTATAGAAGGACTAAAGAATGATATAGAAGAAGTTGAACAAGCGTCATCTGGTAGGAGACCACTTTGGTTGACTGAAATCAAAGATTTGTGTCTTGATAAAATCGTCTTTCAGGGTCTCAATTGTTTTGCCGATGCCGCTGGTGCTACTGAAAAATCTAGCTTAAATACCGTAATAAATAAAATAGGAAAACGCATTGAAGCTGAGAAATTACTTTTACTTATCGACAATTTAGAGGATAGGACTTACGTTAATAAAAAGGGCGAGACAAAAAAGTTTAGCGTAAAAAATGATATTAAGAAAAAGGCATTTGAACATTCTGGAGTTTATGAGAAGAGAATTTCTTATGCTAAACACCTTTCAAATTTACAAGGTGTTATATCACCAAATTGGAGTATTTCTAGAAGAACTCATGTGGCTACTCCGATATACAATGCAATTTTAAAATATTCAAAGTTATTCGATAAGCGAACAATTCACGGTTTTAAAAATACAAAAATATATCTTGAGTATAAACCTGAGATTCAAAAAGAAATTGAAAATGAATTAAACAGAGTGGATTGGATGAAACCACTTTGGGATTTTATGTGGGTTGAACCTAGAGATTGGACAAGTATGTATGAGGGTGGTTACTTAACACCTCGTCTTTCTGGTTTATGCCGAATGGTCAAGCAGAGTACCTTTAAGCAAGAAGAACAGATAAGAAATGATTTTGAAAAAGCAAAGCGACTAGGGACACTTCCTAAGTATGCCCTCGCTTTAAATGCGCTACAAAAAGTACCCTTAAAGATTAATAAAAGATTAGTAGAGATAGTTGAGTATTGTTGGAAGAACGATATTCGTGTGGGTAGTAAATTTCCAGTTAAAAAAATATACGAAGAAATGCCAAAGTTATCTGTAGAAGATTGGCGCAAATTAAGTAAAGAGGCAAAAGCTCGTCACGTATTTGCCTCGAAGAAAATTATAAGTAGAAATAGTGAAGCTAGATCTAACAGAGATATTATGGCTAGAGATCTTGCAACTGCTAAAGAAAATTTCAATAGGATTTTCTGGATTGTCTGGAACTTAGATCATCGCATGAGGTTTTATCCTATGACTTCTCTTAATTATCACAGAGATGATCACATTAAATCGTGGTTTCTTTTAGGTAATGGTAAAAAGATAGATCTAACAAATGATCATTGGTTAAGAATTCATTTAGCGAATACAGGTGATTTTGAAAAGATCAGTAAAAAATCTTTAGACGATAGAATTCAGTGGGTAGCAGACAACGAATATTTTATTATGGAAATTGCCAGAGATCCTGAAGGTACAGTAGACGATTGGTCGCAAGCTGATAAACCATTCCAATTTTTAGCCGCTTGTATTGAGTACAGTAATTATATAACTACTACTGAAAATGGAGAGGATTACATTTGCCATTTAGCACCCGCACTTGATGGTCAAAATTCTGGTTGTCAGCATTACAGTGCCGCATCAAGAGATAAAACCACAGGAGATTTAGTTGGTCTTGTACCTAGTGACCGACCAAAAGATGTTTATCGAAAGTTAGCTGACTTAGTAAATGCAGAATTAATTAAAATTAGCAAAGAAAGAAAAAAACATGAAGGTGAAACCCAAGAGGATTTTGAAGAACGATTAAATTATATAGACAAATGGTTAGCATTCGGTGTAACCCGAAAGCACCTCAAGACAAACTGCATGACCTATGTTTACTCAAGCAAACTGTATGGATTTCAAAAGCAAATCAAAAAAGACATCATGGATGAAGAAGATCGAGAAATACATGAGTCTGGAGATCCTAATAGAACTCACTCTTGGGGTAGCGAAAAAGAGCAAAAAGCCGCTTGTTTAGTTTTAGCTAGGATATCTTTTGATTGTGTTCAACAAGTTCTTACGAGTGCGAAAGAAGGCATGGAGTTTTTTATTGAGCTTGCAAGTGCGCTCGCAAAAGAAAACAAACCTGTTTCTTGGAGAACTCCGATTGGTTTTCCAGTGGTTCAAAAGTACACAAAAAATAATGTAGTAAAAATCAAATGTTTTCTTTACGACATGGAAATTAAAAAGTTAAAACGTAGTCAAATAACACTCAAAAACGAAAGTGATCGTAATGGAGAAAAAGCTACTGCAAATCCAATAGATCCTTTTGCAAGTCGAAATGGAATTTCTCCTAATGTCATTCACTCATATGATGCAAGTCATATGGCACTAACAATATTGGAATTAAAAGAACAAGGAGTGAATGATTTTATGATGATACATGATTCTTTTTCCGTCTTACCTGAACATAGTTGGTTGCTGTATGACATTGTGAGAGAAATGTTTGTATATCAATATCAAGATCACTGTATGTACATGAATTTATACAAGTCAGTTATAGCTAAATTAAAAGATCCTGATGTTCTTAAAAATTTAAAATTTCCAACAAAAGGTGATTTAGATCTTAACTTAATAAAACAATCTGACTACTGCTTTTCCTGAGTTCTCCCAACCCCCTTTAGCCCTCTCAATGAGGGCTTTTTTTTATGTGTCCACCCAGAGAATACATTTAATTTTTTTAAAACAGGAGAGAGACAAATGGGAGCTAGACAAAAGTTCACATCACCGCAAGGTACAGCAATTTACCCACACCTTAACAAACCAGATACACAGTTTAATCCAGATGGTATTTATAAAGTTGATTTATCAATGGAGGACGCTGAGTCATTAGAAACACTTTGTCAAAATGCCGCGATATCTGAGTTTGGTAACAAGGCAAAGTTTAGGATGCCGTTTCGTCAAGACGAGGAAAGCGGTCAGACAATTATGAAAGTTAAAAGTAAGTACGCACCAAAGATTTATGATTCTACTGGTCAACTTATGCTTGGCGATCAAATACCCCAATTGTGGGGAGGCTCAACTCTAAAAGTTGGTGGATACATTACAACTTACAGCGTGAGTGGTTCAAAAGGAGTTTCACTTCAGCTTACAAAAGTTCAAGTAATTAACCCCGTGTCTGGAAATAGTGATGATGGTTTTGACTCAGTAGACGGTGGCTACGTTGCTGAAGAAATCACTGAAGAGGCATTTGAAGATGACGAACAAGTTGAAGTTGAAAAAGCAGATAGATTCTGAGAAACGAGGAATTAAATTTGGTTATCGGAGCGGGTTAGAAAAGACGATTGCATCTCAGATTCGCGGAAAAGGTTTACAGGTTCAGTATGAGGCAGAAAAAATTGTTTACTCAATACCTACGTCATTACATACGTACACACCTGATTTCAAAGTACCTACTCAGCGCGGATTCTTTTATGTTGAAAGCAAGGGAAGGTTAATGCTTGCAGATCGTAAAAAGCACATTCTTATCAAAACACAATTTCCAAAGATTGATATAAGGTTTGTGTTTTCTAACTCAAAACAAAAACTCTATAAAGGATCGCCTACATCGTATGCAGATTGGTGTATTAAGCATGGATTTAAGTACGCTGACAAGGAGATCCCAGAAGAGTGGCTGTCTGAAAAATAGACAGTAAGGAGAGCGAGATGCCTCGAAAGGGGCATCTTTTTCAAGGTTGGGATTATGGAACAGACACACGAAGATTCAAATTTTGTAAGACACATTCCATGTGAGAAGTGTGGGTCAAAAGATAACGCTGGTTTATTTGATGACGGTCACATTTATTGTTTTGGATGTCATCATTATGAGCCGCCAGATGGTAGTGATAAAAGTAATTATTATACTGTGGGTAGGCGACCAGCTAGTTTAATTGATGGTTATTATTCAGCTTTACCGACAAGAGGTATTAAAGAAGAAACTTGTAGAAAGTTTGATTATCAAATTACAGATTCATACAACGGAAGACCTCATCAAATAGCGAACTATAGAAACAGTGATGGTCAAGTCGTTGCACAAAAGTTACGCGATGCTAAGAAGAATTTTTCTATTTTAGGCGAAGCAAAACAAATGACTTTATTCGGTCAACACCTTTGGAACGGTGGTAAGAAGTTACCGATCTGTGAGGGTGAGATTGACACGATGACAGTCTGTCAAATGACAGGTTTAAAATATCCTTGCGTTGGACTTCCTAATGGTGCGTCTAATGCAAAAAAAGCAATCTTAGCCCAATGGGATTGGCTTCTAAATTTTGAAGAATTAATTTTAATATTTGATCAAGACGAGGCTGGTCAAAGAGCCGCTAGAGAGGTCGCAGAGTCTTTACCTGTAGGTAGAGTCAAAATAGCACAGCTTCCCCACAAGGACGCGAATGAGTGCCTACAGAGAGGCGATGGTAAAGCTATTGTAGATGCAATTTGGAACGCTAAAGAATGGCGACCAGATGGCATTGTTTCTTCCGCTGATTTTGAAGACATGATTGGTGAGCGAGAAAAAGATTCATTAATTACTTACCCATTCCCAAAGCTACAAGATATGACCAGAGGAATTAGAACTGGAATTATTACTATCTGCGCTGGAAGTGGTGTAGGAAAAACTACTCTTATGCGTGAGGTCGCTTATCACTTAATGAACCTAAAACATGAAGGATCTGAAGTTTGCAAATGTGGACTTATGATGCTTGAGGAAAACTCATTACATAGTGTACGTGGGCTTGTCGGTATTCACATAGACAAAAATATTAATGATCCAAAAGTGCCTACTTCAAAAGAAGAAATTGTCACGGCTTTTAGAGACTGCTTTAAAGAACGTCACATATCTTTATTTAATCACTTTGGATCTACGACAGTCGAAACAATAGTTCAGCGCATACAATTCATGGCTTTAGCTGAAGGATGTAAGGTAATTATTCTTGATCACATTTCGATGATCGTGGGCGGTCTTACAGGCAATCTCAAGCAAGTCTCAGAGCGTCAACTTATAGATTCAATAATGACTACTCTCAGAATGCTAGTACAAGAGCTTGGCATTACTTTATTTCTAGTTAGCCATTTGAAAAGACCAGAGGGAAGTAAGGGACACGAAGATGGAGCCAGAGTTCGTTTAGGAGAACTAAGGGGCAGTCACAGTATTGCTCAATTGTCTGACTTTTGTATTGGGATGGAAAAAGATCCTGAGAACCCCAATAGCAATTTGAGATTTCTACAAGTGATGAAAAATAGATTTACTGGAGAAACTGGTGAAGCAGATACGCTTGAATACGATTCATTCACAGGAAGACTTTCAGTAGTTGAAGAAAGATTTTAAGGAGAGATATATGTCTAGATTAGAAGATAAATTTACAAAGTTCCATGCCCAGAACCCTCACGTTTGGAGAGAGTTTAAAAGGTTAGCTTTTGATGCCTTAGAAAAAGGACACAGGAATTATTCAGCAAAATTAATTATCGAAATGATTCGATGGGAATCAAAAATTGAAACAGAAAAAGTAGATGCTTTTAAAATTTCAAATGAGATCACCTCTTTTTACCCAAGGATGTTTCACAATAGTTTTCCTCAACTCAAAGGATTTTTTAAGACAAGAGAAGTAGAAGAGTTTGATCCAGAAAAACACTCTCCTAAACAAAAAGAGTTGGAGTTATAGAATGACTATCTATCGCAGAGTCATATGGGATATAGAGACAAACGGTTTGTTGAAAACAATGGACAAAATACATTGCATTGGCATCCAGTGTTTAGACACGTTGGAGTACACAGGATTTAAACCTGATCAAATAACTGAGTCATTAGACATCATTAAAAATGCTGAATGGAATATAGGACATAACACAATTGGGTTTGACATTCCCGCTGTACAAAAGATTTACCCAGATTGGAAACCAAAAGGGAAATCCATAGATACTTTAGTGTTGTCTAGGCTATTTAAAGCCGATTTATTTAATGATGATTTTACATCAAAAAGTTTACCCGAAGGATTTCAAAAAAAGCTCTATGGATCTCATTCTTTAAAGGCTTGGGGGATGCGCTTGTCTGATCACAAAATTGATTACTCAGGAGGCTTTGAGACCTTCAACGAAGATATGTTTACCTATATGGAACAAGATGTGAGACTTACTACCCTCCTGTACACAAAGCTCATGCAAGACAAAGACTTTACACAAAAGACTATTGATCTTGAGCATGACTTGGCAGAAATATGTTATCGAATTGGAAACAATGGATGGACATTCAATATGCAAAAGGCCAGTAAACTTTATGGCAAATTGTCACAGCGAAGGTTAGATCTAAGTAACGAGCTAGAAACTTTATTTGAACCGTGGGAAATCAAAACACCTTTTACTCCCAAACGAAACGATAAAAAACGTGGATACGAAGCTGGAGTAACAATTAACAAAATTAAGACTGTCTATTTCAACCCGAACTCTCGTAAGCACATAGCTAAATGTCTGAAAGACAAATACAAGTGGAAACCAGAGAAATGGACACCTACTGGAGAGCCTAAAGTTGATGAAAATATTTTAATTAATCTTCCTTATCCAGAAGCTAAAAAATTAGCTGAGTTTTTCTTAGTACAAAAGAGAATCGCTATGTTGGCAGAAGGAGAGCAAGCATGGATGCGTCTTACTGATGACGATGGAAAACTTAGACACACTATTATCAGTGGATCTTGCGTTTCTCGTAGAGCAAGCCATCGATCACCAAACCTTGCTCAAGTACCTTCTACTCGCGCTGTGTACGGAAAAGAGTGCAGAGAGCTATTTGGTGTACCTGATGGATGGAAGCTCGTAGGAAGCGATTTAAGCGGTTTAGAACTGCGTTGTCTTGCGGCTGTATTAGA
>CENI01056266.1_pt1 | contig 10514 bp, 8 predicted proteins | sample 530161 | NCBI WGS metagenome assembly CENI01 (sample SAMEA2591107, study PRJEB7988) | marine metagenome | isolation source: saline water (ENVO:00002010), including | reverse complement strand
TTGGATCAACAGACACGGTACCAGCAATGCTAACACCTGGAGAATTTGTAGTAAAAAGATCTGCGGTAGATAAATACGGAACAGATTTCTTATCTAGTTTAAATAAGGGTATATTACCGATGCAAGGATTCCAAAACGGAGGTTCTGTGTCTCCAGTCGCATCGGAAGCTGGCGCTTCTGCAATGGGCGGAAACCAGATCAGCAACAATTCAGATTTCACTTTTAATATACAAGAAGGTAAAGTTAATGAAGAGGGTGGACAGTCATCTTCAGAGCAGCAAAAAGATTTTGCTGCCAGAATAAGATCTGCGGTTACAACAACTATACAAGAAGAATCAAGAACTGGAGGTTCGTTAAATTATTTATATAAAGGATAACAATGATTGAGGTATTGGCAACTTATGATAGAGATAACAATATAACTGGAACTATCGAAGCTAACACCTTTGTTCCAGAATATGGTTCTGTAGTCTCGTTTCAAAATAAAAATGTTCACATTAGTACCGCCGACAATTTTTACAAAAAGTTCCCAAAAGGTTTAAATGGTACAGAAATAAAATTAAATTTAAAGTACTCAAACAAAACCGAAGAAGAGGCAAGATCTTTTTTAAGTTTTTTGGAAGATAGATCTAGGATTGAGGATGGCCTTATTGATTTTAATAGTCCCAATTCAAATAGCGTTGAATTAGCTTTTCCGACTGGAGACATATATACGGATTTTTCGGGATTTAATATAGAGAATTATGATTTTAGATTTCACGATGGGCTTTTTGATATAGATTTGAAAGTGATGAAAAATTCACACTCTTCTTTTATAAACTGGAGCGGTTCTTCGTATTTAAATACTGATAATTTTCATAGTACTTGGTCTGATGCAACATCTTATTCTAAATTTGATGTCGTTTATTTTCCAAACTACAATACATCTGCGTATTCAAATTTTGATCCAGTTGCCAATAGAATTGAAAAGTTTTACTACTGTAATCAAAGCCACAATTCGAGCGAAGAAACAAGTCCAACAGGATCCAGCACAAAATGGACTAGATCTTTCTTTTATGATTTGGACGACGATGTAAAAATAGCTACTGACAAAAAATCTGAGATAGTAAATTTTAAAAACTCATTTTCTTCTTTTGGAAAAACAAACGCTAATGCTGGTTTAATAAAAGGACTGACGTTGAATTTAAAAAACAGAACAGACAAGGAAACTAGATCAATCATCCATTTTTTAGAAAAACATGAAAACTTCATGCCTTTTGAATTGTCAATACCGCAATTATATACAAGAAGAAAATTATTTGTTTGTGGCTCAATGAGCCATAAGTTTGTATATAAGAACTGCAATGATATAAACATTACAATAGATGAAGTAGTAAAGTTTAAGGCAGACCCTATGTTTGACAACCATCAGTATGACAATTAATGCAGACAGGCCAACAATAAGATATGAAAACGTTTCTTTACTAAAGGGCGGAGCGACTTCCTACTCAAATGCATCAAACAATGCTTCTTCAATAAAATTAGTTCCGCTTGTTCAAGATTTTTCTTTTAATTTTAATACCAAAACGGAAGATATATTAACTCTAGGAAATAAATTTTACTCGAAGAGAATAAACAGATACGATGTAGATGTAAATTTAGACGTTACCTTGTTTGAAACGTTTGAAGATATGTTTTCTGGATTTTTTAGTGGAAACGCCCTTCTTGATGATTTAAACAAAGATGCTAGTTTTTACTTTTTAGTTGGTAAAAAGAAAAATTTTGATAATTTTTCTGACGCAGATGAGACAATAAACTTTGGCAACGCATTTATTGAAAACTTTTCTCTTTCTCAGTCAAAAAATCAATTTTTATCTTCCAAGTATTCTTATAGCTGCAGCAATGTAAATGCCGAGGAATTAGTGTCTAATGATATAGCAAATCCAGCAATAGACTTAACGGGTACTCAGTTGCAAAATTTAACATCAACACTGCCAGACGTACAATCTCTTTTAGATTCTCAGTCTAATTTACAGGATAAGGCATTTCCAGCTTACAAGACCAATGTATCTATATCTGGAATACAATCCCAAGATATATTTCTAGTTAAGCCAGACATGGTACAAGATTTTAATCTTTCAATACCTTTTGATAGAAAGAAAATTTTTAAAATAGGAAAAAAATATCCCATACAAAGAAGATTTGTAGACACTACGGAGGCGTCTATTTCGATTTCGTGTATAACTTCAGAGTTTGTTTTAAATGGAAGCGATTCTAATTTAAAAAGTTTTTTAACTCAAAACGATTCTTATGTAATCAATTTAAACTTCTTAAGTGAAGGATCTCAATCTCAAAATTTTGAAATATCTGCAGCAAGGTTAAATTCTAACTCACAATCAGCATCTTTAAGCCAAGATCTAAACGGCTCCTTTTCTTTCGATTTTAATCCTTTTGATTTTAAAAGACTGTAATGACCGCAAGAAGATTAGTAAATAGGTCGGACGATATTGCTATATTTTATAGCGACGACCAGTTCAGCCAAGAACAAATGAATCATGGTAGCGGTATGTATTTTTTACCAGCTGTTCAAGATTTAAAATTTGGATTTGATGGATTGACTAAAAAAAACAAATCAATCGGATCAAGAAATCAAAGTTTTACTTACCCTAACCAAGCACCAGACATTTCTGTAGATATTTCTATACTAGAAAATTTTGAAACCCTATTTGAAGACGTTTTTACTGGAGGAAATCTGTTGCACAATTTCGACAGTGGGAAGAATTTTTATTTTTTGATAAGTACAGACGAAGAAAGAACGGCATTAAGTAGATACAAAAACTCGATATCTGTAGGAAATTGTTTTTTAGATTCTGTAAATATAAGTCAAAGTATTAATGGAGTTTTAAAAAGTGATTATTCTTATGTTGGAAGTAATATACTTGCCCAAGAATATCAAGGGACTAGCGTAACTGATACTAGTGATATTAACTTTTTTCAACCGATACCATCGAAGCCGCGCAGTTATAAAACTTTTATAGAATTAGCGAATAAAGCTGATGGTTCAAGTAGTCGGGACACACAAAATTTAACGATAAAGGTAACCACCTTACCTCAAAATTTTGCTAGATATCGCATAGTAAAAACTGTAGCTAATGGTAATTTTTCCTTTAGTAGTAGTAAGCCCTTATATTTAGGATTCCAGACTATCACAGTGCCTGCTGTCGGATTTGATCGAAATGTTAGAATCCAATTTAGTAGTGATTCTATTGAGTTCGATTTCTTGCATGTAAACGGTCAGGCGCTTTGGCCATCTAGCGATCCAAGTTTAAGTAATAGATATATATCTAGTAGTGGTCTGGCCCCTTCTGTTAATTCAACTGGAGATCAAGAGCCTGTTGGTAATTTTTTCTTTAGCGGTATAAATCAAGAAATATCTAGTTCTAATTATTATGGAGAATTTACTGCTGGAAGAAAAACATTTGTAAAGGTAAGCGGGGTAGGCACTGACACTTCTTTTTTAATAACCCCTAATAATGTGCAATCTTTTGATATTGCATTAAACCTTAATCGAAAAAGGATAAATTCTGTAAATAAGTTTTTTCCCATGGGAAGGAAGGCTACGCCGCCCTTTTTAGGGACTATATCTTTAGAAAATAAATTTTCAGATATAGAAACTGGAGATTCTTTTATAAATTTTTTAAAAAATCCAGAAGAGTACCATATTAGCATAAGTGGTGAAAAATTTAACGGCAAAAGCTTTATGTTTGATATCCCTAAGGCTTTTTTGCAGTCAAAAAATGTTCAAGGTTCAATTTCTTCAAATTTATCAGAAAAAGCTAATTTTATATTTGGTCTGGATAGCGTGAGTGTTTTAACTGATCTGACCTCTATAAACCTATGGAGTAGGAACAATGGTACAATTTGGGACGATAATGACTTTATTTGGAACACTATTAACGATTAATATTTTCTTTTCGTGTAATTATAGATATGGCAAACCTTGAAGGAAAAAGAATAGATTCAACATATGTTTATGTGTTGAATTCAGATCCAAATACGGCTATAGTAACAAATGGTGACGGAAGTGCTGTGAATTGGCACAAAAATTTAATAGTGTTACAAACTGGAAATCAAACCATTTCTGGTGTCAAAAACTTTGAATCTATACCTAAATATCAAGGATTAGATATTGTATATAAAAATAATCCACTTTCTGGACTTGGCGAGGGCGTTTTGCACCAGGCTCAAAATTCTAACGGGTCTATTATATTAGCTGGTAATATTAATAATCTAAGTGGAAACTATTCTGTAATTTTAGCAGGAGAAGGACACGGATTGACTGGGGACAGGTCTGCGATTTTAGTTGGAGTAAATAACTTATTGACGGGAGATAGGTCTTTAATTGGAGCTGGATCTGGCAATTATGTAAGTGGAGATAATTCATCAATAGCAGGTGGAAAAGAAAACTCCGTGCAAGGCTCTGATTCTTTTATAGCTGCTGGATTTGATAATAAAATATTTTCTAATAAATCTATAATTGGGGCTGGAGATGAAAACAGGTGTCATTCTTTGGCAGGAGGAATTTTAGCAGGTCTAAATAATACAGTTAGTGGACAGAGGTCCGTCATAGGTGGTGGGTTTCAAAATGAAGCCGTGGGAGACATTTCTGCTATATTAGGAGGAAGAGATAATCAAGTTCAAGAACACACTTATTCTAGTAACGTATTGGGTGGCAGATCAAATAAGGTAACTTCTGGAGACTATTCTTCTATAGCGGGTGGTCATCAAAATATTGTAAGTGGGTCTTTTTCTGCTATAGTTGGTGGAATCTTAAACAGTGTTGAAAATTCAGACAATTCTATAATTGGTGTAGGTACTGGCAATCTAATAAAAGACTCAACTGGTGCAGCTTTATTTGGGGGTAACTCAAATATGGTTAGCGGCAATAGAAGTGTCCTTATTGGCGGCGGTGGAAATAAAGTTTTTGGGGACGAAATAGTCCTAATGGGTGGCAAAACAAATACTGCAAGCGGCGAATTTGCAACGCTTTTTGCTGGTGAAAATAACAATGTAACAGGTATAGCATCAACAATCGTAGCTGGTAGAGAAAATAATATTCAAAACTCTAACGATAGTTCAATCATTGCTGGAAGTGGCCAGTTGATTGCTGGCGCTTTAAGATCTTCAATTCATGGGGGGAGGGATAATACAAATACAAATTCTCATGATTCTTCTATAACTGCAGGAACTGGCAATACTTTAACAAGCAATACAAATTCGTTAATTGGCGCTGGAAGATCTAATACATTACAAAGCTCTCATGATTCAACCATTAACGCTGGAACTGGAAATACTATAGCATCATCTCAAAAATCTTTTATTGCAGCTGGACATACCAACGATATATTAAACTCTCTTCATTCTTCAATTAATGCTGGACATACAAATAAAATTACAGGATCTAATTACTCTTTTGTTTCAGCTGCAATTTCAGGTCAAATTTTACAATCAACTGGCTCTGCAATTATTGCTGGGCTAGATAATAAAATTACAGGATCTATAGATTCTTTTATTGGAGGAGGAAATAGAAATTTAATAAGTAAGTCAGATAACTCTCTAGTTGGAACATCAGACGATTCTGTGATAGATATAAATACAGATGTAATTTTTACTTTTACTGGTTTTTCTAACGAAACCCTTGGGCACAAAAAAATAGTAGAACGAGGATTTGCATCAGACTTTACCAAATTTCCGTTTGCAGATATTAGTTCAGCTTCGTCGTTTTCGAACTTTTCTGACGATGATTATACTTATTCTGATCAAGCTGGTTTTGAAAGAGTTTCGGGTTTGTGGCTTCAGGAAAAACGTTTTGACGAACCTGTATACGCGTCTATTTTAAATGGAAAAGAAAATAAAATCGAATCTGATTTTTCTACTATTTTAAATGGCTCTGGAAATGAATTGGCTGGAGCAAACTCAGTAATATTTGGCATAAACAATAAAGCTTCTGGTCATAATTCATACATTCTTGGAGGGACTGGTAATAAAATCAATTTAGGGTTTTTGCCAACTGGTTTAGTAGAAAATTTTAGTTTTGGGTTTGGTTTAACAAGAAATTATGAAAATTACAATACAATAATTGCTGGAGAAAATAATGAAATAGGCGCCAATGAGATTGGAGAAGTATTTGCAACTTTTGCTGGGGGATTTTTTGAGGGTGTACAAAATAGACATGTTCATATATTCGGAGGAGAGAAAAACTCTGCAAACGGAATAAGTAATTTTATATTAAACGGCAAAAGAAACACTATACATGCAACGACTTTTTCTCCGCGTGCAGAATTTAACATTTCAGAATTTACAGCAGGTGACCAAGAGATTACTCAGTTTCATATACCAGAGCTAAGCGGGGTATTTGCAACTGATTTTATCCGCCATCAAAGTACGAAGAGACAAACCTACGAGGGTCACTCTTTTATTTCTTCTTCGGTTGGATGTACTACGCACGGAACATTTTTGTCAATAAATAATTCTATAAATTCAGATATAGAAAGTGGGCAAAAATTTAATAATAATTCAGTTTCTTCTACTCAGGATGCTTATCCATTCTTTTGTAATGTGAACGGTAGTCTTGGCTCTTTAATTAAAGGGTCTCATTATGCTTCAATCTTTAATGGTATCGGAAATGAAATTTTGGAGGCTGATAATAGCTTTAGAATCAGTAATATCAACTCAACCATTTTAAATGGAAACAGAAATAAGATTGTTGGCAATGGCCCAGAGTTTGACGCGGTAGACTCGACGATTAATAATACATACTGTACGATTTTAAATGGGCTGAGAAACGAACTTTATAACAAAAAATCTACAATTATAAATGGCTTAGATAACATATCGTCTGGTAGGTCAACTTTAATTTTTGGTGACGACAATATTATTTCCGCTAGTGAGTTTGTTGATTCTCCAGCTGTGTCTTTTATATTTGGAAAAGCAAATACTATGAGTGGGGCAGCATTCACTACACAGCAGACAAGGCAAGACGGTAATTATATATTTGGAAGAAAGAATGAACTTAAAAACTGCTCTAGTGTGTTTGCTATTGGTGGTCATAAATTTACTGATGCTGGAAATACAATTTTGGTTGACAATAAGTTTATTCTGTGTCGTGATGTTTTTTCTTTTAATAACGAGGTATCTGAAATTGCTGATTGCAATGACTCAAATATGGGTAATATAGTGTCTTCATATATAAGTGGAGTGTCTAATTCGTCACTGCAAAATATACGCAATGTTACCACCTCACAGATTTTCGATGGACGATTAAATGTTGTAGATAGATCCACTATCCAAGCAAATATTTGTGATTTCTGTAACGTTTCTGATACAACTATATCTGGAGTTAACACGTCTGCTCTTTTTAATGTTACTCACAGTGATATAACTGGCATGTCACATTCGCGTGTTCAAGGTTCCTATAATAAAATAGGCAACCTAAGCAATAATAACTGCGTCGACGATACGCAGATATTTGGAAATCATATTAATATAACTGGAAGAGTAGGTCTTGACGGGTCAAACATACATGGCGACAATATTGATTTTAAAGTTAAGAATGAAGGAAATTTCTGCGACTATTCAAATATCGACATTCTTGGTAGCAACCACTCAATGTTTGGAAATCAAGGTGATATGTTTCAAATAACGATTAGGGGAGGCAGTAATAATATTACAACATCAAGTCGTCTTTTTCTGCACGGTTCACAAATTGATGTAGAAGACTCGAATGACTCTTTTTTCTTTGGAAAAAATATAGACTCAACTGGGGATAGTACTTTTATTTTCGGCGAAAAGATAAAATCTGAATTTAAGGGAGGATCTGTAATAAGAGACAGTAATCCAGAAGGCTCATTCCTTGAATCTAAGGGGCAAGATACTCTTTTACTTAGCTTTGCAAAAGGAACTTATTTAAATATGCCATCGGGCAATTCAAGCAATACCACCCCAAATGATGGAGTCCCAGGATCTCTCTTGTATAGTGGAGAGTTTTTACTGGTAAAAACTGGACTTGGCTCAGCGACTAATAGTAATCCGCATGGATGGGGCAAAATACAAATATCGTCCCTGGATTAAGTTTCTGAATCTGCTGAAGAATTTTCTTTTTCAACCTCTTCAGATTGTAACTTTGATTCAATAATCTTCATTATCTGTTGAACCTTGTTTAATTCTTTAATTGGAAAATCTGTAAGGATTGTATTAATTAAGTTAATTTCTTCTTGTTCTAGTATTGATTTCATTTTTTATAATAATTTTAAATTTCTATATTTATACCCTTTTTTGAGGCTTTTTCTACAGCTTTGTTGAATTTTTCTTTTTGCTCTTGAGGGTGAAGTTTGCCGTTGGTCATTTTTTTATAATCGTCATATGATTTTTGTTTTACTGGATCAACGCCTCCAGCTTGTTGGGCTCTCATTTCAGACGCTTCAGCGCTACGTTCAAAAAGCTGTCCATATGTGTCGTTTTTACCAACAGTTGAAGCTCTAAATGATGATTGACTAAATGGATCGAGTTTGGTGTCTGTACACATATTAGGATTAACGTATATGCGCCTCCAGAGGCCTTTCTCCGATTCATCCTCACCGTTGTACTCGTGAGTGTCGTTCATCGCTTGTAGGACCTCTAAGACCTCTCCAGTCTCTTTGTTTTCATATAAATATAAGGGCATAACTAATTATAAAAAAGCCCCCGACATTTTCAATCGAGGGCTTTGATTTATTCTACTGAAATTTTAACAGTTTTAGAATTTTCTGACTTAGGGAGCTTAATTTCAAGAATTCCGTTCTTTAACTTAGAGGATATCTTAGTAGCATCAATGTAATCAGTGTCAATTCTTAAACTAACAGCATCAGTTGGTTTTTCTTTTTCGTTCTTTACAAAAACCTTTAGAATACTTTTTCTTACATTTGCTGTAATGTCATCAGAGTCGAAGCCTACAATTATTTTTTTAATTAAATAAAAATCTTCTTCGTCTTTAATTTCTAGTGGACCTACATAACCTTTTCCTAGCTTACGGAAAGAATTATCGCTAAAGCCTTCGTGAAAGGCGTTTTCAATTTGATTTATTAATTGTGAATACATAGACTTACTGTTTTGCAAAGCCCGTGCCAAAATTAAGACATCTCTTCAATCCCTTTAAGTAAGCGGTCTACAGAGCGACTGTAAGAAAATTCGTCTTTTAGTTTCTCTCCTTCTGTGTTGATTTGTCCCTTTTTAGAGACAGCTAAATCCATGCACTCTGCCACATTGTCACTATTCCAAGTATAAATATTTCCTTGATTAAACGAAGAACCTTCTTGAAAAAACTTGCCATCATAACAAGGTTCAGTTCCGTTTGAGTCAACTAAAATAGAGTTGACATTATTGGCCCAGTCTTTGTGGGCAGTCTCATTTAGTACTATTGACCATTTACCCAAGCAAGAAGCATTAAATGCTGGTAAGTTCCAGCCCTCGGCGCCACTTAAACCAGTTAAGTCAATATCAATCGAATTTAGCAATTGATTAACTTCTGAATTAGATTTTAAATAAGGAAGAAAATTGATATTAGTATATCTTTTGCCTGACAAACAATTTGATAAAATACTATTCATTTCTTTTTCGTTAAAGAATGGGTTTGTGGCACAAACAGTAAGTTGAAACTTATTGTTATTTCCAAATTTAGAAAGCCAAAGTTTTATAATTTTTTCTGTATGTTTTCTTTTCTCAAATTTTCCCATTAGTCCAAAATGAATAATTTCTGGACTCAATGAACCATTTTCTATTTTCTTAAAATCCTCGTCAAAACCAACAGGTATAACTGAAGCGTCTACTCCTTGATTCTTAAAAAGGTCTGCTGAATATTGACTAGAAAAATAAACTTTATCTTGAAGTTTTGCTAAATTAACTTCTGATTCAGTTGGCTGATCTAATTCATAAAAAGTATAAAGAGCCTGCTTAGGTCCTATTCTACTTTGGGAGCCATTTAAATGCCAAAGCTTAAAAGACGGAACATCTTTCTTTACTTTTAAATTAGCTGTTAGAGCTGATTCCTTCAACCATTCAAAAAAGTCTTTGTCCATTTTATCAAAAGACTTAAAGTCTGTATTTCCTCCCAATGGAAATAAGTTAACATTAACACCCTTCCGCCATAATTGGCGGAGGATGTTATATGATACGTTCCCAAAAGAAAGGGAATTAAGGGGAGCCTCTACGCTTAAATCCATTAGAATGGAATTTCTTCGTCAGTTCCAGCGCTTGAAGTTTTAGCTTCTGCTTTGTCGTTCTTACCGCCCATAAATTGGACGTTATCAGCCTTGACATAAAGCTTGGACTGCTTCTTTCCATCTTTTTCCCAAGTGTCTTGGACTAACCGACCTTCAGCCAATACTTGACGACCCTTAGTAAGATACTGTTGACAAATGTCACCAAGCTTACTCCAAGCGTCTACGTCAATATAGGAAACCTTATCCTTTTGACGAGCGTCATTTACTGCTACCACAAGA
>CENI01005958.1_pt1 | contig 10528 bp, 3 predicted proteins | sample 530161 | NCBI WGS metagenome assembly CENI01 (sample SAMEA2591107, study PRJEB7988) | marine metagenome | isolation source: saline water (ENVO:00002010), including | reverse complement strand
GAGAGTCGTCTGTTCTATGAGTTCGTGAGGATCTAATTATGTGCGGCCCGATTCCGATAGTAATGGGAGTCCTGTCAGCAGGACTTTCAATAATGCAGCAGAACGCTGCGACTAGGGCACAGAACGCAGCAATAGAATTTGAAAATATGCAGGCAGAGCAGGAGTTTCAGTACAACACTCTGCAAGCACAATCTGCAAGAACTGGTGAAGCACAGCAAAAACAACTACAAGACGATGTTATAGCTCAGAACTTCTTCCTTGCTAATGAAGCATACTCAAGTGATATTGCTGCATTAAACTTAAGGATGATGCAAGAGAACGCAGCAGCAGGAGCAGAGAAAAGGAAAAGTTCACTTGCTGCATTGCAAGCTAAAGGAGAAATAGTTGCTGCTGGTCGAGTAGGAAATAGTATTCAAAACCTTATTGCTGATGTTCAACGACAACAAGCAGCCTTTGATTATGCAACAGATAAGAACTTAGCTTTTGTCGGCAAACAATCTCAAGAACAAAAACGTGGAGCAGGTATTGATAGGGCTAGTCGAATTGCAAGTCAACAACCATACTTAGAGCGAACGATATTAGATCCTATGAAACCTATAAAACGAAGCAAGGTGAAAGGGCCAGGATTCTTAGGAGTATTAAATGCTGGATTAAGTGGGGCACAAGCTGGATTCACTGCTTCTTCTGGTATTAAGGCAGGTGGTGGAGAGGTCAGCAAATGGAATCCTTGGGGGGCTTAAATCATGGCAACTAAATTCACACAAAAAGGTCTTCAATCTCAGAAGAAAGCTTACAGCAATGAATCTACTGGTGCTGTTGGTGGAACCCTTGCAGAAGGATTAGCTATAAACACACCTAGTCTTAATCCTCAAGCTGCACCTGTCTCTTCCTATATACAAGCAGGTAAACCTAATGCACCTGGTGCTGTTCAGTTAGGCGAACTCGCAAGACTTCCTGAACCAGCAGAGATTACAGATCTAAAAAATCTTACTCAACAATTAGGACAGTTAAATTCTAATTTACAAAATGCTGCTGCTGGTTTCTTTGCAGACCAAGGACGCAGAGAAGAAGAAGCTGCTTTGCAAGCAGAAGTAGAAATTGCAAAAGGTGCTCCTACTCCACAATCTATTTCTTCTTCTTTATCTAAAATCACAAATGATAAGAAGCAAGATATACAAATCAGAGAAGGTGCGAACAAAGCTGTTCAACAAATAACAAGTAACTGGAGAGTTCAAAAACATATAGAAGCCAAGAAGAGACAGCAATCTGTCCTAAGTAATGTTTATAATTTAGGCAATAACGCATTAACAGCAATTGTAACAAATGAAGCTGGAGAAGAAGTACCATTAGCTTCTATTCCTGCTGGTGATCCTTTATATCAACAATGGTTAAGAGGTAATATTTATCAAGGAGCAACAAATTTAAACAGTAGCGATCATAAAGCAATTAACCCCATAATTCAGAATGGAATACAACAAGATATTGCTAGACAAAATAAAGCAAATCAGTCATACCAAGTCGAACAAATGGATATTTTAGAATCTGATACTGCAATAACTCAGGCTAGACTTTTAGCTACACATGGATCAAATTCTGTCTTTGATGTTTCTTTTGCACTTCAAGAAGTTTTAGATAAGAGGAGAGATCTTTTACCTTTTATGACTGCTGCTCAAATTAAAGAAGCAAATACAAGATTACCTCAAATTTTTGCTAGAGAATTTATTAAAAATAATAAATTACAAGACGCATCTTTATTAGAAGAAGTTCTAAATGAACTAATGATTGGGCCTACAAAAGATAGATACTCTTCTACTCTTGAAGTAAAAGATGGTGTTACGATCTCAGGCTATAAAGTAAATGAAAAGTTGAAATGGGTTAACTCTTTAGATGAAGGACTTGATTCTTTATTAGCAGAGACAAAAGAGGCGATAAGACAAGTAGATGTAAAAGAAGATAGTTTTGATAAGTTTGATGGCAATGAAGAAGTTGAAAGTATTGTAATGAACGACATAAAACCTTTAATAACAGGCCCAGGTGGAGTAACAGCAGCTAGAACAGAACTACAAAAAAAACTTAATACATGGGCAGAAAAAGCAGAAAGGAGAGGGGTTGATCCAACAGTAATTAAGGATGTCGTTGCAAATGGTTATGACACTTTTAATGCCTTAACGGAAAGAGATGAAGCATCAATCTTTAATACAAAAAATAATATAGATAAATTACTATCATCAGCAATAAATGATCCAACGATTGCATATAAAGCTCTTAAAGATATAGATAAAGCTGTTGAAACTTATGGAGATATACCAGGCTTTTTAGATTGGGCTAGAACTGCAAGAAAAGAATTTGGTACAGCAGCTAAGACAGCAACAAAAATAGATAGAGATGGTTTAAAAAATCATATTAAATCTTTAACAGACGAGTTTATGGATGCGTCTAAAGCTATAGATAGTTACGATGGAAGAACTACAAATAGGGAAGAACAAATAGCTACAGAGGCAAAAATCAAAGCAAATAAATTAGGGTTAAAAATTATTAGAGAAGAGTATGAAAAGGGAACTCCTGAAAATATATCCACTCGTATAATACAAGAACTAAATAAACAATCATTAGGATTAATATACCCTTCAGAGCAAATATGGAATCCTCAAAAAGGAGTTATTCATAGCGGAACTGAAACTGTTGGTCTTGAATCGTTAGATACTGAGTATGAATGGCTTCCTGGTGGCTTAATGCCTAATGATTTTAGAGAATTACAAAATCATGTGCTTGGAACACAACCAATGTTTGAACCTAGTGTTATCAGTGATTTAGCAGATAAAGCTATTAGTGAAGGGTTTGTTGATCCACGATTAATCAAAGTGTTTAAAGCTATTGGTATTAGCCCAGGAGACTATTTCATACAACAATTTGGTAAGTTAGGTATTGATTTAAACGATGAAGCCAAAGAGGAGCTAAAAAAGTTAAATCAGCTTAAACTCTAAAAAAAGAACAGGGCCATGCCTTTTACGCTAATCAAAGATGAAGAGACAGGCACAGAAACAAAATCATGGGTAGCTCCTAAACCTAAAGAAGACATCACTGAGATCAATGAAGGCATTGAACCAAGTGATAATGATAAGGATGAAGTAATTATTGCCGACCAAGAAAAAGTTAACGAGATTGACAAGACACAGACTGAAGAAAACTTAGCGACAGAAAGCAATGTAAATAAAATTATTTCACGAAACAAGGCAGATAATATGGGTGTGCTAACACCTGGAGGAACAAAGAACCCTAACTTTTCTTTTGATAACTTTGCCCATAACTTTACTCGAATAATTGGACAGGAAGTTTATACCGACTTTCTTGGAATAGGAACGAAAGGTGCTGGTGATATGGGTATGAATAGACGACTTGATCCAAACAATAGGATTAACAACTATTTCTATGGAAAGAAATCTGAAAGTCATCCTTTAGATATAACACCAGATCAAGGTCACGATTATTTTTCAGTCGAAAATGATTCTCAATGGATTAAAGAAGCATCATCAGGAAAGATCTATTCTTTAAAAACTGGCTATTTAGCACCGTCATATAAAACTGATAAAGAAAGTTTATTAAAACCTGAAGGCCCACTTGCTTATTTAAAAGCAAGTCTTTATGCAGACTATGCACCAAGACTAAACAAAGCTCAATTAGAAAAACTTAAATCTAATCCTGAAAATATCATTGTCGAACATCCTTCAATAACAAAAGTCAATTTAATAAAACAAGCTATTGAAAACCATAATTTAATTAATGCTGATGAAGACAAGATTGGCCCAACTGGTGATCTTGGAATGGCAGAGAACAGACCTTTGGGCTGGCCTTTCAATAAGTTGGGTGAGTCATGGGTAAGTGAATCAGGAACTTTAGAAGAAAGAACAGATTTGAAACATGGTGAAGGTGCTTTATCTGTAGTCGCTGGTTATGCGGCTATAACACTTCCTCTTGTTTTAGCAGAAAGAAGATTGTTAAAAGAATTTCCAATCATAGCTGCACCCAACAGGGGGCTAATGGATATGACTAAAAATTCAAAGTTTCTTAGTGTTAAAGGTTTATTTCCAAGAATAATAAAAGAAGCTACAGAATATATTGGCCCAGGTTATGTTGCTGATTATTCATTAGAAGCAGATAAAGCTAATTTAGCTAACTTCTTTATTGATAATAAATGGATTGGAAGTAGATATTTAGAACCATTAGCAATAGATACGACAGATACAAATGCAGAAAGGAGAGAGAAAAATGCTTCTATTGGAGCAATCATGGGAGCTATTCTTGGCCCGACTATTGGTGTGCCATTAGCAGCAACTAAGGGGATGAGAACAGATGTTAGTAAGTTTATAAAAAAAGCTCCACAGATCGTTACTGATATAGAGAATGAAGGCGTTGAAAGATTATCTAATGCTTTAATTGACATCCTTGATTTAGATGCTGCAACTCTTCAAGAACAAAAAGCTATTGAGTTAGCACAACAAGGGCCAACAACTAATACAACAAAGAAAGTTACTGGTGGTACTCCTCCAAAGAAAACAGAAGTTATCACACCAAAAGAAACACAAGAAGAATTAGATATACAACAACAACAAGCAACAATAAGAAGAGAAAAAGCAGAAGTAAAAGCAGAGAAATCTACTACTGAACTTCTTCAACCTTCAAGGGTTACAAGCACTGTTTCAATAGGCACAGAGATTCCAAGAGGTGAAACAGCACAAACTGGTGCAGTCTTTATTGAAAGGGTAGACAAAGGTACAGGTAAAACAGGGCCAATAGCAAAAGCCTTTAATCTTCCTAATACTTATGATATAGCTGTTCTTGAATTAGCAGAATTAAATACTAACCAATTAGCGGAATTAGGCATTAAGAAAGCTGACATTCCAAACCTAACTCCACGAAAAACTATTGAGTTATTGAAAAAGAACTTTGATAACGTCCGTAAAGACTTACTTCCTGGTGAGTACAGGATGGAAGGATACTCAGAATCAAGACGTAAATTATATAAAAAATGGTTTAAAGATGATCCTAATGTTACTTGGGTAGATAGACAAACAGGGAAGGCATCGACAATAGACGATAAGATGTCGATTCCATATTTAATAGTTAAAGACAAACCAAAAGCAAAACCAAAAGTAGATACCAGAGGGAAAGGTGTTTACTATCACGGTGCTGCTGAAAAATTTGAATTATCTCTTGACGGTCAATATGCAACCGATCAAAATATCTATGGCACTGGTTTTTATACAACAGAAGATTTAACCACTGCTAATAAATATCAAAAGAAAAATAGAAAATCTGCTGGCAAAGATGCAACTCAAGTTGTTTATAAAATAAATGAAAAACAGCCTGTTAAGTTTTACGATCTTGACCAGCCTGTGTCTAATGATTTAAAAGAATTTATAGAGAACTATGATGATGAATTTGCTTACAATATTGTCGTTGAATCTGTTGATTCTTTAGGAGACAATTACACATTAGGTCAGTTATATGATGAAATTAGAGGCTATGCTAATGCAAATGAGGTAAGTGCAAGTGTTGTTAGTTATGAGATTTTCCCTGATTTTCAAGCGTATTTAGAGAATCAAGGCTTTGGTGGCTTTACTCACCAAGGAGGAAAGAAAGCAGGTAGAGGTAAACGTCTTCATCAAGTAAAAATTTATTGGGAACCTTACGAACAAGTTACTTTAACTCCACTAGAGAACTTGTCGAAAAAAGAATTAGTTACTAAAACAAAAAAACTATTATCTACCTTTGATGAAACAAAATTTAGAAAGGCACAAGAAGGTAAAGGTTTAAGCGAACAAGAGATTAATGAAAGAGCAAATTACTTAAAAAGACTTGCACAAAATGAAGATGTAAGTGCTGAAACTAATTTATTCCCATTAGGAGATGATGGCCCGATAGATGAGTATGAAGCAATACTTCAGAAGATAGAAAAGTTAAGCAAAAAACATCCTGAACTTTTAGGAGTTATAGAAGCAATAGTCAAAGAAGCAGAGGCTGATACAGCAAGAATTTCTGGAATGGAGGTACAACCAAGAGCAGCGTTACGAGGAAAAATGACTCGTAAACAAGCTTTAGATTATGGAGATCCAAGCTTAGAAGGCAGAACTACTCGTCCAACAGGTCAGTTTCACTCAGTAAAACAATTAATATATATTTCTCTAACTGATCAAGGAATACTTAGAAATAGAGAAGGGATTCTTGACACTGTATGGCATGAAAATATGCACGCTTTGCAAGATTATTTCTATACTCCTACTCAGAAAAAACTATTAGCAGCTAATCGTAAGAAATTAAAACAGATAGCTCTCGAAGGTTTACCTAATAGGACAGATACTATTAATAAGTTTGGATTTGATGAAAAGACAGACAGAGAATTACAAGCTTTTGCTTTTGCAGCTTGGAGAGAATTAGGTGCTAAATACGAAAAAGCAACATGGGCAGAACCTTTTAGAAAAATACAACAGATATTAACTAAAGTTGGTAACGCACTTAGAGGATATGGATACAACACATTAGAAGATTTACTTGCAGATTCTGGTTCAGGAAATATTAGACAACGTGCTTTAAAAACAAAGAGAGCTAACACAGGTATTTCTTTTGAACTAGACCCAGAAGATTTAATTAAACGTCAAGACGCATTTAAAGATGCTGTCGATAAAGGAGATATGCCGATAGACAAAGCAATGGAATCTATGACAAGACCATTAGTAAGTCGAACTGGAAAAACTACTTACATAGCTAGAACTTCTGACCAACTTATTTATGCCAATGCTTCCTTTGGTGAATTGTTAACAGAAATGCTAGGAGATAGAGAAACATTAACAGGGTTGAAAAGTTACAAGATCGCTCCCTTACTGGAAAAAGCAAAAGCTCAACTTAAAGCTGATGGCTTAGATCCAAAACTTACATTACAAAGATTTGAACAAGCAGCAAAAGGAGATCTTCAATCACAAAATGATTTGATTTCAATGGCTGCTTTGCTCGCTCACCACGACATAAATTTAAGAACTTTAAGTGAAAACTCTATTGAGTTTAGAAGTGCTAAGAACGCAACTGATAAATTAAATGCAGGTAAAAAGATGATTGCTTCTTTTGAAGATCATGTTGTCTTAAGTACAGGCTGGAGCTTTGCTACAAGAAATGCTTCTCAAAGACTAAAACTTGGTCAAATATCTTTTACAGATTCAGTAAATGAAACAATTCCTCCTTCCACTATCTTTAGACAAAATGTCGAAAGTGATTTAGTTAGCGATTCAATTTTAAAAGATGGATTTACTACAACAAATGGAATAGCTGGTGAAGGTGTTTACTTTACTACTGATTCGACACCAGGAAATGTTGAAATAAATGGCCCATTACCTGCTGATATTCCAATACTTAACCTTGCTGGTAGCAACAAAAGTATTACAGATTTACTAATTGAATTAAAGTTAGGCAAGCCTAAGAAAGCAAAAGACGGAGTAACACTTACACCTAAACAACAAGAAGCAATAAAGAATTACGCTGAAAACAAAGGCTATAAGGGCATTAGGTACGCAACAGACTTTACAAGTAAGCCTCAATCTGGAGATCAAGTAGTTATTTTTGATCCTAATGATGCGAATAGAATTGTTAGATCAGCAGCATCTATACCACCAGAGAAAGTAGACACAGAACCAGTTAGTTCTTTAATAGAACAAGCAATTAGAAATACTACTAAAGTTATAGAAAACAAACTTCCAAAAGGAGCAAGAGAAGCATTAAAAGAAGGAAGAATGACACCTGAATTGTTAAGAATATTAGATGCGATGAGTGCTGTTGCTTATGAATTAAATGATCCACAATCTTTAACTAGATCTTCTATTGGAGATATTGTCGAATTAATTAATGATGTACCAAAAGGCAAATTAACAGAAGAAACATGGTATGACATTTGGAGGAATTGGCTATTCCTTAGTGCTTCTACAATGTATAAAGTCTTTGGTGGTACTGAGTTTAGAGCTTTATCTCTTCCTGTTACTCAATGGATGGGAGAGGCAAGATTACAACGTAACTTGTTAAATAAATTTGATGATATTGGTGGCAATATGAATGACTTTCAAATGTCAATGTCGAAAGTAAGGCAGCGACTTTATCTCTCACAATATTCAAAATATTTTCAACAATTACCTTATGCTTTAAGAATGGCTTATTCTGCCATTAAGCATAATGAAGTATTTGTAAACTTAGGTCGTGGTGAGTTTGATCAGTTTCGTAAAAACTATTCTGATAATACAAATCAATTAGAACTAGATTTTAATCCTCAAACAATTACAGAAGATTCAGTAACACTTACTGGTAAAGAATGGTGGCTAGATCCTTCATCAAATCCTTTATCTTTAATGTGGAGGCATGGTATTTCAGAACCATTAAGAACAGGAGCAGGAAGATTTTTAGCAGGTATAGATAGTTTTCACAGTGGAATGGTTGGCCCTGCGGCTGAATTTACAAGGTTAATGGAAATGAATATTGCAGAAATAGCAATGAAAGACAATTTAAACCCTGAAACTCATTTCCAAGAAATATATGAATCAGCTTTTGAAAAAACAAATTTACAACTTAAAAAATTATTTGCACATATTCGACTAAAAGATGGAACGATGATTGAAAAAGGTCGATTAAAAGGTCAACACGCAAAGAACGTGATGGATTGGGTTCAATTTACAGATGATATTTCTGTAAAGAACGAAGCAAGGACTTTTGAATATGGAGTAAGAGCAGCAAAAGAAGAAGGATTAACTGATAAAAGAGAAATCTTTGAAAGAGCTTTGACTTGGGTTAAAGAAGGAGAGCAGTTTGAACGATATAGCAAAGGAGACAAAGCAACATTTGGAGGATCAATGGAAGCAATGGTTAATATGCCTGGTGAATTATGGCAAAAGCTTTTAAATAACAGTCCTGGTCATATTGCTTATATTCTTCAAGCAACAAATAGAACTCCAGTCAACATGACTAAAAGTGCATTAAGAGTGATACCTGGTGCAAATAATTATGTTGATAGTTATTGGAGAGATATTCACAGTCAAGATTACGGAACAAGAGCTAAAGCATTAGGTGAAATTTCTATTGCTCAAAACTTCTTAGGTATGGCTGCTGCCTTAAGTGTTTTTGGTGTTGTTGAAATTTCAGGGCCATTACCTGTAGATCAAAAGAAAAGAAATGAATGGAAAGAAACAGGGAAACAACCTGAAAGCATACGTTTTAAATTGCCTTGGAATGGTGAATATACAAGATGGTTCCCAACAGATTCGTTTGAACAATTAAGAATAGTTCTTACAGCAGCAGGTGCATATACAGATGTTCTTGAAGACTGTAATCAAAAAGAAAGTGATGCTTGGTTTGGATATTGTGCATTAACTTCTGTCGCTCCTGCTATTTCAAAAACTGGACTTAACATCTTTCAAAGAGATGTTACTGGTGGTTTTAGGAAAATAGGAACTCTTGTTGAATGGTTTAATTCAGAAATTACAGATGAACTTAAAGGAGATCAAAATAAACTTGAGAAATTTATATTGCAGTTCTTAACAGGTACAGGTGGAGCAGGTGGGCCAGCAGTTGTTAAAGCAGCAAGGTACTCAATAGATCCATACGAAAGAGATTACGATACTGGAAGTAATATTCTTGCTACTTCATACAACATGTGGAAGAGAAATATACCTTACCTTTCTAAAACTGCTCCACTTGTTTTAAATTCATACACAGGAAATCCTATACCTGCTGCTAGGGTTCCAGGTTCAATGTTGATAGATGAAGAATCTAGTTTTATAAAAGCAATACACGATCAAATGACTCCATTAGCAGCATTAAGAGGAAGGCATCAATCAACAGATCCTATAGATGAAGAAAGATTAAGGATGGGTAGTAACAGATTATTATTTGGTAGGAGATCTTCTGGTTTACCAAACCGTACATTGAACAGAACTGAATTAAATAGACTGATAGAAATAGCAACTAAAGAAGTTAAACTTCCATACCCACCAGGTTCAAAAACTAAACCTGATGCAAATGGTTTGACATTACCTCAAGCGTTAAGAAAAATGATTACAGAAAGCGTACGCTATAAATCATTACCTTACGAAAACAAGAAAGGATTCAAATCAGATAGAGATAAAGCATGGGATGATTTAGAACAAAGATATAAACAGTTAGCTATGGAATACTTTATAGAAGAGATGGATGATGGAACACCTGAATCATTAGGCTATCAATTAAAATTATTCAAACAACAAAAGGAAATCAAGGAAAAAACACGCTTTAGTGATTACGATATGTCCATCAACAGTCTTGAAGACTGGAAGCAACTAGCCCAAGCCTGAACTAAGCCATGAGTTACACAGCATCGTACATAGTAAATTCTTCGTCAGCACAGGGTACTACTGACTTTACGTTCACCTTCCCTTACATCAAAGAAGAACACATTGAGGTCTTTCTTAATTACAGCAAGCTAACTCAAGGATCAGGATCGGCACAATATCAAGTAATAACT